>TARA_R110002167_G_scaffold19592_3_pt1 | contig 12153 bp, 13 predicted proteins | sample TARA_R110002167 | Tara Oceans TARA_R110002167 (sample SAMEA4398238) | marine metagenome | biome: Polar Biome; feature: [MES] marine water layer (ENVO:01000295) within the mesopelagic zone...; material: water (ENVO:00002006), including particulate matter (ENVO:01000060) such as...... | reverse complement strand
TAATGATAAATATCCTAATGTGAGGAAGCCTATTGTATGTAATGGATTAAAAGAAATAAAACCTTATAATAAGGTAGATCATATAGAGAATGTACCTCATCGAACACCTAGAGAACCTGAACCTGAACCTGAACCTGAAATGGTTTCACCATAGATAATTGATAGACCAGTAGTTAGCAGTATTTTTATCTTTATAAGTTAATTCACCTTTTTTATTTTTGATTCCTTTAGCTCGTGCAAGATAAGAGGACTGGCGTTTCTTATCGCCGTGATCTAATGATTTATAATTACCACCCTTATCCTTGAACTGACCCATACCCTTTTGACCAAAAGATATCTGTTTAATTTTACCACCGACCATTACATATACATTGTATTTCTTAGTCTTTGAGTTACTCACCCAGGGTTTATAAAGAACTGGTTTTCCTTTTTTATCTAACGGCATTTATTATAAATAAGATATTAAATCATAACATGAATTTCTTTTTATATCTAAGCGTTTATATTTAAAAATAAAAATCTAAGTATAAGTATATAATAAACAATGTCAAGTATTACTGATCCTGAACGAATTAAAAAAGTGCTGGAACAATATGAGAAGAAACGTCAGAAGGAAAAGGATCGCTACCAGTTGATTAAAGATACAGACGATTTTAAATTAAAGAATCGTGAAAGAGCCAGGAATTATTATGGAAAAAATCAACAAAACAAGAAGGATAAATATGAGAATGATAAAGACTTTCTGAGTGCAAGAAGTCAGTATTATTACTATAAAAGAAATGATCGGCTCGATATTTTTAAGGAAAAATATCCGAATAAAGTTGAGGTATTAAGTCAAAGAAATATAGTTTTTTGAAAACTGCGGAAAAATTAAACTTTATCTTTTAACTTGCTTTTTAACAATAATTTTAATATTACTACCTGTTGTAGTCTATTAAAATTAAATATATTTTAATTTCTTATCTTAATTATTTTCTATGTGCGTTTATATTTAAAGATTATTTTATATAGTATAGTATAACAAAATGGGAGAAAATAAGATTTACAATAAAATATCTGAACTATCTATTATGAACTCATTTACTTTAAAGGAGAAATACGATATATCGAATGCACAGAAGATTCTTCATTGTGGTATTCTAGACGACGAGTACAAAGGATCTCTAAGGAAATATCTTAAATATGGAAAAGGTGGAGCAGTTGAAGTCAATTATACTCAGAATGAAATAGGTAGATTAAATATCAGGGTGAAGGCATTGAAGGAGGGTGAGGCTTCAATCAATCAGTCTCTTATGTGGCGTGAATGCAAGAGTGCCTTATGTAAGAAGAATTATGTTGATTTAGATATGGTCAATTGTCACCCTGTTCTACTTGAGCAGATTTTCAAGGATAAAGGCTATGAATGTCCAGTTCTTACGGCATACAATAAGAGCCGTGAGAAGTTCTTTAAGAAAATGAAAAGTCATGGAATTGACAGAGATAATTGTAAGATTCTAATTATGAGGATCTTTTATGGAGGTTCGATTAGTGCCTGGTGTAAAGACAACAAATTAGATAAATCTAAGATAGAGGGTTCAATTGTTTATGACCTTGAGTCAGAACTGAAAGAGAATACTAAGGAACTATTAAATACTGAGGAACTATTAAAGTACAGACTTGAGGCAGAAAAGAACAAGGGTAAGGAATACTATAACAATGACGGAACTGCAATGGCTTATTTTCTTCAGACGCTAGAATGTAAGTGTCTATTGGTAATGTATAACTATCTGAAAACAAATGGTTATATGGTAGGTGCTCTTATCCACGACGGACTTCATTTACAAAAGAAACCTACAAAAGACGAAGACGAGGATTTTGATTATGCACCTCTTATCACTGAAATCAAAAAGAAACTCTATAAAGAAACTGGTTTTATTATTGAGCTTAAGATTAAAGATTTTCAACATATCGAGGAATTAGATAATATCATTGTCATTGAGTCTGATAAGCAGGGTGGCGATTACATTACAGATCAACTTAAGAATGATTATGTTATCAGTCAGGAGCGTATCTTTATGAGAGTCAATAATGTATGGACTACAAATGAGAAGGTTATCAAAAGAGGATTAATTAAGGCAATAGGTAATATGAATATCTTTTTCGGAAAGGGTGAGGACATTGTCCCTTATTCGACTATGGCTAAATCTTGTAATCAAATGATTCAATATGTAGAACCTACAGAGGACGAGGATTTCGTGGATAAGTTATGGACAAGCAATCTTTATAAGTTGTGCTTTAAGAATGGTTACTATGATTTCAAAAAGGGTAAATTAGAACCTTATGATATAGACACCCATACAACTATCAAAATCAATCGTGATTTTAAGAAGGCTACACCTGAAACAATCGAACAGGTATATCAGAAAATCTTAGATCCTATCTTCAATCATAATAATGAATTGAGGGATACCTGGCTCAATTATATTGTCAGGGGTGTTGCAGGTCATATTGAGGATAAGAATTGGGGTGTAGGTATTGGTGAGCGTGATTGTGGTAAAGGTGTGTTGGTGGGTCTATTAGAAAGTTGCTTCACTGATTATTGTAGGGCAACTAACTCAGAGAACTTCCTATTCAAAGCAGGTCAGGCTGATAGTGCAAAAGCTCTATCGTGGTTAGTACCATTTGAGTTTAAGAGATTATTATTGACTAATGAGATTACAAGGGATTCACAGGGTAAGTATAGGATCAATGGTAACGTGCTCAAGAAGTTATCTAGTGGTGGAGATAAGATTGAGGCAAGGGTAAATCATAAAGACGAAATTAACTTTAAGATTCAGGCTCGAGTCTGTATGTTCTGTAATGATCTTCCTCCTATTGAACCAGCAGATACTAAGGAGACAGCTTATATGTTCAAATATCCTAGTAAGTTTTTGAACAAGGAAGACGATAGATTAGGTAAGCCATTAATGAGACCTAAAATGAAAGAGGTAGGAGACGAAATGGAATATGTAATGGAAAAGAAAGAGGCTATGTTGATTAGTCATAAGGATTATCCTGATAGTCCTCATAGGAGGATATGGAAACCAGCTTTAGAATGCACACCTGAAGAGATAGAACATTCACACAAATACGAAGCAGCACACGAGTTTAAGGTTATGGAGAATGTCTGTAATTTCTTTGAGAAAGACGACGATATTAAATATTGGTGTAAGAAGCCTGAAGTGTTAGACGCATTCATAGAAATCCTATTTACTCATTATGGTTCGAGGGTGGCTGTACCTGATTCAATGAAAGAAGAAATGGACGATTTCAAAGAAGAAGAAAAAGAAGAGGATAAGTTCCTATCTATGTTTCGATTTGTTGGAGATACGAATTGGGACGAACACGCTAAAGATTTTGTGGCTATCTCTCAGATCTCAGTATTGTTAAAGAAAAGTCATATCAACTTATCTTCTCAAAAATATAAAAATTATTTAACTCCTAAGGGAGCATTCAAAACAAAGAGACTAAACGATAACACTAATAAACGTGAGCCTTGCTGGACTAATATGCAAATAGACGAAGACAAGATAGCGGAAATGACTATGGACGACGATTAATATTTACCCTGACCTTCAAATACTTTAGTTTTAATATTTTTCCTTTTCTCCTTGTATTCGATAATGTCTTTTTCAGTATCACCTAATTTCTTGTGATTCTTAAGTTTCTTTTTGGTTGTCATGTCAATGACGGCCATAACCTTCTTTTTCCTCATTTATATATTAAGTATATAATTTAATCTGTTCCTGAAGTTTTTACTGAAACTTCTTTAACTACTTCTTTAACGTCCTCAACGATATCACCTGGAGTAATATCTTCACCACTCAAAAACTTTCCCTCTTTTTCAAGTCGAACATAAAGATCCTTAAGGTATTCATTATGTTTTTTACAGGCAGCCATATCAAAATCAGGTTTAGTCCATTTACTCATTATTGTTTATAATTATATATTATAAAAAAAAAATAATACATTAATTATAAATAAATGTCGTTGGTAATTTGTTCAAATGAGATACAAGGATCGGACGTTAGAACAAGTCAATTTCAATCTCCATTTTCATTCAGTAACCACTTGAACGGAGAACTTAAGATTCCTGCTAATTCTCAGGTAGCCCTTCAGAGTTTAAAGGTCAATAAAGAGGGTGCATTTTCTTTAAATCCTGCTTCAATATGGTATCAATATTTCGGTGTCAAAGCGAGTGATACTTTAGATATAAATACTACGACTAGTGCTGTACATTTCACAGACTTACAGATAGATAGAAACACGACGGCAACTTCAGATCAAACAGCCTTAAAATATATTACACCTGGAATGAATAATGGTGTGCCTACTCCTGAAACTTGGGGCTTACAGGAATGCAGTGTTAAACGTGACGCTGACGGATATTCATTCGAGGGTTTTGATTTTAGATTTCAACAGAGGACGAATGGAAGTGCCTTAAACGTTAAACCTCAAAACTGGACTAATGTGAATAGGACTACTGGTGCTGGAGGAGGTCTTGCATTCTCAGCAAATAAATTAACAGCAACAGGCAATAAAGCTGTATCCTACAATAATCAGGCATTCTCAGGAGATACACCTCTAGCTTTGAATGAGGGTATTTTTGAGGTTGATATATCTAAACTCAAACCAGGAGGAAACGTCATAGCATGGGGAGTTGGATTAAATAGGTGTGAGACTGGAGGTCTCAATATCAATCCTTTAGTCAATAATTTACAGAGTGATATTGGTATATATCCAGCCCTTCAGTGTGATTTCTTCATAGGTGCTTTCCAGGGAGCAGCAGGACAGGATAGACGTATTAGAGCCTTCCACCTAGTAGAAGAGAGTGATAATCCTCTGTATGATCCAGCAAGACCACTTCATATGAGAGAAATTGATTATCTAACTAATGGTTCTATTACAGGTGATAAATATAACTGGAGTACTAATGACGCTAATGAACAATTTTCAAAATTAAGATACACTTGCACAAATGAAAATATTAAGGTTGAAATGTATAGTGGTAGTCAGACTGCGTGGCTTCCTATTGTAGATATTACAGGGGCAGCAGCGACTAAAGAAAGACGATTTAAACCAGTATGCGATACGTGTAGAAATCTGTATCCATATGTATTTATTGAGGGGAGACCCTCAGGAACACAGGGAGCAATGACAATAGATAAATGGTCAGGACGAGAGATAACTGGTTTCAATTATGGTGCTCCTTCGAATGACTGGTGGGGTTACATCGGAGCAAACAATTTACTCGATTTAGGATCGGTAGTAGATACAAGGATATTTAATAAGTTTGACTCTGTTGGAATAACAACAGAACACACATTCAAGGGACTAAGTGCTAGTGGAACATTAGAAGACTATGACTATGTTATGATATTGAAACCCTCTACTACTCTTTATCCTGGAACTGAAAGGGCACTATCAGACCAGTTATTCGGTTTCCCTAATATTTCTATATTAGACACTTACACCTCAGAGGAAGCTGGGCCGCCTATCGTCAAGGTATTTAAATCTCTAAAAACACCAGTGGTCAAATCAACTACTTCTCTCTTTGTAAGATTAAATAGTTTCAATATCAACTCTTATAATGCTGGGCAGAGTGCAAGATCTAAGATTATATATGCTGCTCCTAGGTTCTCAACTGGTACAGATCAAAGTGTCGGAGCTCTTTTCTTCGAACCAGCTGAGAGGGTTTATCTTGATCTTAACAACACGAATCAATTAATAGCTACTAATTTCGATATGGATATTGTCAATGCTGATAATACACTTGCAACTGACTTGAGTGGAAAGACTATGATCGTTCTTCATTTCAGAGAAAAACCTAAATAAGTCTATAACATGAATTTCTTTTCTAATATATAATATAATGGATTATCCTCACATTTCAATTCTTACTCCTACTTATAATAGAAGCAAGTTTCTTCCCCTTTTTATTCATAATTTAAAAAAGCAGACTTATCCTCACAATAAACTAGAAGTTGTGATTTATGACGACGGCACAGAACCATTCACAGATAGTACAGCTCAACTCCAGTTAGATATATACCCTATGAAATTAGTTTATCATAGAGATAAAGTTAAAAAAACAATAGGAGAAAAGAGAAATCATTTAGTTAAGTTATCTAGTTCTAAAATCCTCATAAACATGGACGACGACGATATTTATCACCCTCAATATGTACAATATTCATATCACGAACTAAAGGATCAAAAGAAAGGTTTAGTAGGTTCGAATGGAATGTTATTCACTTATCCTGCTAAAGACTTTGATATGACTGGTATTCAATGTGGAAAGTTATTTCAAATACACGAGGCTACTATGTGCTATTCAAAAAAGTTCTTTAGATCAATGGGAGGATATGCTAAAAACTCTCAGGGTGAGGGTGCTCATATGATTCAGAATCAAAAAAATAATGTGGGATTAACAGATATAAGGTGTCTTATGGTGTGTGTTGCACACGACGGAAACTCAGTAGATAAAGAACAATTCTATACTAAGGATAGGTTATTCGAACACAAGTACGAAGGGGCAGAAGTAGCAATATTAAAACAAATATTAGAGTTAAAATAATAAAATAAATATATATTATATAATAAAATGTCTATTAATGAATATGTAGATTTGACTATAATAGATTGTAATAGAGCTCACTCTGTTCAATCAAAATCAGGCAATAATTCAAATCCAGCTTTATTTACAAATGATCTAGGGAATGGTATTCAGTTGGACGTGGGTGACAGAGTTGCTGTTCAAGGTGCATATATTTCAGAGATAGGTGCTGGACAAGATACTATCGAATTAAAGGGTCAAGCATTAAACTCAAATAAGTCTATTACATATACCTACGAGGAAGAAATATATCCTACAAGCTTATCAGATACAGGGATTCCATTAATTACAGGATATCAGACTTTAAAAAGTTCTGAGAAAACAGATACATTTATTCCAAGTGATAATGAAACCTCTATCATTACCCAGCATTATCTAACAGCTGGAGGTGACAATGGAACTATCTTTCTTCCTAGAAGGTGGGCGTGGAATGAACCTACAGGGACGGACGGAGACCCTGTTCAGTACTGGTCTGATAACTGGAATACAACAGACTCAGCTGCTACTGGACGACCTAATTATGAGGTGTCAGATAGAACATTTGTTTCTGACGATTATATGTGGATTGATACTTCGTCTGCGTCAGATACAGCAACAGGATTCCATAGATTAAAGACTGATAATTCTAGATATACCTTAATGAGATCTCAGGCAACAATTAATTTAAGAGAGACTATTAAAACACCTTCAGGGGATATAAGTGGTGGATATGGGAATTACAATTGGATTAGAGTTATAAATTATAAAACGTATAAGAATAAAATAGATCTTAAAGTTTCTCCAGGATTTAATAGTCCAGGAAATCTAAGTGCTGAAATAACTAATACTTTAAAGAATGCAAATCCTCCTAAGATATTTCAACAGGTAATAGATAATGTAATTCATGATTTGTCAGTAACCTATGACACAAACACATTTCAACCTTTCTTATGTGCTTCGAGTATGACTATGTCAAACCGAGCTTTCATTTCAAGTGCTACTGCTAGTGACGGATCTTCAGCTCAAGTGAAACAGGAATCATTAGATTATCAGTCTAATTTATATAATGTTTATTTTAAGAGACCTGAATTAAGAGAGACAGGACAAGCATTTAGTAATGTTCCTGGTGTTCAAGGGGCAGGATTTCAGATAAAAACTAGGATACCAATTGCTAATAGGACGACAGCTTCAGTTGATACCTCTATTCCTTGGTATAAAATTCATGATTTTGGAAAATGGCTTCAAGCTCAAGGGAAATATCCTGAATTATTCAGTAATTTAAATGCTCAGACAATTCAACCTCCTTTTAATGATATAGTCAATTCAGTTGATAATATGAGATTTATTCATTGTAATAATAAGGCTGTTGTATTATTGGGTGGTGATAATGTTTTCCTAACACCGACAGCCTTATCAGAGCAATCATATCCATTTTTCTTTTATTTTGATAAAAATAATGACGGAATATACACAGACGGAAGCAGTATCGATAATCTAAGTTATGGTGTAGCCACTAAATCTGCCGTCGGAAATATTACACTTCACCCTGCAAATATAGGAGGGATTAATGCTGATTTATTTGAGGCAGACGGATTTCTATATGAAACTACTCGTTGTGGTTTTGATTATCATTTTAACGCTTATGGTACAGCGGCTCTGATAGCGTTTAATGGACGATTAGAATTAGATTATGAGAGTGCTAATCTATGGGGTATTGGAGCAACAAATAAAAAACTTCAGGCGGATCAAGCAGCACAGGAAGCAGTAGGGGGACGAGTAGGGACAGCAGTTCCTACTGCACAACATTTAAGATATAATTATGTTGGAGCTAATAACCCTGTATTTAATTATGATCCTGAAGAATCGAGATTCTACTTCTCTCAATTACACACCCCAGAATATACAGGTCAGACAGGTATTAGTGCTGGAGATAATGGTGCTAAAGGAGCTCACGATTATATACCAGTGTCAGACAACACAGCTACTTCAAATGCAATAGTTTATAAGATAAATAAAAGAATCAATCAATATGTCTATAGTCCTGATATGAGACCTTATGATATTTCTTTTGACGTAGAGTATTCCTATGGAACAGATCAATTTCCAGGAGAAAGTACTACTCCTATATTAAGAAAGATATCAGATATGAATAGGAACATTTCACCTTGGTCTATCTTTGATTCACCTACAGGGATCTATATTACTGACTTTGGATTTACGGAGGATCAGTGGTCTTCATGTTTATGGTCATTACTGGGTTGGAGTTATGAATCATTAAATAGTCCTATTACAAGTTCGAACAATAGATTACAGAGGGTCGATAATTATAATAAGGGAGCATTAGGTATAGTCACCACTAATTCAGATATCGTTTCAACAGATACAAGGGATTACATTGTGAATCAGTTTGGTAGTTCATATTTCACTATGCAATTACCTACGCCTTCTTGTGTTGGTGGTAATCCTACAAATACACACTTATCAAGTGGGAGACAACAATTTTCACCTCCTATATCACAAGGTACAATATCTCTAAAGTTAATAGCACCTAATCTCCCTAGGAAAATGTTGAAACCCTACTATTGTATTAGGTCTGATATAATTGATAAACCACATTACTTAGGAGGTGAAGATAATAATGCTAGGCTTCCTGTTGTCGCCATTTGTGATAAGCAGTATTCAGGGAACGATTTTATATTCAGTAGTGAAAGTGATTATGTTTTTACTATCACTAAAAAGAAAATGATAACAAGTATAACCACTTCAATACATGATCCTAATCAAAGGTTCTCTCGAGTGAATAATGATAGTGCTGTGATCTATAAGATATCTAAGAATGTTAAGAATCAATTGGGCATAGCTCAAATGGTTATGGAAGAAGAACAGGAACTTCAGAAGAAGAATAAAAAAAAGGGTTAGGGTTAATTTATAATATTTTTTTCTAAGGTATATTATAAAATGCCTACAATAGATTTTGACGAGCTTATAAGTTATTATGCAAAAAGGGGAGATATTGAAATGATTTCAGTACTGAGACAGATTGAAGAGGATATGCAAAGACAAGAAGATCCTGACTATGAATATGAAAGTGAAAGTGAAAGTGAAGTATCAATAGATACTGAAGATAGTGATTGTTCAGTTGAACTGGACGATAATGGTTGTGAGCCTGAGGAGGTGGAGATTAACCCTTCTATGAATGGGTTTTGTTCGATTGCTTAGTCTTTAATACCTTTTAATCTAACATTATACCCATTATACCCTCTTTAAACCTGAATTATACCCTTTTTACCACTTAAAGAAACATAAATCAATTGATTTATGTTTCTTTAAGTCCATTTTTAGTCATTATTCTAGTTTAAAGACCATTAAATAGGTATAATATAAGTTTAAAGACTATATTATATATATAATTAAGTATATATAATGATTAAGCAGGGATCTAAGGGATCAATATGTTTTTATTATAAGGGAATCTTAATAAGTGGATATGGCTTGAGTACTAGAAAATATGTGGGTGCATATTTATATCAAGGTGACCACTTAATAATTAAAAGCAAGGGTATCAATATCAAAGAACAAATTAAATGCTATACCCATTTCTGTAATGTGATTCATAAAAGGAAAATTAATAAAGAAAGAATAAATTGTAATGATCATGAAATGTTTATATCTTGTCTATGTGCTTTATTAAGATTAAGGATTATCGAGAATGACGATATGAATGGATATCATATTTTTCCTAGGAAGTAATTACTTTAATCCTTTATGAAGTTTCATAACCTCAGGATCTTCTAATATATCTTTGTTATCTAAGATAAACTTAATAACCCTCTTTTTTTCATTCATTTTTTTCTTGTCTTTCTGTTCTGCAGTTTGTTCCTTCTTCTCTTTAGGTTTTGTAAGTTCCTCAGCGTCCTTAAGTTTAATCGATTTACCCCTTTTAATTTTAATGGGTTGAATAAGTTTCTTTGTGTGATCTACTTTGTAATTCGCTTCATTGATTATTTTCTCTAAAGCAGCAGCGTCTTTCCTTGCTTTTGCAGGTACTTTGATCTGACTTAAAATGTTATGGGCTTTGATAAGCGTGAGTAATTCAGGGGCGGTCAGCATTAGGTTATATTATAATATTTAATATATATTTAATATTATAATAGAATGATTGATAAAACATTTTCAAAAGGAGACTTACTTGAAATAATTTCTAGATTCAGTATCCATGTTCCTGATTCAGCCACACTTGATAAATTAAGATTATCAATAATGTTATGGACTGAATTAAATAATATGGTTACTATCCCTGAGGATAATGAAATCTTTATGATTAAAACTTTAGAAGAACTAAAAACATATCTAACTAAACCTAATCCTGATAAGGTTCTGTCTGTTAAACAAAAACAAAAGATAATGAGATTCTGTAAGGAAGTGATTATCTATTGCACTAATGGATATCTAATCGAATGTAGTATCTTTAAAACACTTGAAGAGATATATATTCAAATGAGAGACCTTAGAGCATATGGAGATATTCCTTCTGTAAGAAGAGCTATAAGGTTATTGAATCAAGACCCTAAGTTACGTGAGAAGATCGAGCCTATTATTTCTAATAAAATGAAACGTCATTTAGAAATAAAGAGTGAAAAGAAAGTTAAAAGATATTATGGATTAATTCAAAAATCAGGACATTTTTTAGTTGAGTTTAATTGATTACATTAACTTAGATATGTCTTTAGTATTCTTAATCTTACGACTTAGACATTCAAGGTATTTCACTGGGATATATACCTGCTTGATCCAACCTCTCTCTCTATGCTCATAATCACGTACCTCATACTGATCCTTATTGTAAGTCCATACATATAATCCGTCCATAAAAAAGAAGTAAAACTTCCATACCCTTTGATCATTTTCATTTATAAGATATTGTATTTTATTATATCCGAAAAATGTTTCCTTATAATATTGATAATTACACGTTCGAGACTTTAATTCTCCCACCACTTCTTTATTCCTGAAATCAACCTGCTTTTTTTCATTCTCATATAAGACCATATTATCGTCTAAATATATATTTTCATTAAGATACTTGACAACGTATTTCTCACGAATCTTTCCATACTTTAAATCTTCCACTATGTTCCACATTATTCTATACACTAACTTAGATTTTAAATCCTTTTAATAAACGCAATAATAGAAAATAATAATACTTAGAGTTTTATTATTTATATAAGTATAGAATAATGACTACTGAAATGAATACCCCCCAGCTTAACTTCGATATGATTTCTAAGATCCTAAATATGCGTATGGAGAGTAAGAAGGAAGAACGGATTAGACTCCAAGCTCCTTTTAAGAAACAATATAACGAAGTTATGAATAGCTTTTTATTAAGTGTAAGAACTTTTAAGGACGATATTTTGAGAGACGATATGGGGTCTATTTCACTTTACGGAGGTGATATATTCGATATGCCTATGAATGAGGTAATTAGAGTTTTAGACGGATATGAACTACACGAGATAGATCACCCTATACTATCA
>TARA_R110002167_G_scaffold277792_1_pt1 | contig 12168 bp, 6 predicted proteins | sample TARA_R110002167 | Tara Oceans TARA_R110002167 (sample SAMEA4398238) | marine metagenome | biome: Polar Biome; feature: [MES] marine water layer (ENVO:01000295) within the mesopelagic zone...; material: water (ENVO:00002006), including particulate matter (ENVO:01000060) such as...... | reverse complement strand
GAAATGACGAGCAATTAGATCACATATTTAATGTAAATGGTATTATATTCGCTACCCTCATTAACTATTCATATTAACGGCGCTAACAGGGCTGACATACAATATTCCATGTCGTTTCCATATCTTTTAACCGCAACGTTGTAGCGTATCTGTTGAAAGGGGTGGTTGATACAATCCCGACAACGATAGACATAAATGCCTCTACACTGCTATTTAGGTTGTCAGAGTCGTGCCATGCCATGGCTAAACTCCATAGAGCAAGCCTTGGTAGTCGATTAAGTCGCATCACGCCTGTGGAGTTGACTGACTCATGCTTAAGCTTGAATGAGTTCTACAGAGTTGCGTAGTACGGCTAGTACAGTGTTATCACTGCTTGGATAACCTCATAGATGACCTTAGTGAGTTTGTCGTCTATCAATAACTCTGAATATAAAAAACCACTCCGAAGAGTGGTTAGTCTTAGTTGGTCCAACTGCTTGATATTACTTAGAGACTTAGAGCTTCACATTGACCGGCGGTACAATAAAGCCTTGATAAGCATCGACTCTGAGTTCAGTAAATCGTGTTAACTGCTTTGCTTCTTGGATCCCCGTGACAATCACTTGAATATCTAATCCTTTAGCTACATTCACTAAAGCACGACATAATTCACTGTTGTGTTGATTCTCTTCAATATAAGCAAATGACTGGTCTAGTTTGACATAATTTGGACGCAGGCTTTGTAAGTAGGCCATTGAGCCGAATTGACGCCCAAAATGATCGATACCAAACTGAGCACCAGAATCTCGAATGACTTTGCAGAGATTTTCGCAAGATTCTAAATCGCTATACACACTCGCCTCTGGGATTTCAAAGCAAATACGTTCAGCGTATTTATTTGCCCGAAGAAACTGCTTTAGCCAAAGATGAAAATCAACATCGCTTATGCTCTGATAAGTAAGGTTGATGGCGACGCGTTCATAATTGCGCTCGAGTAAACGATGTTCATTGACTGTTTCTATTAAACAACGATCGAACATAGTGCCTAGTGAAAGTAATTCTATGTATGGTACAAACTGACCTGCGTGCAAGATTGTGTCGCCAATTTGCAGTTGGCAATATAGCTCACGCTGACAAATTTCATCTTTGGCACAAAGTTGGATCGGCTGCCAACGAAATTGGAATTTTTTGTTCTTTATGGCATGACTTAAATTATTGCGCCATTCTTCACGGGTAAACAGCTGCTTTTGGGTGTTCTCAAACCAATGGAACACTTTGTCGTCTTTAATGGACTGCTGGAGTGCGTTATCTGCTTGTGCCAACATATCTGACACTGTCATTTGTCCTAGACGTTCTGCGACACCAATATAAAACTGTTCGTTTGGTTTACAGCCAGCTTTAGATATTTCTTTATTAACAGTACGTATGAGGCTTTGTAAATACTTAGCCAGTTGATCATGTTCACAGTCTTCAACAAGGAAGGCGAATTCATACGCTGCAATACGGGCGATAACAGAAGAAGCTATTTCATCTTGATGATGTTGCAGCTTTTCAGCCAGTATGCGAATAGTCTCATCGCGAACTTGGAAACCGTATTTGCTATGTACATCCTCTAGCCAATCCATTTTGACTAAGTAAAGTGCACCTGTACTGGGTTCACTTAACCAACCATTAACTCGACTGACCATATATTGTCTATTTGGCAGCCCTGAGACTTGATCAACAAGATTTTTCTTTCTTAATGCAGAGACTTCTTCGTCAAGAGAATTAAATACTTGTTTTAATTGCGCTGACATACTGTTAAATGCGTTGACTAGCTCTTTAAGCTCCCTCGTTTTTGGCGTTGGCATATCGGGGCCAAATTGTTGTGCTGCTATTTGCTTGGCATGTAAGGAAAGTGTGTTTAAAGGTTTTAAAATCCAGCTTAATCCCACTCGCGCAAATATAATGGCGATAAGAAATAAGATTGAAAATAGAATAATAATGTCGGAAATAATCCGCCATAATTCCTGATAGCCAAACCCTGGGTGAGCTGTAATTTCAAGTGTAGCAAGCTGTAACCAACCAGAGGTAATAGTGGTTTGTTTTTTAATGGTTTTAAACAGGTTAAGATCAATAAACCATTGGGGAATATTTTCGACTCGAACAGAGTTATTCCACACTTGTTGCTTACCATCCACTAACCAAGTTAATTTGATTTGTTGATAATAGCCGCCTTCAAAAATAACATTCACTAATGTTTCTGCACCGGCATCATCACCAGCTTCTAAAACAGGAGTGAGCATTAATCCTAATGAATTACTGGCATTATTGAGATCAGATTCCATTTGTTTGGATAAGAAACCTTGGGTTTCTGAAAATTGTACATAGGCTACGCTTGCAATCGTTAACAAGAAAAGCCCGAAAAGTAACGCATAGATCTGCCTGAACAGGGTCATGTTGTCACTACTCCATGTTGAGTTTGGGTTGGCGTAAGCGGTCTACACCTAATCTAAGTTTAAGGTCAGTCCATTTTTCAAGGCGTGATGATGAACCAGCTAACACACCTCGGCCTCTTTCTTTGTTTAGCCATAATTGTTTACCGTTAAAACTGTAAACAGGCAGAAGATCTTTTCGTTTTGTTGCCAATTTTATGGTTTTATCCAAATTATCGAGTACTAACGGGATCGAGTTAGGCTTTTCATAGTATGCTAAAACCATATGATACTGATTCAACGATGTGGCTTTTACCATAGTGATCCTAAGTTTATCTTCAGGAATACCTAGCTGGAGAAGGGTGAAATACTTTGCGATCGAGAAGTCTTCACAATCCCCTCCGTTAACCCCAATAAACTCCATCGGTGATGCCCAATAATTGGAATCACCCCATAGTGTTTGATCATCAATGAATCGAAATAAATTAAAAAACTGATTAACTTTTTCTAACTTATCAATTTCAGCAAGTTGTTGCGAATCATTGACAATTTTAAACCAAGCATTTGCTCGTAATCCAGCTCGATCGCCATAGCGTTTCGATAATGCTGAAACGGTTTTTTGCTGATTTAATTCTTGTGTCGGTGCGGCATATAAACATGAAACTAAAAGGGCCGATGTCATAATAAAAATATGACAGACCCTTTTATGCAACAATGTCGTTACTTTGCTGTCGTCGCGACTCAACTAATCAATGCCTTGTCCGTTAGTCAATCTGCTCATCAACTGTGTAGATATTCCATCTCATTTCTGGAATGGTGTCATCGGCTGTGACTTCCGCTACCACACGGCGATTACGTTCTTCTGCTTCTGGTGTACCACTGTTATCGATAGGGCGATCAAAACTATAACCCGTCGCGTTTAGACGGCTTGGATCGATACCAAATGTGTTTTCTAACACTTCAATAACCGCTTTAGCGCGTTTTTGAGATAACGCTAAATTAAGCTCATAGCTACCACGTTTACTTGTATGACCTTCAATCGTTACCTTAGTGGTAGGGTAGGTTGTCATAACATTAGCGACGCGTTCAATTTGGTTATAATACTGAGGTTCGATAACCACGGAATTATTACTAAAAAGAATTTTTAAGTCTTGGCGTTCATTGATATCTTTGATGCTACCACAACCATAGTTGTCGACAGCAGCGCCAATGAGCGTACTCGCACAACGCTCTCTGGCCATTATCACACCATCACGATCACTGTCGGCAAGATCAAAATTTTGTTGTGTAGAAGCATTAGACTCGACAATATCGTTGACTGAACAACCTGTTGTAATCAATGCGAGTAAAATTATCAAATATTTCATTATTTAACACCTCCCTCATATTCACGCTCACCACGCCATTCTCCTGGACGTGTAACTCGAAGTGAGTCCAGTAGATCTCCTGTCGCATTCAATACTCGATAGCGAGCTGCAATTTCATCATACTCGGTTTGCAAGTAATCCTTACGCGCTTCAAATAGTTCATTCTCGGTATCGAGCAAATCGAGCAGAGTACGTTGGCCCAAGTTAAATTGTTGCACATAAGCCACTTGAGTCTGCTTTGCTGCCACAACATGTTCACGGATGAACTGTTTTTGTGGGGCTAGCATTTCATAAGCATTCCAAGCTAAAGAAACACCCTCAACAACTTGGCGGTAAGCACGTTGTTGGATCTCTTTTGCTTCGTTGACTTTATAGGCTGTTTCTCTGTCTTTTGAGACGTCTTTACCACCTGAGAAAAGGTTATATTTAACTCGAACCATAGCAACTAAATCATTGTTATAGCCGTTAACATTTTGGCTGTTAATTGCGCTGTAGCCATCTTCACCGTCAGTATCATTATTCCAGTTACCATTAAGTTCCAGGCTTAATTGTGGAAAATAGTTGGCTTGGGCTGAGCTACGCTCTTTTTTTGCGGCATTAATATCGCTTTCTGCTGATTTTAATACTGGGTGTTTCGATTTTGCTGCCATGAGGCCTTTATCTAAACTTTTTGGTAGCATATCGGCATCAGGCACTGGCAATATTAAGTCATCAGGCTTTGCTTCAACAATTCTGATATAAGCTGCTCGAGCATCTTCTAAATTGTTTTGAGCTGAAATCACATTGGCGTTTGCGCGGGCAAGACGACCAGTGATTTGCGATAAATCGGCAATTGATCCTAAACCAGAGTCAGTGCGCTGTTTTATTTGATCGTAAATCTCTTTATGACTCGCAAGGTTTTTCTCGGAAAGTAATAATACTTGTTCACTACGGATGTAGTTCAAGTAGACCTTTGCAACATCCAATGCCATATCTTCAGCTGCAGCAAATAATGCCCACTGGTCAGCACTGGCTTCAAACGAATAACGATCGACTTCGCTACTAGTATAAAAACCATCAAACAGCATTTGTTTGATACTAAAACCGGCTTCGCCACGTTCTAAATCAATCATACCGTCATTATCAACATCGCCTTGGCCTACCTTACGACGAGTCGAAGGGCTATCGGTTTGCTCCCAGCCATAGCCCGCAGAAATATCTACGGTTGGCATATAGCCTGCTACTGCTTGATTAACTTGCTCTTCGCGCGCTTTAAAACGATTAAAAGCAATACGTAAGTCTGGGTTTGTGTCTAGCGTATGCGCAACAGCTTGCTCAAGAGTCTGGCTTGAGGCAGTTGGCGAGACCAACATTAATAAAGCAAGAGCAACAGCGCTTAGCTTTATTTGTTGATTTATAATAGTTGTCATTAAAAAACCCTCCTGGTTCTTCTTAGCGCTCTCTAAGGGCGGTATCTTTCGCTCTTAAAATTGGATTTAAAATGTACTCAAGTATGGATTTCTTTCCCGTAATGACATCTACTGATGTGAGCATTCCAGGGATTATTGGCATCTCTGTGCCATCGTCTTTCATTAAACTGGATTCTTGTGTTCGCACTTTTACAATATAGAAGCTGTTGCCTTCTTCATCCTGTGATGTATCGGCACTAATGTGTTCAACTGTTCCTTTTAGCCCGCCATAACGGGTAAAGTCATATGCGGTGACTTTTACGATGGCGGGTAATCCTGGGTGTAAAAAAGCAATATCTTTAGGAGTGATTTTGGTTTCTATCAGCAGTTTATCTTCTGATGGAACAATTTCCATAATCTCTTCGCCTGGCTGCACAACGCCACCTAAGGTATTAAAGTTAATTTTTTTAATTGTTCCTATAACCGGAGAGGCAATGACAGCTTTGCTGACCTTATCAAATGCGCCTTTTTGTGCCTGATTCATACGTGATAATTTGGTTTGCATTTCATTGAGCTGTGCACGTAAATCAGTGGCATAAACAAATACGGCTTCTCGGCGCTTTAAGATGGCTTCATCCATAGATGCTTTCACTTTTGGGCGTAAGAGTCTAACCGATTGTAGTTCGCCTTGAATATCATTTACCGTACGCTCAAGTTTGAGCAGTTCAACTTCAGGAACAATGCCTTTACGAGCCAGCGGTCGAGTTAACTCAAGCTCGCGAGATACTAATTGATAACTTGTTGTAAGGGTACTAATTCTAGAGGCTAACTCTTCAATTTCTTGTTGGCGCTGTTGGATCTGACGTACAAGAATTTCTAATTGGTTGCTTAAATTATCCAATCGAATCGAATATTCTTCTTGTTGACGCTTAACCAGTTCTGGCTCTTCGTCAATAATGGTCTGCGGAAATACCAAGTTCTGTTTGGTTATTTTTACCTGTTGGCGCCAGTCTGAAGACATATCTGAAATAATAATACTGTCTAATTCAGTGCGCATGCGAATAATATTAGTTTGTAATCCGAACACTTCTTGTTCTTGTTGGTCGAAATCTGAGCGGAACCGAGTGTCGTCAATCCGGGCTAAAGGTTGTCCTTTAGTGACTATCCCCCCTTCTTGGACATAGATTTCCTGTAAAATTCCGCCATCTAGACTTTGGATAATTTGAATCTGTGAAGACGGAATCACTTTACCGGTTCCTGATGTCACCTGATCTAATTCGGAGAAGTAAGCCCAAATAAAAAAACACACCATCATGGCGGCCAGTGACCAAATGATAAGACGATGTCCTGACGGGGCATCGGTCATCATGGCACCATAAACGTCATCAACCATTTCTAAGTCGGCTACGGTAAGATGCTTACTCATGAGTTTTGGGCTCCAGCAATTGTCCCTGCATTGAGTTTAGCTAGGACTTCATCTTTAGGACCATCAGCCACTACATGACCACGTTCGAGCACAATAATGCGATCGACTAGATTTAATAAATGCATCTTATGGGTAATGAGTAATAATGTTCTGTCGCGACTAACCAGTTGCATTGAGCGAATGAACTGTTTTTCTGCTCTAGCATCTAAGCTGGCAGTCGGTTCATCCATTAATAATATCGACGGATCATTCAATGTTGCTCTGGCTAAGGCGACGGTTTGCCGTTGGCCACGACTGAGTGACAAGCCTCCTTCACCAACTTGTTGATCTAAGCCTTCGGACTCTAGGTTAGTAAACATACTGACACCAGAAAGCTGGATAGCTCTTATTAACTGATGTTCAGTCACTTGCCGAGAACCGAATAAAATATTGTCGCGAATAGTACCGTGAAACAAGGTGACGTCTTGAGGTAAATAGCCAAAGTTACGTCTAAGATCGCTTGGGTGAATTTGTCCTGCATCTAGGCCATCATAGCGAAGGCTACCTTGAGTCGGTTTGTACAGTCCGAGTAGTAATTTGGCTAGAGTGCTTTTACCTGAGCCATTACGGCCGATAATGGCAATACGCTCACCGGGATTAATCTGTATTGATAAAGGGTGTAAACTTGGTTTTTCGGAGCTAGGGAAGCTAAAACTGATATTGTCAGCTTCAATTTTTCCCATAAATCGTTCTTTGCTGGCTAGATTTCCTTTGTCTTCAAACTCATCTTCTTGTTCCATAATGGCGTCTAATTGGCGCAGTGAGCTGATGGTATGATTACCTCGAGTAATTAACCCTGCTAATTGAGCCATCGGAGATATCGCTCGGCTAGATAGCATTACCGCAGCAATGATCCCACCCATGGATATTTCGTTTTCAGCGAGTCGATACACTCCTAATATCACCACTAGGACAACGGTTAATTGCACCATAAAATTAGCAATATGGCTGACATAGTTAGACAGTTTTTTGGTTTTGAGTTGCCAATTGGCTGTATGGCCAATCATTTGTTGCCAGCTTTTTTGTACTAATCCTTCGGCACCATTGGCTTTAATTGACTCTAACGCGGTTAAACTTTCAATCAAATGGCCATGCTTTAAACTGGCAAAGCGATTGCTTTCTTCAATTGCTTGTTTCAGTTTAGGTTGTAGATAAAAGGTGACTGCAATAATTACTAAGCTGCCAATCACCGGAATAATGGCTAAATCGCCAGCAACAATATAAATGATGATCACGAATAGTAATGCAAATGGTAAATCAACTAACGCAGTAATGGTTGCGGAGGTTAAAAACTCCCGAATACTGTCAAACTCACCTAGCTGCCTGGCCATACCTCCGACACTTGGTGAGCGTTTAGATAATGGAATACCAATGGCTTTTGCAAATAATTTTGAAGAAACAATAATGTCGACTTTTTTACCTGCGATATCGATTAAATAGCTGCGTAATTGGCGCATGATAAAGTCGAATATGTAGGCAATGCTTGCCCCAATGGCTAAAACCCATAGTGATTCAAATGCAAGATTGGGCACCACTTTATCATAGACATTCATAATAAATAGTGGTGAAACCAATGCAAACAGGTTGACCAATACTGAGGCTATAAGGGCATCGCGGTAAATAGGAGCCGAGTCTTTAATACTTTGTAGCAGCCAATGCGTACTGCTGTCATGCAGGTGAACATCAAAACTTTTGTCACCACGGTAATCTTGTTTAACTAAGAATAAGTAACCTACATATAAGGTTTCTAAGCCTTCAATTGTCAGAGTCTCTTCGCCGCCCGTTTCAGGTAATTGTATAACGGCTTGGTCTTGCTCTAGATCGATTTTTCTTAGAATACAGGCCTTTTTATCTTTTAATAATAAGATACAAGGCAATAATATGTCAGAAATTTGATTTAAATCTTTGCGTGATAACTTAGCTGAAAGTCCAGCTCTGGCTGCCGCTTGAGGGATTAAATCCGGCGTAATGACTGCACCAGACAAAGGAAGACCTGCCGCAAGAGAATCTATTGAGCAAGGACTTCCAAAATGTTCAGTTAATAAAACCAAACAATCGAGTAATGGATCGACGGTTACCCGCTGGGAAGCAGAGATCGTCCACTGCTCACTTTTGTTAGACGCAGTTATAGGCACCTAATCATTATCCTTAATGTCTATTGTTAGAGTAATCAAATATGCGCCACATAATACTATGTGACGCAGTCAATGTGTTGTTATTAAGGAATAATATTTCCATTATGTTGATCAAATAGATCAGCATGACTGGTTCCTGGCGACGGTGCAGGGTTGACGGTTGCAGTATCTACAATGAGTGCACCATCATTAAGCAAACCGTTAATGATCACTCCGTCAGTGGTGCTACCGTATTCTTGCGACAGGTCGACACCATCCAGAACAATAACTTGGTCAATACTACCATTATGGTCGGCATCGATAGAAATTGTCGTGCTGCCATTATTGAACGAGAAATCTAAGTAGTTATCTAAATCGCCGTTCTGTTCATTCTGCAATAAATCACTGATATGAAGGGAGTCATTATTGACTTCGAAGTCTTTAATCGTATCGGTACCAGTATCGCCCTTAGACCATACAAACGTATCGTTACCCAAGCCACCAATTAGCGTGTCATTACCTAAGCCGCCAATAAGAACGTCATTACCTTCACCACCATAGATAACATCGTTGCCACCTTGGCCAAACAGAATATCGTCACCTATACCGCCATCGAGAATGTCGTTACCATCATTTTGGTTGTTGATATTAAATTCATTTACATGGTCACGAATGTAATCATGCACTGCTCTTACATCAACATCACCAACGTTTTGGCCTGTTTTGTCTGCGACATAGGTTTGTAAAGCCACATACCCTTGCTCTGATGAACCGCTAAATCTAACTAAGTCACCAAAGATAATGTCATCACCTTGGTTACCGACAGTATTGTCGTCACCTTGTGATTGAAGTGTCTCAGAACCTGTGATGACACTTGATAAATTAGATACATCAATCGATGCGCGCACATTGCCGTCGGTATCGTATAGCTTAAGATTAGCTTCGCCTACAGGTGTCGAACCATCAGCAGCTTTCAAACTAATAGCTTCTACTTCAGATACTGCTGCTAAAAGGTTGAATGCATGTAATGCTTCGTTTTGAGTGTTTGTCGTACTTGTTGAATCTGTATCGCTGTACGAAGCAAACTTACCGTTACTAGTGAAAGTCATTTTCCCTAGTGTTTTACCGGTATAAATAGAGTACACATTACCATTAGCATCGACCACTAGCTTGCCATCAAATTTGAGTATTGTACCTTTACTATAATTACTGCCCATCAAAGAACTTAATGATACATATTGAGAAGCGTTGACATCATAACCAATTAATATTTTGGTTATGTCTGTTTCAATTGTACTGCGATTCACTGTACCGTCGGTGATGAAAAATGACAAATTATGCCCGACATTTTGTTGAACTGTACTGCTACTAAACCAATTTATTGCAGCATCAAAGCCTGCTTCATAATTAGTCCATCCATTAGCTGATAGTGAATTTAATTTACTCACTAATGATTGAACTGCATTTGGATCGTCCATGTTTACGGATATTGAAATATTCGACCCTGTGGCAAAGTTGGTTAGCAGCACATTAACAACACCGCTATGGGATCCAGTAGCACTATCTGCTAATGAATTGAATACCGACTCTAATTGCAATTTTGCTGACGCAATTAGATTCGACATACTGCCAGAGGTATCTAATATAAATGCAATATTGTAGTTCTCTCCAGCAACAATCTGTAAACCTTGCTGATCACTAACAATAATATCGTTATTTGGTGTTCCTTTAATAACGTCATTGCCAGGATTACCGTTATAACTGACGTAAGTGGAGCTAGCGTCTGCTTCTCCAACAATGTTAATCGTCACAGTCGCTGTGTCAGTAGCGCCATATTGATCAGTTACAGTATAAGTAAAGGTATCAGTTGCAAGTTGCCCAGCGGTAAGTGCTTCAAATGAATCGTTTGTGTCATAAGAATAAGTACCATCACTGTGAATAGTTAGCAGTGCCCCGCTTGGTAATATAACTACCTGACCATCTGTAACTATTGCGCCATTTACACCTGTTAGAGCAAATGTATTTGCTTGGGCATCAGAGTCATTATTAAGTAGACCTTGACTCGTGCTTGAAATGGTTAATACACCATCTTCTGACACTAAGTAGGTTCCCATAATAGCAGGACCAGATGCGGTAACATTTGTTAGGAAATAATCCGATGAGTCAACTAATGCTGCGCCACCATTAGCTTCACTAATGGTTTTAGTTGCTTCAAATACCAGTTGGTCGAAGACAATATTACCGGTATCAATACTGAAAGTACCAGCATCACCTGAAGTTGTCTTAAACGTATCACTTGCAACTAATTGACCATTGTAATAAGCCTTCCAAACACCTTGTTCACCATTATTTTCATTAGAGAACATGTTTGAAACACTGAATGTGGCCTGATTAACTAAGCCATTAAAATCAATAACAATTGATTCAGATGTCCCTGTAGCTGAATCATATTCGATTTGACCTGCAATTTGACCTGAAGTCCTTGGTGAACCAGCAACACCGAGTTTGTTAGAACCAGATTCTATGTTTACTACACCCATTGAGCCATCAGCTGTACGAGCTGAAATTTTCATTAAGCTCTCGCCGTTTGACTGAGGAATGGTCCAAGCGTTAGTTGCACCTGCTGTCACACTAAATGATGTACCAGGAAGGTCATCATTAGCATCAACATTGTTAAGGTCAAAAGTAACAATTGCAGTATCAGTTAAACTGCCATCACTTGTTTCAACCTTTAAATTGATTTGGCTGCCATTGTCGTAGTCAATTTTAGTTGTGTCATTAACTGAAATCACACCAGTCTGAGCATTAATGATAAATGCACCATCTTCACTTATTAGACTATTTGATCCATTAGCAAGCACAAAAGAATAAGACAATGTGTCGCCGTCTATATCAGTATCATTTCCGGTATTCGCTTCGTTAACATTGTATACATCAGTGCCATTTGCAATTGAATCATTGATTGTGCTGCGATAATCAACAATTACAGGGCCTTCATTGACATCGAGCTCAGTGAGGGTGACGTTAATGTTGGTGGTGTTGACGCCATCAGAGGCGCCGACCACTAAATTGTGCACGTTAGCCAGGGCTTCAAAGTCATTGGCTACCGCGGCAACGCCGGCAGGGGTCAAGCTGATGATGCCGGTCACGGGATCAATCTCAAACCAGCCATTGGTGTCGCCGCTGACGATACTGTAGGTCACTGGTGTGCCTTCTGGATCGGTGGCCGCAACGGTGCCAATCACGGTGCTGTCAGTGCTGTTTTCAAGATAAGTAAAGCTGTAGCTGTCAGAAACAGGAGTATCATTTATTGGAGTGATCACCGGAGTGTCACTGTCTTGACCGGTTAGGCTGCCATCAGAGACGGTTAAGTCCACTGGCGGTAAGGTACCTTCGTTGTTAACCAAGTCAGCACCGGCTTGGGTTAATACCACTTCGCCG
>TARA_R110002167_G_scaffold80322_4_pt1 | contig 12182 bp, 17 predicted proteins | sample TARA_R110002167 | Tara Oceans TARA_R110002167 (sample SAMEA4398238) | marine metagenome | biome: Polar Biome; feature: [MES] marine water layer (ENVO:01000295) within the mesopelagic zone...; material: water (ENVO:00002006), including particulate matter (ENVO:01000060) such as...... | reverse complement strand
GTAGAGTAAGTGTCTGTTTCAACAATTTGCTCTAAAAGACCAGGACCAACAATTACTGGCTGACCATTTTCATCTTTCATCATCGTGTTACCGTTTGAATCATATGTTTTTTGTCCATACCAGTAGTACATTTCACACTCTTCTTTAAAGTCAAGCATGTGTAAGTACTCTTCGTAGTCCATCCAAAGTTTAGTAGTAGATCCACCTTTAGTTGGTAGAGCAAATTCTGCTACAAAATCTTTAGCGTTTCCAGACATGTGGTAAGATTTTCTAACTGTAGTTAGTTTGTTTCTTACTTTACCTGGAGTTTCCCAGTTAGAAGCATTACCTCTAGAGAAATCAACTCCTACTGGAGCAAACATCTGAGCAAATAATGCACCTGCTGCTACATCTGCTGCTGGCATAGTTGCAGAAGCTGATGGGTTAACTAATTGTAAAGTGTATTTCCATGATCCTACAGCATCCTGCTGAGGCTCCTTCATAACACGTGCTTGCACCCCTGATTGGGATACTAATACGTAAGGAAATACAAAATGTTTATCAGGGAAGGATACTTCAAAAGAAGAACCACCTATACCTAAATTTGTTGTCGTTGCTGGAGCAGCCGCTACTGGTCTTGTTCTCAAACGGTGTGTTGCCACACGGTATTCATACTCAAGGCGATCAATAGATTTTACGTTACCAACACCTTCTGTTAAGAAAGATAATGGAAAACGTTTGTCATCTTTACCCGCCAAATGAGTAATGATAGGAGAAAGTTCAGTAGGTTTACTAAGCAACGCGTTTGCTAGACTGTTCATGTCAGTCATTTGCGAATCGTTATAAAACGTCTTTTGGACGCTTATGTTAGTTCCGTTTACACTCATTTTCTAATTATTTTTAAAGTTATATACTAAATCAAGTCGCCTTGAGGTTAGTCAGTTATTAAATACTAAGATCTAAATCGTCTACATCAAAAGATTTTCTTGACCTAGAAGCTTTACGAGCACTTTTTACAGATGATTCGTTATTAGCTATTTTATCTCTCAGGGATTTAGATTGTTTTGTAGTTGCTTTTTTGTCAATAATAGTGTCTAAATTAAAACCTTTATACATAAGGTAATCAATAGCTAACTTTACTTCCATTTCTGCTTCTTCATGATCTAAATCACGTTGTGTGCGGCCATTGTTGTCTATAGGTTGAGAAAGGTAATTAAAAAATTTACTTTTCTCTCTCTCAGGAACTTGTAGCCCCGCAAACTCTTTTGATTCTTTGATAGTGTCTGCTACCCCTCCCCAAAATTGTTCTTGCTCTTGCATTGTTTGTTGCCTAGCTTCACGCTGCTGTGCAACAATTTGTTCTTTTTGTGCTGATTGCACTTTACCTAAAGCTTGGCGTGCTGCCTCTGCTTTTCCGTGAAGTTTACCAGAATCTTCGTAATCTTCAAGTAATTCATTAATGAATTCTTTGTCGTGTCCTTTTGTTGTAAAATAATCAGACAAAATTGCTTTTTGACTTCGTGTGTCGTCTTCTTGCAAACTAAAAGAATTGTAATCTAAATTAGGATCATGCGCTTGCATGAATTCTTGAGATTGTCCTCCTGCTAATACATACTGCAAATGATCTTTAACTAAAGGAAAATTTTCTAGCACTTCATCAAGTCTGTCATCTGCCATTTGAGAAGCAATGTCTTTTGTTAACTCAGTTAATCCTTCTGCAGTATCTTCATACTCTCCATCCATCTCATATCCTAAAGCTGATAAGATTTCTCCTACAACAGAATCATCATTTTCAGACTCTTCAATTTCGTCATCATCTTCTTCTTCATCTTCTTGGTATTCTTCTTGTTCTTCAACTTCATCTTCTACTTTTTCAGTAGTATCTTCAGTTTCTTCAACAACATCTTCTACTTCAAGTGTGTTATCTACACTTATTGTATCAACTCCATCACCTGCGATTACATCGTCAAACGTAATGTCGTCTAATTGAATTTTTTCATTTGGGTCCATATCTATTTAGTTTTATTGGTTACAAAAATACGATTTATATTAATATTTTTTATAGTTTTTAATTTTTCAACTTTGTCATTATTATATAACACTTATTACAAATATTTAGGTCTATACCCACCTTTCTTTAACTTGCTTTTTAAATATTTCTTAGCTAGATAAGGCATATTAGTACCGTCTAATATTATATTTTTATCAATGTTAGCTTCTTTTAATAATTCTTTTGCGTTACTTAGATCTAAATTATACATAGCCTTTAAACCATCTGTAAAACCAGTTACTCCTTTTAAAGAATCTTCAATATTTTTACCTTCCTCTAGAATCTCATTAAATAACTCAGGACTTATGTTTCCTAAAGACTGCCTAATATTTTGAATAGCTAAGTCTTTATCATTATATGGCTCTTGAGTTTTACCGTGGTGTGGATTTAACTCATTAAATCTGTTACGAAATTTTTTCTTGCTAAATTCAGTTACTGCATCACGTATTTCACCGCGCGCATCACCTGGAGGACGAAAAGTATCTAATAAAGTCCTTTGGCGGGCAGCTGCTATTGTACCTTTTTTCTTTTCTTTTTCAAATTCTTCGTCTATTTTGAATCTTCCTTCTCCACCAGTTTGATACTTTTGTTTATAACCACCTCTTTTGTTCTTTTTAACTGCAGTACGATACCCTTCAATATATTCTTCTGGAGTTTTGTTAACACCAGGCACAGTAAATGGAGTGTTATCTCTAATAGAAGCAAAGTATTCTCTACTGCCTTTTCTACCTACAAAATTTGATATAGATGCAAGCTCGTTTAATGAATAATCTTTTGATTGATTAGGGTATTTCTTTTGTAACATTTTTGCATTGTTTTTTAACCCAGGAATGTCAGGAAGTTTTCCTTGCCATCTCATATCAAATATTTTATTTTGTAAAGTAGTATCAGCTGCAAATTGTTCTCTAGAAATATTTTTTAATTCTGGAAGATCTTTTATTTCATTAAACAATTGTCCGTACAAACCTGTAGCAGAACTTGTTTTATTTATCATATTAATTCCATTACTGCTTTCTACTGCTCTCACACCTTTTTTAACTTCCCAAGGAGCATTATTAGAATTTTTATTTTTTAATTGATCTTTTGTATAATTTGTACTAGTAAACTCTTCAAACCCACCTTTTTGATAAGCAGCTGGTGATTCTATTACAGTTCCTTTATTAGGACCGGTTGGTAAGTCTTGTATTCCTGGAGGTACGTTTTTATAACTTTCTACTAAATGTCCTTGATCATCTATCTTTTGTATATCAATAGGAGCTTTCATTCCTACTGTATTAAAAGATTGATTAGGTTGTACATCAGGAAAAGCCATAGAAGCTTGCGTGTTTCCTTGCGCATGCTCTTCTCGTAATCCTACTTCTTGTTGTTCAGAAGTTTGTGCAACTTGTGGTTGTTGTTGCATCTGAGCTTCGTGTTCTGCTAAAACATCTATACCTTGTTCTGCAGCTTTATACACTTCCATAATACTTCCTGGAAATTGTACAGCTTTAGCTCTATTTAATAAAGATCTTCTAGTTTCGTTTGTTAGCATTCTGTCTAGCGGTATCTGCTTTTATTATACTGTCTTCTCGTTTAACTTGATTTGCTTCTCTGTTTATGTCTTCTTGATTTTGTGAAGACCTTGCTCTTTCAGATAAATCTTGTTCTTTTATATCAAGTTCTCTGTTTTTTAATTCAAAATCTCTAACCATTTTCTCTAAATTTAAAGAATGGCCTTCTTGATCTTTTTTAGACTCTGCATTTATTAATGCAATCTCAATATCTTTCTGTCTATCTTTTTCTCTTTCTAAACCTTCTGCTTCTTGTTGCATTTGTGCGGCTTCTAGTTGTTGTTGAGACTGTTCTTGTTGAGCTTGTTGTTGTGCAGCTTCTAATTCTGCTTGAGCTTTCTCGGCAGACTTAAGATTCTTTTTAATTTGACTAAAGCTATCTGAGTCTAGCATTCCAGCAATAACAGATGGTTTAGCACCATTCTGCATCATAGCTTGAGTAAGACCTTTAATGTTTGTAAGTTTTTCTTGATCTTTACCAGCGTCAGAAACAAATATACCATAGTTAGACTCCATATGGTCTATAGAATCAATATCTAAAAAGTCTGTAGTACCATCAGGTAGTATATACATTGTTTTTTTACCTGTATGCCAAGCTTCTTTTGAGTAATCTAATAATGCTTGAAAGTCTCTTTGTTCTAGCCTTTCAAATTTACGAAACAAATCTTCTGTAATATGTGAAGATTGTAAAATAGCTTGTTGTGAAGATGCTTTACCTTCATACGCGCCTATTTCACCTTGTCTTTGTCTACTAACACCAGAAATCTTTTCCCACTCTACTAAAATAGATTCTAGCAAAGTAACATATTGATTAATTGTTTTAATAGACATATCCAGTACGGATTGATGCTGTGGGTTGAGCTGTATTCCTTCTTTGTTGTAATCTACCCAAGCAATACCCGTACCTTCAACGTAATACATAAATTTATCCATGTCCCACTTTTTTGGAATCATGTTAATATCAAACTGCGCAATAATATCTTTACTTCTTGCAATAGCTAACTCTAATCTATATTTATAGATGTTGTAATTAAGTTGGTAAGGTATACCTAACTTAACCAAAGATATATTTGCAGAGTTAACATCAGAATATCTTCTACCGTTAATTGGTAGTTTACATTTAGAAGGATTATCTAAAGAAATTCTTTGATTTGCAATAGCATTCATATTAATGTAGAATCTTCCATCTATTCTTGTACCTTCCCAGACTTCATTTACCCAAAGCCACTGTAGTTTAGCACCTGCAAGTTTCATTTCTTGAGGCATTCTAAATGACTCATCAACCTCTACTTCTTCTATAGCACCTGTATCTTGATCCATGTAAGAAAGAAATCCAATTCTTTTTCTAGATTTCCAATACACATTTGTAACTTCAACTAGCCTATTTCTGTAAGAGTTAGCATCTTTTTTAGCATTGTTTGCATATAAAAATCCTATATCATTTTCATGGTGTCTAGGCTCTTCTAATTCTAAAACTTGTTGTTCTGTTAAACTTTCATAGTAATGATCTATTACTGTAGATGGATGTACGTATTTTCTAACTAGTGCCCAATCACCATCTTCAACAAATTCTAAATCTGGATCTAAATCATAGTCTACATCAATAGGATTAAGTACATCATAGAAAGGTTCTCCATTTCTAACTCCTCTGTGCGTGTATACTTCTCCAGATACTAAATAATGAAACCAAGATTTTTGTATTTTGTCATACACTTCTTGATCTTGCATAATATAGTTTAATGCTTGTTGCCCTAACACAGCTCTGTTATCTACATAACTGTTTTCAAACATTTCTGCTATGTGCTGAGGAAGTTGCACCTCTTGTTCAGGATCTACTCCCATATCCATTCCTTGATTTTGTACAGATTGTAAAAAATGTTGCTGAAGATTTTGAAATATAGCTTGAGTCTTAGCTTGTTCTTTAGCACTAATTGAATCTGCATTTTGTACAGTAACGGTATAATTGAGAGGTCTTTTAGATTTTTCACCTAATAGAAGATCAATTATGGGTTTGATAATAGGGTAATTACGCATCTCTGAAGGAAAGTTCTTACGAGATTTACCGTATGGTTTTAAAACGTAGTTATAATCTGCCTCGTCAATTACACCGTTGTAATAGTCGTATAATATTTTTATATCGTCCTTGCGGTTAGCATGTCCAATACCTGAATTAGAAAGATCAATAAATGCTTCTACACATTGTTCTCTCCATTCTTTTGTTTTTTGTCGTAAAGGCAATTTCTGCCTTGGAATTTTATCGTAACCCATAATCTTACAAAAATAGTAAATTTTCTATTAGTTTTTACAAAAAAAATATTTTGTACGCGCGTTTTATAAATATACCACTAATTATAGTTCCGATCAAACCAACTATTAGCAGAATTGTCTTCTAGTACTTCTTTTATTTCAGCATTATATAATTCTCTTGTGTGATACATCCCAATCATAAATGCCATAACTCGGTCAAAGTTTCCTTTGTGATTAAACTTAATAAGCTCTAATAATAAAGCAGGGTCATATATTTTATGAAGATTTAATGTTTGATTACCTTTATCATCTGTACTTCTATTAGTATTTAACCAATCTCTAATATATATTTCTCCTTGCCTTTTTCTAGCTTCTGTCATGTGCATTCCATACTGACGTTTTACAGTTTTAGAACGTAAATCTTTTTTATCAAGCATTTCAAACTCTTCCTGTAGCCTATGTAACTTTCTATGTCGTTTAGCATATGCTATTACCTCGCCTCTATCATTTTCAAAACCTATCTTGCATCCATAATAATCTGCAAGCATAAATAAATTTTTATTGTACTCATCTTGTGTTAAAGGCCTACCAACATAGCTTGCAACTATTATATCATCAGGTTGAGATATATTATTTGGTCGTTTTAAAACATATGCTGCTCCTAAAGATGTAGAATCTGCAGATTGATTTTGACCATAAGGGTCATGGCAAATTACATACATATTAAGAGGTACTTGACCTTGAGCGTTTCTATACGGAGCTTCATAAATAACTACACCACCTGTAGTATCATCATCTTTTCTATGCGGGTATTTTATAATTTGTTTTATATCTCCATCAGGTGTAAATTTTATATCACCATCTTTTCCATAGTAAAATTTCCCTATTGTTCCTATAGCTTGTAAATTTCTAGCTTTTATATTATTATATTGTTCTTGCAAAGATGCTACATCAAATAAATTAGCTGTAACTCTTAATGTAGCTTCTTGTGGAGAAAAAGGATGCTCAGCTATGTACTGATCTAAAGATTTTGCATCAGCAGCTCCTTTTTTCTTGTCTCGCATTTGTTCTTCATAGTTAACCGCTTTTTCTTCTAAAGAATTACCATCATCATCTATAAATCCATCTAAGTTTTTTTGTATAGGTATAAAATATCCGCATTTTGTACCTATAGCTCCTTCATCCCATATATTATCATAATCCATACAGTCATATGCTGCTGGATTATAAAATATTTCTTCCATTGCTTCAAAATCAGACCCTTCTGTACCGCCTGTACCAAATGCTACCATCATTCCTAATGTTTTAGCACCTTGTCTCATTGTAGGCATAGTAACTTCCCATGCTTTTAATAATCCTGGAAAAGATCCTGCTTCTTCAAAGAAAACTAACTCACCTGCTTTACCCCTTACTTTATCTGGATTATCTTTTAATGATACTCCCATAATTTGAGACTTCATGCCCATTTCTATCTCTAATCCGTTTACTTTCTTTTTGTATCCAGACATTTTATGCATTTCTCTGTCCTTTAATCTAGGTTGAGACCATGCTGTGTGATCATCTATAAATGCTAAAAAGTCCCAAGCTTTAGACAAAAGACCATCACCAATTAAGAATTCTTTAGATGCAGCAAAAACAAAGTTTTTAGAATTTTTTACAAAAAAGTAATTACGCGCAAGCATAGAACCTGCTTTATACGAGTACCCCTTACGCCTAGCTTTTAAAACAATCATATGTTTGTTAGTTCCTCTAGCTTTATCTATTTCCTGGAAATATTCCCAGTCCCCGTCATAAAATCTAGGAAATGTACGCTCACGTTTTGCTTGAGTTGTACCATCTGGTAACACTTCATCTACAGCTCTATCAATAGGGCAATAATTAAGATAAAAATAATGAAATCCTGTAACATGTATATCATCTATAGTATAACCATAGAGACAACGATTTTTTTCTTCGTCCCAAAATTCATAATACTCTTTAGTACCTGGTAATGCGTTTGTAAAATATCCATTAGTTAAAAAGGATACTGCTGAAGGCCTTACTCTGTCGGTGTTTGTAAATTTTGACATTTATCTTTTATTCTTACAAGTTCTGCACATTTTTCATACTCCTCTAACTCCGTAAAATGACATATTACCATATCAATTACATCTGGGGTTTTGCCGTCTTCTTCAAAAGGGTTAAAGGGTAAAGGATATTGTTCAATATCATCTTCTAAGTTTTCTGCTATTGTGTCTAACGTTTGTTTTCCAGTTATAAAACTGTAAGCATTGTACATTGCTTGATTATATAATTCTAAGTCTTCTAAAAAATCCATTACATGCTATATTTGTTTACTTCTATTCCTCCTCTATTTGTATTAGCGGCTTGTTCTTCTTTTTTAACTATTTCTTCTAGTCTTGTTAGCCCATCTACAACTTTTCCCATTTTTTCAAGATTATTTATTAAATCTTTTGCGTGAAATATAGGTTTACCGTTATCATCCATTAATGTTAAATCTATTGTTCTAAAATATTTTTCTAATTTAACTACAGACTCGTTAGCTGCTTTTAATAGCCTTACTGCAGAAGTTTCAATTAATTTTTCATATTTATCACAAGCTGCTAACACTTTTGCAGTAGGTTCCCATTTCTTATTACCAAATATACTGTTTTTTACTTCAAGTATTCTTTGTTCCCACTCATATACTGAAAATGGAGACCTGTGATCACACATAAAGTATACAAATCCTAACTCTTCAGTTTTTAAATCTTTAAATTCAATAACTGTTTTAGAGTAAGGACTAGGTACTGCTTTATTATCTTTAATATATATTAAATCGTCTCTTAGTTTCATTTTTTAGCGTTTTTTAATTTTTCTATATAATCTACTCTCCCTTGCTTAACAGAAAACTTACCAAAGTACGGTAAACGTACTGTATCAAAGTTTCCTTGTTTCATTACTTTTGTAACGTACTTAAATTGGTACTCTACAATTTCTGTTACAGTCTTTAAAGGCAAATTATGCTTTGTTGCTAACAATTGTACAATTTCTTTTTTATTTCTAGCCATTACTTATCGCCTTCCCATTTTTTCTCAGGGCAGTGTTGTGTTTTCATTCTAGCTTTAAACTCTAAAAGACATCCACACTTACCACAACGTTTATTTTTCTTTATTAAGAAAGGACATTGATTACAAGTGTCTAATCTATCTTTGTATTCTTCAACAGTACATATTGGAGCTCCTTTTGCAATAAAATCTGCAGATGCTGCAGTAAAACTTTTTACCATTTTAAAAAATGATGGTGTATCTTGTTCTGGATTGTTCATAATGTTTATTTTTTCTTAACTGTTCCGTTAGGCCCCTTCTTTATACCTCCAAACCCTTTTCCTGTATAGGTTCTTTCCATAAAAGTTTTACAACACACTGCTTCTTCTGACACAAGGCCTTCTGAAGTAACTTTTATAGTGTAAGTTGCTATTTCTTTTTCTTTGTTACATTTTTTACATTTAAAATTCGCCATATGTTTCTTGTACTTCTATGTGCAAGCATTCTCCTTGTTGATCTTGCACTATTACTATATAATAAGATCCTACCTCGTAAAAACTAATTACAGTATTAGATCCTGTTGATATTAATTTCGATAGATTTTGCATTTATGTCTAGTAGTTGGTTTAATAAATAGTTCCCTCCAAATTTTGTAATAACTCTTTTGTCTTTAAACTTTTTAATATAGTTATTTAACGTGTTAGGATCTTTAATACCTAATGACCTTGCAACTTCTTTTTTATTGTCCATTGAGCATAGATTTTCATCTTTAGTAATTGCTTGAACATCTATAAATGAAGATAATGTCTTTAATTCTGTACTAGTTAAGTCAAAAATACCATTCCACAGTTGTAAATGCTTGTATGTACTATCAATATTAACTGTTATTCTCTTTTTCATCTTTAAATTTTATTTGAGCCCTTCCTCCAGAGAATATTATCTCTGATGTCTTAGACTGTTTATTAAATTCTTCAATATACTCAGATATATCAGCTTTATCACATATAAAAGTTAAAAACACTTGCAACTCTTTAGCTGCAAGCTTAGTTTTTTCTTCTAAGTCATGAATTTTTGCAGACTTTTCTAGTATAGCGTGATAATCATCTAAAGTTATTGAAACAGTTCCTGGAATCTTCATTAGAATTTACCTAATATCTGAAACTCATTAACAAACAGATACTGCACATCATTAATATGAATAAGCATTGCTTCAGAGTTAGGATCTACCATTACAGTGTCTCCTATCTTTGTTTGTCTACAGTCTGGGCCTACTGCTAAGACTTCTAAAATGTTTGTTTGTAATTGTTTTGCAGTTGCATCATCTAGGATAATTCCTGCATCTGTTTTTCTTTTTGAAGGGTTAGGTAGTATAACCCAGCCTCCAAATGGAGTAAAATCAAATTTATCTTTTGTCATAATCTATAAAATTAGTTTATGCAAATATATAAATAAATTTTTTACATTTCCAAATGATAGTTAATAAAAAGTTCTTCACCAGGTAAAATATTCTGACACGCAACAAAAGATGCGATCATTTTATCCTGGTCAATACTCCAAATAACATTATGTTTAGTAGAATGATTTAAATGCGAGCAGTATCCATTAGTAGTCCATAAAGATTCTTTCTCTTTTAAACTAGGATAAGGCATTAAGAAAGGGTTTTGGTATTTATCAACTTCTAAAGGAAACCTTTGTGTAGACACGGGACACTCTTCTATTAACTCTCCAGATAATATCTTCACATCTGTATACAAGCCGTAGCCGTGCACTGGGCTATTTTTTAAAAACAATCCTTTGTGTTTAAAAATTCTCATTGTGGAATAGATATAGTTTCTCCCTAGGAGATTTATTCTTTTCGATTGAAACTTTATTTTTAACAGTGCTCTCATTGCGTACTCTGAGGACCAAGGGACACTAAAATTGATGTTAATTCACCACACTTACCTCTGTGTAATGTGTCCCAGCTAAAAACTATATTCTTTCTTTCCGAAGCTATTGGAGAAAACTCTAACCTTTATTTAAGGTCTACAATCCAACGTCTGACCCCCTACTGCCCTTTTGGTCCTCAGGGGTGATACACTAATGTGTGCTTCTAACTGTGCAAATATACATAAAAATTTTAACTGCCACAATTGTCGCAGTCTGGATTATTTATTTCACAAGCTTTTGGTTGCTCCATTTTTTCTAAACTATCAGTCCAAGCTTTAAAGAAATCTTCATCTTTCTTTTTACACTCACAATTTATAAGGTTTTTGTCGCACTGACATTTTTTTATTTTAGCTTCTTCTACTTCTTTTCTGTAAGGTGTATCGTTGAACATATTTTTTAAATTTTTAGGAACTGCAAACCTAGTAAAAAAAAATATACTAAAAAATTTTTTTCTAGTCTTTTTGTGAGAGAGGGAACCACTTTGATCAAAGACCCCTACTTTGTTTCGATTATTAGATAACCCCCTAAATTTATTTTTATTATGAAGAATATTGATTTAAATGTTACACTTGGTATAGTATCAAGTGTAATCGAGACAAAGAATGGTAACGACGCCTATCGTGTTGTTGTGTTTGAGCCACATATGGTTGAAACCGACACAGAGGTGACTATCATAGACTTTGAGGCTAAAGTCGTTCCCACAGAACAAGCAACAGTCATCTCGAAAGCTATGAAGAGTGGGAAGATTATCAAGATGAATGCTATTGTACGACAATAGTGTTTGGCTTGTTCTCTTACAAGGCAGTCCTCCGGGATTGTCTTGTTTCTTATACTATGATAACTCAGCGTACACTACGATACAATACAATAGATATATGTATTGAGAATTTGAGCTGATCTCAATAGGAACTAGAGGTGTGAGTATGGCAGGTAAGTCACTCACACCACTTTTTCCACCTTTTACAAACCCAATAGATTTATTCCTATTACATTATATAACACAATCATCTTCCAATGAAGATGTGTAGTAGATAGAGACGCGTTAATCCTGACGATCAAGAGGATAGTCTCTATTTACTATTAATACAAAGATATACTGACGAGTCTTTAATAGACGAAACACCTTATAACTCTTGGACTTCGGAGACCATTAACATCAACCTGTTAGATGGGGTTATAAAGTGTCTATATCAACCAATACTTACATTATGTCATACTTAAAACTAAGCAGACTTAACTTCTGCTACCAATTATTTGCATTCCTTTCAATACTTGGAATGGGTGCATTTGCAATCGCAGCAATTACTACATCTTTAGTATTATATGGTTGGGTTACTGCATTATTTGCATTGATATGTGCAGGCTGTATTAAAAGAGCTAACATGTATCAGACTAAGATGA
>TARA_R110002167_G_scaffold11837_8_pt1 | contig 12189 bp, 27 predicted proteins | sample TARA_R110002167 | Tara Oceans TARA_R110002167 (sample SAMEA4398238) | marine metagenome | biome: Polar Biome; feature: [MES] marine water layer (ENVO:01000295) within the mesopelagic zone...; material: water (ENVO:00002006), including particulate matter (ENVO:01000060) such as...... | reverse complement strand
TAAGTTGTTACTAGCACATTCTATGATGACAGTGGGTAGAACGGTCAGTTCAATACAATATGAAGATGCTAAGAAGTCTAGGTCTCTTGCAATGAAACTGAATAACCCAGTGCATAAAATGAGTAGAGAAGAAGTAGATAACAGGATGGATGCCCTCAGAAGTTATAATCTTGGGGATAACAATATAATGAGAAGGTCGCCTGAATTGAGGGAGATGCATTCTCAAAGAATGAAGGTCAGTAATCCTATGACCTTACACCCAGAAAGGAATCATACGGCTAAACCTATTATAGTTACATATGAAGACGGTACAGAAGAACATTATAGTTATGCTAAGGAATTTTCTGACACTAAAAATATTCCTTACGCTACAGTAAAACTTATAATGAGAAAGAAAAAGGGTTCAAAGAAACATAAAATATTAAGTGTCGTACAATGCGAAGCTTCATAATTATTTAAAAGGTCTAATACTAATATGTCATTATTAAAATTTTCTACATCATACAAACCTTTCCTCTACCCTTGGGCAGTGGAATTGACTAAGAAACATGAAGAGATCCATTGGATCGAAGATGAAGCAGAACTATCCGAAGACGTGCAGGATTGGAAAACCAAATTGACTGAGGAAGAGAAAACCTTCATCACTCATGTGCTACGATTGTTCACACAGTCGGATGTACAGGTAGGAGAAAACTACCACGAACTTCTAATACCGAAGTTTAAAAATAACGAAGTACGTAACATGCTAGGATCTTTCGCAAACCGCGAAGGCGTGCATCAACGTGCATACGCTCTATTGAATGATACCCTTGGTCTACCAGACGAAGACTATCACGCATTCTTAGAGTATACCGAAATGGCGGATAAGATCGACTTCATGAAGAGTGGTAACATATCTACTCACATGGGACTCGCACTTGCGTTGGCACAGTCAGTGTTCAATGAAGGTATGTCTGTATTTGCATCATTTGTTATGCTACTTAACTTCCAACGTTTTGGAAAGATGAAGGGTATGGCAACAATTGTTGAGTGGTCTATTCGAGACGAGACTATTCATGTACAAGGTAATGCGAAGTTGTTCCGTGAGTTCACTAATGAACACTCACGTATTGTGAACGACGAACTAAAGTCTAAGATCTACGAGATGGCAGAGAATGCTGTTAAACTGGAAGACAAGTTCATTCAACTCGCATTTAAAGGAAATCATGTTCAAGGGTTAACTAAGAAAGAAGTTCGCGACTATGTGCGTCACATTGCTGACCGTCGTCTACTCCAGTTAGGAATGAAGCCCATGTTCAAACAAAAAACAAATCCACTCCCTTGGTTAGACTGGGTACTGAACGGAGCATCACACGACAACTTCTTTGAGAAACGTGTGACCGAATACTCAGTTGCTGGTATGGACGGCGAAGACTTCGGTTGGGAAGAGTTGGAATCAGAGACAAAATATGGATAAGCAATACGGCATAGAATGCCCTATCTGCGATATCGAAACTGTTATTGGGGTGCCGTACGATGATGATCTTCCTCGGCATTGCCCCATGTGCGGTTCGGACGCAGATGCTGAGGAAATAGAACCAGAAGAGTTTGATTGATCCTACACCTTTATTGCTTATATAAGTAGGTGTATGGAATGGACATTTGAAGACAAAGCTTTCGACCCCGAAGAATCTTTTCTAGAAGATTATCAGGGATTCGTGTACATAGTGACTGAACTCAGTACTGGGAAGAAGTACCTAGGTAAAAAGTTTTTCTGGAAGCCCAAAACCCTACCAGTAACAAAGAAGCGAAAGCGTAAAATAAAAACGCGAGTACAGTCTGACTGGAAGAAATATTTTGGGTCAAGTCTAGAAGTAAAAGCTTTGGTAGAACAGAAAGGTGCCGAGAGTTTCAAGAGAGAAGTTTTAAAACTCTGCCGTACCAAAGGGGAATGCTCCTACTACGAAGCAAAACTACAGTTCCAATATGATGTCCTACTCAGTGACGAATTCTATAACGCCTTCATCGGCTGTAAGATACACGCGAAACATTTACCAAAAGATTAACCTATGAGTATCACCATGACTCCTGCTGCGGAACATCATGTACTCTCACATCTACAGCATCGTGCTAAGGGTGTGGGTGTGCGATTGGGTGTCCGTACTACTGGGTGTTCTGGTCTATCATATGTGCTAGAGTTTGTCGACGACACTCACGAAGAAGATATTGTCACGCAATGTGGCGAAGTCAAATTAGTTGTCGACCCTAAGAGTCTAATCTACCTAGACGGTACTGAATTGGATTATGTTAGGGAAGGTCTTAACGAGGGATTCGAATTTAAGAATCCCAACGTATCAGACGAATGTGGTTGTGGAGAAAGTTTCCACGTCTAAAGAGTAGGGACGATATTGGCGTAACTGATCACTTGATCACCACTGTTAAAGTTCCTTGGCGTAATGACAAGTCCATACTGATTCATCATCTTAACAATACCGACCCTTATAGTGTCGCTGCTGTGTTTATACTGGACAACATCACCTATATTAATTTTATTTCTCATAACAATTCTCCTTAAAACCGTGCGACATACGCTTCATCGGAAGACATCCGAGAGCGGTTACAAGGCACTTGCAAGTTAATCTCCTCTGCATACTCATGAGCAGCCATCGCACTAGAGAACACCTTTGCACATAGGGGACGATCAGTCTTGATACACAATAGACGGTAGTAATAAAACATTAGTTCACTTCCTTGAAGCCGCACATCGCGACCTTGTAAGTTTTGTTGTCAAGCAACATGTAGTCTCCCATAGACGTTGAACGTAGTCCGTACGTTTGACCGTTAACTACTGGCAAATCTGCCAACACGGTCACATCTTCTGAGTAGTCTGGATTGTTCTCAATGTCGTTACGACTCCAAGAACCTTGGATGTTCTGAGTACGAACATATGCATACTCAAGAGCGATGTCGCCAGTGCGATCACCGACGTTTACTTTAGCAACGATTGACGGAGTCTTCTCGAATGCTTGGTGGGTTACTGTAATAATCATAATAATATTCCTTAAACGAGTTTAATGGATAGTTTGGCGTTGTACCAGAAATCTGATACATCTGAATAGAGCACGACACACTGGTCGTGTTCGTAGTACTTACGTAGATTAAGTACAAAGTTGGTTAGTGAAGAACACCACACTTGGGTGATGTCATTCCCATGATGCCACCGCATAAAGGCAGACTCAATGTAAGACATGGGTAACGCAGAAGGTGATTGGTTTTTCATAATTTTCTCTATTAACTCAATTTGTACAGCTATTATATCATACTCGTTTTGAAAACGCAAGGCAATACAGCATTTTCTTTAGACCTTTTTGGCATATAGGGGTGGGTAACTATGCTTTATTGGTATAAAAATAATAGTATAATGCCTTGACTTTTGTTTCGAAAACGAGTATAATAGCTACATAAAGTCGAGTTGAGAGAGAGAATTGTTATGATGAAATTTGTATTGAGAAATGTTGTTAATGACCAGTTGATTGTTAATATGATGTTCGATACCGAAGCAGGTGCTATAGAGTACCGTGAATTGTTCACTGAGAAGGGAACTGCTTGGATTGACTACTGTAAGGTTAGTTGGGAAAAATAATAGCTATATAAACTTGAGACGAGAGAGAATATTATGAGTGTAGAGAAAACTGTAACAACCACCACCCCCCAGCGGCAACTCACAAGCGCAGAGGCGATTGCGGTGTTCCGCAAAGCGCGGAAAGCAGCCGCGGCACGGGGCGACTATTCTCGTAACCGTATTGCTAATGCAAAGGAGATGGTATAATGAAAATTGTTATTCAGACACAACTACGCGAGAACTATGGTGCCCATACGTGGGACGGTGAAGGTAGATGTCCCCAACGCTGGAAGTGTAAGGGCGGTAACACCTACTTCGTCGACTGCACCTTAGCAGAGTCACAAGACCCAGGCTACTGGTGTGAGTTAGCGTCTCTCATTAATGTACGTGACGAGTACTCTGATGAGTACATCACTAGTGAAGAGTTAGTGGATGCGATTGATTTCGATCCTGCTAACTACCACGAACATTGGGAGAACCCAATCTATTTGGAGAGAACCAATGGGGTTAATTGGGATGCTCAACAGATCTTTGAGTACAGTGAATACTTCCCTGCTCATGGGATTCTGAAACAGAAGGTGACTTCTTGGATGATGTTCCCAGATGGGATTGTGGAACACCACTCAGTTCTAGTCGAGACATGTGAAGGTGACGTGATGAGCTGGAAAGACGCAAACGAATATTACTCTAAAATGAAAGGAACTGTATAATGAATATGGCATATTGCGATTACATCGCCCACACAATATTGAGACCAGCGCTACAAAATGACGGCAAGGATCAGGGCCCACTTAACCGCCCAGAACTTGAAAGAGGAATTATAAGAGGGGTCGGTCACGTACAGATGGATTTGGATCCTGTAGAGGGTTATATGGTATCCACTGCCAAGCGAATCGACGTGGTAGATATGAACGGTACGAAATACCGTATCACAGTTGAAGAAATTTAATTAGCGAAATGCCTTGACTTTTGTTTTGATTACATGTATAATAGCTACATAAACTGATAAAGAGAGAGATTAAATGACAAAGACAAATTATATCGGGTTACGCAATAACCCAGATCTAGTTGAGTTTCGCAACTATGTACTTTCATTCTATGCCTATGACGGTCTATACCCTGTAGAGGGTTTAAATGTGCCTATTGTAGAGCGCACTATAATGAAGTACTTAGAAATCTGTTCTAGTACTAGTCGACGTGAGACTTGGGGTCATGGTGACTCTATGGATCGTGAACGTGTTCGGGATCTATTCATCAAGCGAGATTCCGCAAAATTAAAAGTTATGGAGAATGTATAATGGATAATCAAATCGTGTATATATCTGACCCTTCACACTCTTACTTGAGAGTGCCAGTTCGTAAGGTAGAGAACCTTGGGTTTTCTGGAGCGATCTCTGAGTACTCTTTTTTCAACAACCATTACGTATGGTTAGAAATGGACTGTGATGCACAGTTGTTCTTTGATGCGTTAGATGCGAGAGGACTTCCTGAACCGACTATCTACAGTGAAACTCTTAATGAACAGGCACCGTTCAGATTGTACCCACGATTCTCACGGAAGGTTGCTTAGTGACTTACGCAATGGTAATGTGTGTCGAGTGGTATGACGAAAATGATGACCGACAAATACAGTGGAATGTTCGTGACCCTGAACAGTTAAAACGTGAACTAATCGCGCAGAACATTCCGGAAGATAAGATTGAAATATACGAGAAAGATGTATCCTAATGAAGACAGAGACCATGTTAGTAGAAGCAATAAGATATGCCACAAAGATGCACGAGGGGCAATTACGAAAGTATACCTATGAACCCTATATCGAACATCCTGTGGCGGTCGCAGATTTAGTTGAAGAGTACATGGACGCTCGTAAATGCGTTTACGACGATGATGCTATTATGACCGCAATGACTATTGCAGTTCTCCATGATGTTGTCGAAGATACCGAAGCAACTATGGAAGACATCGTTGAACTGTTCGGAGAAGAAGTTGCTACCGGAGTTTGGTTCTTAACTAAATGTCCAGACTACGTAGGTAACCGTGCTACTCGAAAAAAGATATGTGAAGATCGACTTGCCAGTGCACCGGAGATCGTCAAGATTATTAAGTCGTTTGATTTGCAACATAACAGTCTTACTCTAGAACGAGACGACCCTGCTTTCTATAAAGTATTTGTACGAGAGTCCGAGAGTTTATTGGGCGCTATGAAGTTAGAACACATCTTGCCAAAATAAATCACTTATTTTCATAATAAGTCTTGACACGTAATGAAAATAAGTGTATAATAGCGGTATAAATTAATGAAAAGAGAAACTATATTATGACTACTATGAACGATGTGCTTCAAATTGAAACTTCCGCGACAGTTGGTAAATGCCCTTGGGGTATCGGTACCGAAGTCTCTAACGATTTAACTCCTATCCAGATGATGCAGAAAGCAGGCGTCGATTGGTCAGTTGAGAAGATCCCTACTTACGCTCGACACAACCTTGTTGAAGTACCTACAGGTATGGAAGCACTTGTGCGTTCTACTGACAGTAAGATCCTCACCCAAGTGGGTGGTAACTGGAACCCAGTTCAAAACGAAACCGCATTCGAATTCTTCAACGATTACTGCTCTGCCGGTGATATGGAAATGAGTTCTGCTGGTTCTTTGAAAGATGGTAAGATGGTCTACGCAATGGCTAAGGTCAAAGAGTCATTCGATATATTGAAGGGTGATCAGGTTGATTCATATCTTTTATTCTCTAACCCACATGAGTACGGTAAGTCAATCGACGTTCGATTCACTCCGGTTCGTGTAACTTGCATGAACAGTCTGTCACTTGCTCTACGTGGAACTGCGGTTAACTCAACTAAGATTAACCACCGTAAGGCATTCGATCCAGAACAGGTTAAAATCACTATGGGTCTTGCCCACGAGAAGTTTGACCAATACAAAGAGATGGCAGAGTTGTTATCAAAACGACAGTTCACTGCTGATACTCTTATCCAATACTACAACTCTATTTTCCCTTCACAGTCACCGAAGGAAGAAGTTCGAGTTTACAACGACCTCGCTCCGAATGCCAAGAAGGCATACGAGTTGTTAGAGACCCAGCCAGGCGCTGAGTACGGCCGTGGAACATGGTGGCAGGCGTTTAACTCAGTTACGTATCTAACTGACCACCGATTAGGTCGTACCGCTGACAGTCGAATGACTTCTGCATGGTACGGTGCAAACCAAGTCAAGAAGAAGCGTGCAGCTGAACTTGCAGTAGAAATGGCGGTAGCGTAATGTATACTAGTAATCGAGAATACAAAAATAGGTATGGAGACAAATACGAGTTCGTTGGAACGGACTCTCCCTCTAGATTCATTCTGGAGGGTGATCTTACAAACCATATGAGGATGGGTGGTAAGGAAGGCGTAGAGGTAGTCAATACATTAGACCTAGGTATGATAGATCCTAGTGGAGGGCCTTACATAGATCTAAGTACCTTTATAGACAATAAAAAAATAACTAAAATTTCTGTATACTCAGAAGTAATCATGCTGGAGACCGAAGAATGAAAGATAGATTTGATTTAGAGAATGAACTGATGGGTTGTTGGAACGTCGTCGATGATTTGAATGTCTTGATATCTCATCTGGACGATCCGTTCTTTCTTGGTATGAAAGGTGACCATGCCGACCGACTAGCAAATGCTCTCATTGGTATGAAGACGTTATACGATATCAAGTTCAATGTAATGTGGGATACCTTTGGTGATTGTGTACAAGAACTAGAGCCTCCTGCCAAGAGACCTTCTCCATTAGACAAGGTCGAATTTGACTGGTCGACACGAACCACTTGGTCGGGCCCTACCAGTGAATCTACCATGACATTGGAAGACCGTCTGGAAGAGGATTCACTAGAATCTAGCGGAGGTCTCAACTCAGCAACACCGGCCGACTGGGATGCTATAAGAGCGAGAGCTAGACTCTAGCAGAAGCTTCCGCTCTACTCCTCTTCTCGTATAAATAACCATGACGAGAAGGAGAGGTCTAATGAAAACTTTTTATACGATAGTCATTACTTCCTTGTTGTGTTCTCTATTATGGATCGGCGGAACAGTGATGATAATAGATGAATATATAAAGGTAGTGCAAATAAAAGATTTTCAGAATAAAGCAGTAGAAGGGAATCTTGCTATTAGCAAAAACTTAAACAAACTATATGAACGTGTAATAATAGATATTGTTTGGAAATGTCAGAATCGTTTTGAGATTTCCGTTGCAGGCAAAAACTATATATGCTGGAAAATTGATAAGGTATAATTAAATGATTAAATTTCGTAAAGAAGTCTTTGAAGTCTTTGAAGAGTATAAATCCGCAGCAACTCGCGAAGAAAGATTAGATGTATTGAAAAAATATGAAGATAACTGGGCGTTCAAAGATATTCTTCGTGGATCCTTCGACGAGTCTTTGGAATTTCTACTTCCTTCTGGACGCCCACCATTCACTCCCAATAAAGCGGAGTCGGTTCCCTCTACCCTACTGAAGCAGCACAAGCAATTTGGCAACTTCATTAAGGGTGGTAACGGAGACCAAACCCCAGCGTTTAAACGCGAGAATCAATTCGTCCAGCTTCTAGAATCCGTTCATCCGGAGGATGCTGAGTACGTTCTGAAAATGGTGGCGAAGAAGCCACCGTGCCGTTACATAACGAAAAAACTCGTACAGGAGGCATTTCCTACCCTGATCATCGAGTAATACTTCCGACACTCAACAACATTCAAGGAGAATCCTATGTCGAGTCAAGAACAGCAGTTGAACCAAGATATTTCCGAACTTAAAAAGTTCGTGCATGATACCAGACGCCAAGCAAATAATCCCCAAGGTAATAATTATCGAAAGGAAACACTTGGTCAGTATTACAATATACTGAATACGTCTACTCAACAACTGTCACAATAGACTAGGGGGTGATTATCTCTTCAGGCGCGAACAGTGAGACTCCTGTCGTAGTGATTGAATATAATTTGGAATGGATATATAATGCCACAATATGATTTTAGAAACAAAGAAACCGGAGAGGTCACGGAAGTGCTTCTCCGTATTTCTGAATACGATAAATGGATGCTTGACAACCCAGAGTGGACACGTTACTTCCCTGCGGATTCAGCACCCAAGTTAGTATCAGGTGTAAAGTCTACTATGAGATTAGCAGGCACTCAGTGGAATGAACATCTTACAAATATTAAGAAAGGTTCGGACAAAAACAATACTATAAAGGTTTAGAGCTATGAAGTTTTTAAATTGGCTCCGACTTGGGCCGACTAATGGTAAGAAGGTAGAAGACGGAACTCCAGATCCCGAAGATTTATCTGTAGCAAACGCATACAAAACTAGGTGGGTATGGTATCACACTATACTCGCTATTGAAATTTTAATGACCAATGTACTGTTGGCATGTATCTTGGTAGTTCTTGCTATCAAGTTGTAAGGAATATAATGTTAATTAATGAATTGATTGAGAAGACTATAGCATGGCACCACGCTCGCAACCTAATCGATGGTGCGAACGACAAAGACCAGTACATGAAACTCATCCAAGAGTGCGGTGAGTTGTCAGACAATATCTGCAAGCAACAAGATATCAGAGATGACATTGGCGACATCATGGTCGTACTGATTAATATCGCTGAGAGAAATGGAGTTACCCTTGAAGATTGTTTGGCCGTGGCCTACGACGACATTAAAGACCGTAAAGGCAAAATGGTCGATGGTGTCTTCATTAAAGAAGAGAAGTAATACAATGAACCGCGAAGCAGTATACAACCAACTCAGGGTCGATGAAGGAGTCGTTTATGAGATTTACCTCGACCACCTCAACTACCCCACGTTTGGTGTTGGACACCTCGTTAAAGAAAGTGACGGAGAGTTCGGGTTTGCGGTCGGAACGAAGATATCGCCCGAAAGAGTTAGCGAGGCATTCCAACAAGACCTCGACACCTCAATCGATGAATGTTGTGTACTATACGGAGAACGGTTCAATAGTTTCCCAGATGAGGTACAGCAAGTCTTGGTCAATATGATGTTTAACCTAGGTAGACCAAGACTAAGTAAGTTCAAGAACATGTATGCCGCGGTACTCGAAAGTGATTGGAAGACAGCTGCAATCGAAGGTCGCGATTCAAAATGGTATTATCAAGTAGGACTTAGGTCTGAACGATTGATGAGAAGGTTAGAAAATGTCTAATAATGTAATATTCCAATATATGATCGTGAGTAAAGAAGTAGATGCTCGTGGTGATATTAAAGGGTGGGACGGTACACGTTCTTCCTTGTACAAAGAAGTAGCACACATCTCTCGTACCTCATTCGAAGAGTACGCAGAAAAGATTGGAGCGTCGCACATATACTCTGACGAGCGTGTTGCGACAAAAGGACATGGATGTTCAACCTCCCTATTGCACGAGTGTGCACGTGTCTGGTTAGACCCTATGTTCGACCAGTACGACAACCTACTATTCGTAGACACAGACATCGTAGTCAACACCGAAGAGAACATCTTTGATCAGATGGAATCTGGTGCTGATGTATACGGTGTACTAGAGTCCGACTTCGTTACTGCTGATGGGGGTGGGTACAACTCATGGGATAGTAACGAAGAGAACTATAGAAACTTCTGTCGTAAGTTCGATATGCATGACTGTCCTATCGTACCTGTAATGCCACCTAATCGCCCATCAAAACTAACCATCATGAACACTGGAGTTGTACTCTGGACTAAGGAAGCACGTCTACGTGCACGTGAACTATTCATGGCATGGGATGATTGGTGTTACGCTGGTGACTTCCATATGTCTATCCTTAATGATCAACCGTACATCTCTGCACAGTTAATGAAGCATGAGTTCGACGTAGAGACTATCGATACTACTTGGAACGACAGTCCACACTATGCCACAGAGAAAGAGTTCTTTGATAACGCAAAGTTCTGTCACTACACAGGCGGTGAATGGAAAGTCGACATGGTAAACCACTGGGAAGAACATCGATTCAAGACTACACCTATACCTTGGGAACGTAATATACATTCGCTACCATAGAATATATTTTCAAAACAAGCCCTTGACAAACCTCTCCTTTACATGTATAATGTATATCTAACTGGAGAGGTTTTTTTATGAAGTACGATAAAGCAGGTGTCACCCACGCGATACTGAAACACATATATTATGCAGAGAATCCTGATTGGAGTGCCCTTGAATCAGAGTTATTAAAGATTGGGTACATGGATATTGAAGTGTTTTATATAATGAACAATGTGAGAAAAGAGGGTGTTGCGTGAAAGATAAAGTAATTTTAGTAGACTGTGATGGTGTGATCCTAGATTGGCAGTATGCCTTTCAACGATGGATGAGTCGTCATGGGTATACGGTAGTCAAGCCTGATGTATATGACATCGGTGAGATGTATGGGTTGATGTGGTCAAACGAAAAGAGGCAGTTGTGTCGTATGTTCAATGAGTCTGCCACGATTAGAAAGATTCCACCTCTACGTGATGCTATCAAGTACATTAAGAAGTTGCACGAAGAGCACGGTTATGTGTTCCATGCAATCACTTCTTTAAGTGACGACGAGTACTCACAGCACTTACGTACCAAGAACCTATGTGAACTCTTCGGTAAGACTGTTTTCGAAACGTATGTGTACCTAGACACTGGTGCTGACAAAGACGAGGCGTTAGAAGCCTATCGTGATACCGGATGTTTATGGGTAGAAGACAAGGTAGAGAACGCAATCGCTGGTGCGAAGGTCGGACTTGAATCTGTAGTCATGAGACACGTCTATAACCAAGACACCGACTTCCCTCTAATGAACAACTGGAAAGATGTGTACGAACACGTAACAGGAAAATAATTACCTTTGTGATCCATTTGGGAGTCTTCGGGCTCCTTTTTTTATGTATAAATAACTGCATTAAGACAATACTATTATAGGTGAATAATGCGATACGTTGGTTACAGTGAATTTTATCATGACTCCGGACTTGCTATCATTAGCGAAAATGGTGAAGTAGAATTCGCCACACACGGAGAGCGATACTCCAAGAAGAAGAACGACCCTAATATTCCTCAAGAACTTTGGAACATGGTTAATAACGATGATCACATCTCGTTCTATGAGGATCACAAGATCAAGTTCGACATGCGCGGAGGGTTCGATGGTCTTGCAACACTAGCATACCCTAAAGACGCTGAGTACGATACCTTCCACATGCATCACGAATCACACTGTGCGGCTGCCTTCTATACACGTCCGTGGGAGTCGAAGGACGACACTGTACTCGTATCTATCGATGGGGTAGGTGAACTACAGACTGCGGTCATCATGGATTCAGACTTCAACCTAATCAAAGAGTGGCACTACCCTAAGTCGGTAGGTCTGGTCTATACCCTTACTACTAAGTTCCTTGGTCTACGTCCACTCGAAGATGAGTACGTGGTCATGGGTCTCTCTGCGTACCACGATACATGTCCGAAGTCTAAGGCAATAACCGATTGGTTGATCCGGTGGTATGATAACCTAGAAGACATCGCACCAGAAGTTGCAATGG
>TARA_R110002167_G_scaffold290342_1_pt1 | contig 12193 bp, 3 predicted proteins | sample TARA_R110002167 | Tara Oceans TARA_R110002167 (sample SAMEA4398238) | marine metagenome | biome: Polar Biome; feature: [MES] marine water layer (ENVO:01000295) within the mesopelagic zone...; material: water (ENVO:00002006), including particulate matter (ENVO:01000060) such as...... | reverse complement strand
TCCCCTAAAAATGGTATCTTTGTTGGTAATATGGGTAATGTTGAATTAATGCATAATGGTCCTGAATCTGTTTTGGAATACGTTAACCAAAACCGGGGGCTGCTGTGGGAGAGGATTAATGATTTTAAAGATGATTTGATTTCTATTGAAGGTTCAGTAATGCACCATACTAAAGAAATGCAAGAGATAATGCCCCTGAAGCATCACATAAAAGATGGTATGTATACAAGAGAAATATTTATGCCTAAAGGGATGTTAGTATTAAGCTTCATACATAAGACCAGTCACCCATCATTTTTTATGAGTGGGGATATGTCTATCATCACAGACACAGGAGCCGTTGAAAGAATCAAAGCCCCTAAGGTGGTCCAGACAGAGATAGGAACACAGAGGATAGGGTATATGCACGAAGACTGTGTGTGGGTATGTGCTTACAGGACCGATGCCACTACGGTGGAGCAGGCAGAAAAAGAATTATACACGGAGGATTTTAGAGACCTCCCCGCATATGTAATAGCAAAAAACAAAGAATTATGTCAGCAGCAATAACAGCAGCCGCGATTGGCGCAACAATGTCATTTACCCAACAGATGACACAGAACAAAAGACAGAGACAGGCAGAGGCAGATGCTGATAAAGCAATGGCGTTGGCTAGAGGGAAGCTCGATGTCAACTTTGCTGAGCAGGCGACAATCAAGAAGGAAGCCTACGATAGCGAGCGTGAGGCTCTTCTAGTCCAGGGCGCACAGGCTATCAATGCAGGTGTTGAAAGTGAGCGAGGTGCAGCTGCTACTGCGGGTAGGGTTTATGCAGGACAACAGAAGGCGCAAGCCGATGTCCGTAGTGCCCAGGCAGATGAGATGACAAACATTGAGTCTGCCATCCTAGAGGAGGACTCTAGATTAAGAGACTTAAATGTATCCCTAGACCTAGAGGAGGTTGCAGGCAATCAGATGAAGGCAGCAAACGCGCAGGCAGCTGCTGCCGCTGCGGGACAGCAGGGATGGCAGAGTGTGGTTGCGGGAGTAGGCGAATATGCCTCACAGCAAGCTCTTTACAAGCAAGACTTTAAGGCACAGCAGGCGGCTATTGGTAATTCACAGGCCCGGTCTGAAACAAACGGATTAATGCTTCCAGGCTCTTTAGGTGGAGGGATGTCTCCCCGTATCACACCTGGGATGATGGAAGGGATTAATAATGCTGCAGCAGGTATTAATAAGAACAAGATGTCTAAAGAGTTATTAGGACAGGTTATGCAAATGAATCAATACGAATTCAAAAAATGGCAGAAAAGCTTATCCCCTGAGGACAGCCTGAAGTATTTTAACACCCCAGAGTATGTCAAATCTTACAACACATATACTGGAAAAATATAATTTCTTAGAAAAGAACTATGGGAACAGCATACAAATACGTTGAGAGGGCGGCAGAGGACCAAGTAAATTGGGCGGAGGTAAGTTCGAACTTCGCCAACACACTAAAGGCAGAGGCTGAATTACGGGAAAAACAGAAGGATGCTATCGATGCATCTTCTCGTGAGTACGCGCAAGTCCTTCGTGAAGTTTCCAGTGGAGACAACGCAGGGTTCAATGCTTTTGTGGGGGATGCTGTGAATACTTTGACGGAAAATTCTTTGATACAGAACACGCTACTAAAGTCCGGCCAGCTAGACCCTAAGAGATATATGATTACGCGACAGAATATGGCCGATGGAACAGAGGCGGCGTTCAGTATGTTTGAGAATTATAATGCTAAGTACAAAGAGATTATGGCTCTGAAGTCGCAGAACCTGCCATACAAAGAGCAACTGTCTTTATTAGGTGACTATTCTATGGCATCGATAGAGGGCTTTGGGAACTACCAGAACACAAAGATGGTCGTAAACCCTAGCTCAGGGATTATTTCTATGGCCAAGATGATTCCTGACCCTAACTATAAAGGTTCAGGTGAAGCACCATTGATTCCTGATTTGAATAACCTGATGACTGTTGAGAGTATGCAGAACAGGACTGAGGGTAGAATCCTTAAGTTTGATGTCATCGGCTCCGCTCAAGGCTTCATAGGCTCCTTAGGGATGGATAAGAGGGTCGTTATGGAGAACATAGGGTCAAAATATACTGCTGCTACTTTTAAAACAGTTAGTGACGCAAGCCAAAAAGCAAGGATTACGGATATGCCTGACGAAGAACTCCGGAAACTAGCTAAAGAAATAAGCACCAAAGAAAAACCAGTCACCGTAGCTGACCTAAAAGAGATAAGCCTATACACAGAGGCAAAGAGAAATTATATTGCAAGCCAAATGGTAGGCGATAATGCCGCTGCTTCTACTTTAGTAGACTATAAAGCAACTGCCCCAAATGGCAAGGTGTATGAGATTATGGAAACCACCCCCGAAAACACAGCTTTGCGAGACGCTGAAGACGGCTCAGGTTCAAATATTATCCTTGTCAAGAATCAGAACGGAAGGATGGTTCCTAGCTTAACAGATGACCAAAAAGCAGATGCAGACAGGGTACTGGATGTAACCATAGACAGCGGTATGGACTACGAAGAGACGGTTACTACCGCAAAGACAGGCTACGAGCCTGCTCAACCTTCCGCTGCCTCGATTACGAGGGGAGAGAAGGTCAAGGAGCAAGACAATATGATTGAGTTGTGGAATGAGTACTATACCGCAACACCGGAAAGAAGAGAAGCCATTATAAATGCAATCCTGACATCCCCCCAAAGTAAAAACCAGGGATTGATAGATATTAATTTTATAAAAATGCCTGACCCTAACCACGACAAGTCAAGTTCAGAGCCTGTACCTATGTTAGAGTTTATAGAGATGACGTTCAACGAAAAGAATAAGGCCAAAAACAGAACTGGTGCTAATGCACAGCCGGTTGGTAAAGGTCCTGATGAGTGGTCTCTAGCGGGCGTAGACATCCACGGAGTTACAGACTCAGGCCGAAGGATGAGGGGGCTCACAGCTGATTCTGCAAGGGGTGAGGGTGAGTATACGGGCGGTGCTAAACGGGACACTCCTCCTGAATCTATTGACTATGTACTTCACGAAGGACGGTATATTGATGCTATGGGCTTGAAGGATAAGGATTGGGACGATGGCGGTGATGAATATTGGGTCAAAAAATTACAAGACGATTTAGGGATTTACGGAGTGAAATTTAGCCAAGGAGGCTATGGCCGTGGAAGTGTGGACATTACAATTCCTGGAGTTGAAGGTTCAAAAAACTTCCCCACACGCGATGGTATACAGGCTATGTATCAGTACGTTGCCGATAACTTATCTTTAGAAAGGGCTACGAATGCGTACAAAAGAAGAGACAGCGGCACAGGTGGTGGTGGAGGAGTAAACGGAGGAGCATACAATTGACCCACAATAGAATTTAGATATGAACGAACAAGCATTTAACGACCTATATGAAGTATTTGTAAATACAGGATATAGAGGTGCGAAAGCAGATTTCAAAAACCTAATGTCTACAAACTCTGATGCCTTCAATGAAGGCTTCGGTGAGTTTACAAGCACGGGGTATAATGGAGATGCAGATGCTTTTGCTGCTTTGATTGGTGTAACCAACCCGTTAAAAAAAAAAGATACTTCGGAATCTCTATTGGAAGATGGTGGTTCGGAGCAGTCCGTATTTGAGGGCGATGCTCAGCGCCCGCTACAGGAAATTGTTGACGCATCTCCGATTGTTAACGGGGATGACTATAGAACCCAGCCGGGCCCTAGCCCTTACGGGACTGCGCAACAGGATATAGGCAATTTAAACTTTCAAGAAGACGAAAGCGAGGCGCAAGCCAAAATAGACGACCCCTACTACGGGACAGCCCTCGGCGCAATGAAGACCATTGATGAGGAGTTTGAGGCGGGGATAGAGTCAAGCGTCACGGATGAGATGATGGACCAAGTCGAGGAGTTTGCTGTGCCTGATATGAACTATAAGTTCGGGCGATACGGATTCGACTTTAAGGAGATAGAAGGTGGCGATGCAATGCGTGTGACGGCTTATAACGACAAACATATAGACATTGATTTAGATAGACTCTGGTGGAGCAGCAACAAGGAAGCACCCGTGCTTGAGCAGTTCTTAAGAGACAACAGGGATGACTCCCAGAGCTTAGAGAACCTCACTAAAGGTGTTTTAAAAGATGAGGAGAAAATTCATTCAGAGAAGTCCATAATGGATGCGGTGGGAGTGTTAAACGAGCAGGCTCAGTCATTAGAGAATGAGTATGTAGAGTACAAAAAATTTAAAAGCAAAACAGACGCTACTGGAGAGCAGTTTTCCAATTTAACGAAAGGTCAGCTTGCCGCTGACCCAGTCCTTAAGGCAGCCTATGGGCAGTGGCTTGAGTTAAAAAATCAAGAGGCAGAAACACTATCCGGCATAAGACAGAAGAATGACCACCTTATGTCTCAGGGTGCACGGCTTGACAGGATGGCAGGTGAGTACACGGAGATGCAGGAAAAGCAAGGGAACTACTCTGGTGGTGTGTGGAATAACATTTTAACGGGGGTTTCAATTATTGGGGCTTCTGGGACAGATATCGGGATTGACATAGGCACTTACTTTACCCCCAATAGGGCGATGGGTGAAAAACTGTACTTATCGGAACTGATTAGAGTAGCAAGAGAACAGGGTAATGTACCCAAGGAGTATCAGGCGGAGGGTAAGCTGGAAGGGCTATCTAAGGATGAACTGATAGAAGCCTTGGGTGGCGACACTAATGATATGGCGTGGGTCGCTAATGGCTTTTTCAATCGTTTAGAGCAAGCTGAGGAAGGGTATAGAAAGTCGCAAAAGAATAAAGGGCGCAAAGTCGAGGAAGCCGTAATGGACAAGAAGGACCGCTTCCCGGAGACGGCATTCGACCAGGCTAACGCTAAGGTGATGGACATCAAAAGGAAGAGTGTCAAAGAATTTGAGACCTATGAACAGGCCGTTAAGGGGAGGTATAGGAATCCCTATTCAGAGACCGCATTCTCTCTCGATACCACGGAGGGGATGTTGGACGGTATCCGCAAGAGTTTGGTAAACCTAATGGGCGATGATAGCGTAACTGAAGCCTGGGACCGTGCAGAGAAGCAGGAGTTTTGGGGTGGAGCAATTTTAGGATTAGCCCAATCACTGCCAGCTATGATAGGTAGCAGCACCCCATTGGGGTGGGCACAGAGAACTGTCCAGATGGCTGCTCAAGTATCTGACCACACTATGGAGGAGATGGAAGAGAATTCCGCCTTTGATAACATTACTGAGACCGAGAAGGCTATGGTCAAGATGCCGATAGCCATTGCCGTGGGTGTGTTGGAGTCCGTTGGTTTTAGGAATGTCCTAAACCAAAAAGGCTTCCTCAATAAAATAGTTGGAAGGTCGTTAGGCAAGTTCGTGGAAACAAAAGGTGGCCTTGTGGGGGCTAGAAATTTTGCGGATTTTATCCGCCAGGATGTAAAGAGTATGATAGCCCGCGGAGGACTTACGGTCACAGCAGCAGGGCTTGCGGAATTTGAAACAGGTTTTGCTCAGGAGATTGCAGAGGTCAGCATAAAAGAAATCTATAACCTGTCAAAGGAAAGTGAGATGTTTGACACTCCGGACACCTGGATTGACTTCGCGGCACAGGCCATTAGAGCAGGCGCACAGGAGGCCGTGGGTGGATTTATAATGGGTACACCGTCTGCGGTAGCCAACGCTGTGTCAGGGCAGGATATGAAGAGCCTGAACAACACCGTCTATGAGGTCTTTGAAAAGATGTCATCGGACCCCGCACTTAACACGATGTACGTCACCAAGCTTAAGCAAAGAATCTTAGACCCAAGTGATGATACTGATGCAGCCTCCGCAAAGGCGGAACTTGCTATTGTTGAGCAGCTCCGAGGCATTGTTGAGTCTGGTGCTATACCGAGTGACTACACTACACAACAGAAGAAGGAGGCACTACAGTTGCTCTATCAAAAGAACGCCCTGGAAAATGAGATAGCCGTAGAGGACAATGTCTTGTCAAAAAGAAAGCAGGAGTTACTAAATAATGTAAACAACAGGCTGGCAGCCCTGACTAATGAATCCATTTCTATTCAGGAGGAAGCAACTGTGGAAACGACTAAGGTACAGGACTTTAAAGACGGAGAGACGGAGACTGCCACTATGCAGGAAGGCGTAACATCGGAAGAGCAGTCCGACATTGACGCTTTTTTCTCTACAGAATCCGAGAATAAAGAAAACTTAGTCGCTCCTAACTTAAGCATCAACAGGAAGGGTGGTATTGACTTAGGCAGTTCCGGAAATAAGAATAAAAATAAGCTGGTGAGAATCGCCACGATGGGCGCGAAGGCTATTGCTAAGATTCTGCCTAACGCAAGGATAGTCCTCCACGAAACCAATGAGGAGTATTTAAAATACGCAAAGCTTGGTGATGGTAGAGCAGAATATAATGCTGAGAATACCACTATTCATATCAACTTATCTAAGGCAACTAATACCACAGTCCCTCACGAGATTTTCCACGCAGTATTGATGGATAAAATTAAGAGCGACCCGGCTATTGCTAAAGCTGCAGAGCAAATGGTTTTGTCTGTACAAAAACTTGTACCAAAAGACAGTGCCCTTGGTAAGCGTATTGAGCAATTTGCTGCAGGATATAAGGGAAGTGAATTACAGAACGAAGAAAGACTAGCGGAGCTGGTTGGTATACTGTCTTCTGAATATAGACAGCTAGATAGACCATCTAAAAATGTAATCATTGAGTTCTTAAAAAATATTGCTAGAAAATTTGGTGTAAAAATAGGTAGTGACTTCGGCACAAAGGACGCAGATGTCATTGACCTTTTAAATGTTATATCAAGAAAGACTAGAACGGGAGAGGTCATCGAAGAGTCTGATATCAAAGCTCTTGAGGGGTTAGATAAGCAGACCCCAGGAACAGAAGGTGAAGTGGGAACTATTAATGTTTCTAGACAACAAAAAGGAACTGACGCGCCAAGTGCCCAAGACGATTTAAGACCTTGGATTAGAGACGTAGTTGAGAACGTGCCCGTAGATGAATTTGAGGGTCAGAAGTTTGTAACAAATATGTATGACTTTACTAACGCAGGGTTGACTGAGTTAGGAAATGGCTTGAGCATAGAACTCCTGGGAGGCAGAAACTATGTTCCCCTTATTATGGAAAAGACAGGCAAGAAGCTTGGTGACGTATCTAATTTGGCGGCATTTAATACTAAGGCACAAGCAGAAGGCTTCGTAAGACAATCTGAAGAAGGCAAGGCTAATTTATTTGCTCCACATTCAGGAACATTAGATGGCTCTTGGCAGTTCCAACAGCACATCTTCGCGGCCTTAACAGATATGGTATTGGATAAAAAAATCCTAACCAATAAAGAACTTATTGATACATTTAATAGCGGACTGGAATCTAAGGGCGCGAAGCAGGCTTTAGCTATATTTAATAAGAATAATAATAGTAAGCTAAAAAACCTAAACTCCTTCAAGTCTAACCCAAAAGAACTGGTGAAGCTTCTAGATATAGAGAACAACTTTTCTCCTGATTTAAGAAAGATACTGAACCAAAAGATTGCTTCAAACAAAAAGTTTCAGGCAGCTATTGGTGTAAAAAATTTAGAGCAGTTTTCTGATAGAATTACGGACCCCTTGAACAAGGGTATTGAAGGTGGTGATGTTATGACGTTTGTCAAGTTTGACCCATCAACATTTGAGATTGTTAAGACAGACCCATCTTCTGTAGAACACCACCCATCATTTGGTTGGGCTGTTAAGGCTAAGATTGAGAAGATATATCAACCTACAAAGTTCTATAAGTCATACAACATCACAGAAGAGTACACTAAGTACAATAAGGGCGGTGCTGTGGTATCGTATAAGGCTGAAGTTGGAGAGGGAAAATTCAAAAAGGGTAATGTTTCTTCAAGCGCAGGTTCAATACCTAAAGTTGCCACTGCTAAGTCTAAGGCTAGACAACAAAAATCTATAGCAGAAATCGCAAGGTATTATAATATGAATACTGAGGGATTCCTCCCTAAGCAAGTTGACCTATACACATTAAAGAAATCATTACCTCCGGGGTTTGGGGTTAAGCAATCTAAGTTTGACCAATACGGGAGAGGTGGAAGCTACTACATAACGAACTCTAGAGGCAAAAAAATAAATCCATTAGCATCCAGGGCTAGACAGCAGAAGTCAATCACCGAGATTATAAAAGCAGCACGGGAAAGCAACTTCAGAGAACCGCAAATCAAAGATTACCTGGTGAGGACCAAGAAGTTTTCGGTCACGGAAGTAGATAAGCTAATGAAGCTAGACGTAGACCTATTAACCGCTATGCCTAAAAGCTTCGGAGCAATTGAGGGAGGGGCAAAGAAGGGCATCGCCCTATACACAAGAATTGATAAGTTCAAGCAGAAGCTTACCAGGCTAAATAAAAAGAGAAAAAATAAATTAAGTGACCAGGAGATAGTAGATAAAACAATTGTTTTTTTAGAGCAGCAGCCCGAATACATCGCAGAGTCTGAATTCTATACAACAGGAAGCAAGAAGAAAGGAACTCAGGAAACAAAAAGAAGAACAAGTATTTCTCAGCAGCAGGCAAGAATGTTGGCAGACCTTCAGTCTGCTATTGGTATAAGACCAACCCAAAATATGGGGCTTAAGATTAAAGCAGCTAAATTGTTTCTTAGACAAGCCAAAAAGGGCGGAATAGATTTACAGAAAATCAAGTCTCAAGTTAGAAACTTAATTCGTAAGTCATTACCTAAAGAGCTGTATGAAAGAAAAGATGTTCTCAGACTTATTGATACAGTAAATGAAGCCACAGAAGAGTCTATTGAAAACACTTTACAAGAGGTAGTTAACTTTGTTATTGAAACAAATGTCAAATCTTTAAATAAAAAGATTAATGATATCCTTAATGATAAGTACCAAGCGGTAGAGGGCAATAGATTAAAGCCAAAGAAAATAACAGATGAGATTAGGAAAAGAATTGACTTTATCAAAAAGAATCTCCTTGGCCCAAAGGCAACTAAGGAGCAGATAGAAGATGCTATTGTAGAATTGAAACAAAGATTTGACGAGTTGATGGGTACTCTACAGCTAACTCAAGGACAACAAGAAGAGATGGTTGATATTCAATTAGCTATCAATTATAACAATGCAATGTTGATGGCCAATGACAACCCTAGCAAAGTCACTGTGTTGGATGGCATTAATATGACCTTGGTTGAGATGATACAGTTCGGAAGGTCCTTGTTAAAAGAAGAACTTCTTAGAAAACACCAATATTATAACAAACAGTTTGAGCAGGGATATGAGGCCATAACAGGTGACATAATAGATACGTCAGACCTTGATGCTAAGACTCAGTTAAATAATAGAAAGAAACAAAGGGCGGCCGATGAGAAAAGACGGAGGGCCACTCAAAATGTTGTAAGACGTTTCTTCTCAGATATCTTAGGCAAGATGTCAAACTGGACATTTGGAACTGCTGAAGCAATGGATGGATTGATGATGAGAATTGATAAGCTTCCGGGTGAAATGTTTGGCGGTAGATTAAATGAAATGTTCACTGACCTAGTCGATGCAGCATCTAGAAGATTTAAGATGAGAATGATGGAGGTTGAATCTGTAATTGCAGGATTTTTATTTGAAACCTACGGCAAGCAATGGAAAAAGGTTTCTAGAGAAAACAGAATACAAAGGGACTTAGGCATAGAGCTTCACGATGGTATTATGCTAGAGGCCCTAAGTCAAGACCAAATTGCTTACTTCTATAATATGTGGAAAAACCCAGAAAACAGAGCATCGTTTGCTAATGCAAAGATGTGGGGTTCTGAGGTTATAAATAAAGAAGATACTACAGAAGAGAAGAAAAGAAAACAAAGGGCTAACAGGGTTAATGCAACCAGAATAATGGGAGAACTTGAAGCTCAACTAGACCCTAAAGTTAAAGCAGTTGCTGATTGGCAAGTTGAGGTGCTGTATCCTTCTTTATACGAAGAGTACAATAGGGCGTATAAGAAATTATACAGAACTGATTTGCCTTGGAATAAGTTTTATGCAGGTACTATATATAGAGATGGAGTTACCGAACAAGAGACACAGAGCTTTAACTTACTTAATGGAGGTAATATATATAAGACTTCAGTTGGGGCTAATGCAACAAAGCTTAGACAGGGAAGTAACCTGCCTATTCAAGCGATGAATCAAATGGATGTATTGAATACATACATCAATGATATGGAATATTCCTCAGCTTACGGAGAAGTCATTAGAGATATGGATAAGTTTTTCTCTAATGAATATGTCAAAGCTGCTATTAAAGATATACACGGTAGTGAGATAAACACCTTCATTAGGGATATGATTGATAAGTTGGCTTCTCAGAATCAGAATGATGGAGCTAAAGCTTTTTGGATAAACGGAATGAATAATGTATTTCTTATTTCAAGACTTGCCTTAAGTCCTGTTATTGCCATCAAGCAGCTTACTTCTATGTTCACCTATGCAAATGACATTGGTCCACTTAATTGGTTAAAGTACGCTGCCATAAATAAAACGGAACAAGTAAAAGTTTGGAAAGAGGTTACAGAGAACTCGGTGTATATGAAGGATAGAAATAATACAAGTATTATGAAAGCCATCGAAACCTACACAGATACTAAGATGAAAGAATTTGTGCCTAGACCAACTAAAGATTGGATAATAAACTTTATGATGTACACCACAAAGATTGGTGATAGAGGTGCAATTATGCTGGGTGGTTTGCCGAACTATTCTTACTACAAAGCGAATGCTATTAAGGATGGTAAGACTGAAGAGGAAGCTATTCAAATTGCAATTAGAAAATTTGAGAGAGACACAAAAAGAACTCAGCAGTCAGCAGACCTACAGGATAAAGATTATACACAAACAGGTCACCCTGTAGTTAGAGCAATGAATATGTTCCTAACGACACCTAAACAATATCTTAGAAAGGAAATCATAGCTACTAGAGAGTTGTATAGAAAACTTGCAGCTTGGGATAGAAACGCAGGGAAGGGAACTGTTGCTGAAAACCTGAGAACATTTGTTGTTTATCACTTTTTTATGCCTGTGTTATTCCAATATGTATCAATGGGACTGCCGGGAATCCTGAGAGGGTTTAGAGACGATGACGATGAAGACTTGTTAAGAGCAGCGATTGTAGGAAACCTTAATGCTTTATTCATTATTGGAGAGATTGTTGCTGCTGGCGGAGACGCATTTACAAACAAGCCTTGGGCAGGAAGTCAAGCTAAGACAGTTGGTATTATTCAAATAGCAAATGGTGTCTTTAGAGATATTTTAAGAGCTAATCAGCTCAAAGACCCTGAGAAAAAAGCAAAGGCTTGGAGAGATGTTTACCTTGAACTGTCAACTGTCGTAGGACTACCTATGCCAACTATCGCTAGGTTCTTTGACAACTATGGTAAGCTAGATTCTGAAGCTGATGTGGGTAAGCTGATATTAAGACTGCTAAACTACTCTAACTATCAGATTGAAGGACCACGGAAAAGGGGTTCAAGTAAGTCTGCGAAAACCATAGAACAGATGAATGCCGAATACCTGAAAGAAAAAAAGAAGAATGAGAAGAAGCAGTCGGGGTCTAGCCTGTCAGGAGGCGGCCTTGGAAGCGATGGCCTTGGAAGCGATGGCCTAGGCGGCGGTGTTGGACTTGATGGTAGCGGTCTTTAATTATGCCGTTCAAGAGCAAAGCCCAGAGGGCCTGGATGCATAAGAACCTCCCTGAGGTTGCCAAACGGTGGGAGAAAGAGTACCCCCTAGGCAGGACTATCCTGCCAACTAGAACTACTCCGAAGAAGAGAAAGTAGGTCGATGCCTTCAGTCTCTACGTCAAGGTAGCCTATCTCTTTTTTAATGTGGTATCGCTCCCCGAAGTCTGTCTGCTTAGGTAGGGACCGGGTCTCCCACTTGAGGTCAACCTCCTTAAGGTAAAAAGCCCACACACCCTGTGGCGTGGAGTTTATATATACGGGGATGGTGTTAAACATCCCGGTCCTGCTCATCAGGGCCTCGTACTTGCCCTTCTCTATCAGTAGCTGGTCGTAGTGGGTCCTTCTGCATTTTAGTTCTATGTCTAGGCCGAACTTGGTAGAGTAGCAGTCGTACCTGGAGGCTGTGCGCGTGGTTTGTATGAG
>TARA_R110002167_G_scaffold14301_1_pt1 | contig 12204 bp, 12 predicted proteins | sample TARA_R110002167 | Tara Oceans TARA_R110002167 (sample SAMEA4398238) | marine metagenome | biome: Polar Biome; feature: [MES] marine water layer (ENVO:01000295) within the mesopelagic zone...; material: water (ENVO:00002006), including particulate matter (ENVO:01000060) such as...... | reverse complement strand
CGGGGGATGTGGGGGTGTTTCAGTAGGGGGCGGACTAGGCTTAGATTAGATCGGGAATTTGTGACGCCCTCTTTTGACACGTGATAAATATGACAAAAAAACCAATATATGTAACGCAACCGTCACTTCCACCATTAGAAGAGTTTATCCCTTATTTAGAAAAAATATGGGATAGCAAGATATTAACCAATGGGGGACCCTTTCATCAGCAGCTAGAGCAAGCTTTGTGTGAATACCTAGGAGTAGAGTACCTTTCCTTATTTTGTAATGGCACAACAGCACTTATCACTGCGCTACAAGCATTACGAATCCAAGGTGAGGTGATCACCACACCCTATTCGTTTGTGGCAACTGCTCACTCTTTAGCGTGGAATGGAATCAAACCAGTTTTTGTAGATATCGATCCAAATACATTGAATCTTGATCCATTGAAAATTGAAGCTGCAATTACTCAGAAAACAACAGCAATCATGCCGGTGCATTGTTATGGTCACCCTTGCGATGTCGATGCTATTAAAAAAATTGCCGACAACTACAACCTGCGGGTGATTTACGATGCTGCTCACGCCTTTGGCGTTAAGGATAAAAACGGTAGTATCCTCAATCATGGCGATTTGTCTGTGCTCAGCTTTCATGCGACCAAGGTGTTCAATACCTTTGAAGGTGGTGCCATCGTCTGCCCTGATGCAAAAACAAAGCTACACATAGATCACTTAAAGAATTTTGGTTTTATGGATGAAGTGACCGTCGTCGCCTCAGGGATTAATGGTAAAATGAACGAAATGCAAGCGGCTTTTGGGCTGCTGCAACTTGAACATATTGACTTGGCGCTAGCTAGTCGCAAGGAAATCGACGCGCTGTACCGTCAGCAACTGGCCGATGTCAAAGGTATTCATTGCCTCAACGATGCTGGCGAAACCGAATCAAATTACTCCTATTTTCCTATACTGGTACAGCCAGGTTATCCACTGAGTCGGGATGCGTTGTATCAAAAACTGAAAGACAATGGTATCTATGCGCGCCGCTATTTTTATCCATTGATTTCAGATTTTCCAATGTACCGCAGTATGCTTTCGGCACAGCGCGACAACCTTCTAGTGGCGTCTGATGCCTCGTCTAAGGTGCTTTGTTTGCCAATTTATCCAGATTTGAACGCTGAAAGTATTCATTTCATTGTATCGTTGGTGAGATCTGGGGGGAGGAAATGATGCCGATTCGATTCGGCCTTCTTGGTGCAGGAGGCTTTGCACGAGAGGTTATGCCGTACGTTCGGGAAAGTGTTAGTAAGAGCCTCGCTTGTCATCCTAGTGATATCAACGTTTATTTTGTCGAAACGTGGGAACCTAAAAAAAATAAAGTAAACGGATATCCACTTATTTCTCTTGAAAGTTTTCTGAGACTCTCTGGTAGGCTTTTTTACAACGTTGCAGTAGGCGATGGGAAAACAAGAGATACGATGGCTCAGTTGGTCGGAGACGGAGCGCAAGCTTTGGAAATTAAAGCGCCTCAGTCGATCAGTCTAGATTCTAATATTATTGGCGAAGGGTCAGTTCTTTGCTCAAACACCATGATTACATCCAATGTCATCATCGGACGTTTTTTTCAAGCAAATATATATTCGTATATTGCTCATGACTGTGTTATAGGTAATTTTGTCACATTTGCACCAGGTGTTCGCTGTAACGGCCGTGTACATATTGGTGATTACTCTTATATTGGTACAAATGCTGTAATCAAAGAGGGTTCGCTAAGTAAGCCTCTTGTTATAGGGGAAGGGGCAGTTGTTGGGATGGGCGCGGTTGTGACGAAAGATGTGCCTGATGGAGCAGTGGTGGTTGGTAATCCAGCTAAGTTGTTGATAAAAAAATAAATAAATTCTTTTTCTTTATCGGCAAATTTGGCTATGTTCTAACTTAGAGTTGAAAGCTTTCTGCTATAATGAAATTATCAATAAAATCAGCAGGTTGTTTTGTTTTTTATTCATTACGATCGAACCGTCGGAACCAGCTAATATAGTTGGTAGATATTTAGTGGCGACACCGTGATAGCGTTTAAGCCAGTCCTTGAGTAGTTGATGGTGATTGTTCACATCTTGAATGTGGAAGACGGTCATATACCATTATCGTATATCAAGTAATAATCTCATGAGAGATTATTTTCTAAGCGGATGTGTTGTTTCTCGATTTATTGACCATATTATCATTGTCGACAAATTTATCGACATTGAATTAGGCGAATTTAATACAGTAGTAGCACTATATATGAATAGACCGATCATTCTGGGTAAAAAGTACCCGCCTCCATATGCCAAGAGCCAAGTAGTTTAGTTTAATTCGGTTATGTCAGCAAAACGTCGCTTCGCTTAGTCTGCCAAGGCCGTTCAAATAATTTCGTCTTTATTCTGGAAACCATCAACGATTTAAAGAGAACAATAGATGCCTGTTTTAGCTTGTGTAGACAATTATGTTAGCAAAAGGCGATGGTCTGTAAGATGTCTCTTAAGCTGAATATAATTTCTAACTATGCCAGTCAGATCTACGTATCGCTGATCGGTATTATTATGGTCCCTCTGTACATCAAATACATGGGAGTTGAGGCGTATGGGCTTGTTGGTTTTTTTGCCATGTTACAAGCTTGGTTTGTTTTACTCGATTTTGGGCTTACACCAACTATAAGCAGGGAGGTTGCTAGGTTTAGCGCCGGCTTTATGGATGCGCTAAGTTTTCGAAGGCTGTATAGGGCGATTAGTATTATATTCTTCACGATAGCCTTGATCGGAGGTGGCGGTTTGTTGCTGCTGTCTTCGATGATTGCCAGAGATTGGCTTAACGCTGTAACTATACCGTTGAATGAAATTCAGGTTGCTGTGCAAATTATGGCCGTCAGTGTCTCGTTGCGGTGGATATGTGGGCTATATCGTGGTGTTATCACTGGTTCTGAAAGGTTTATTTGGCTAGGTGGCTTTAATGCGCTTATTGCCACATTTCGCTTTTTGGGTGTCTTGCTGGTGATGTGGTATCTGGGTTTTACTCCGATCATATTTTTTTCTTGGCAGCTTTTGATTTCAGTTGTTGAAATTGTAGGATTGTGGCTGAAATCAAACTGCTTGTTGCCAAGTGTCCAGTCTGCAAGTGGGTCGATCGGTTGGTCACTTACGCCGCTTAGATCCGTGATTAAATTCTCCTTGATGCTGGCATTCTCTGCTTCTGTGTGGATTATGGTTACACAAACAGATAAGTTGGTGCTGTCCGCTATGCTGCCCTTGGCAGAGTACGGGTACTTTACCCTGGCTGTGTTGGTTGCCAGCGGTATTATGCTGCTTGGTGGTCCAGTTAGTGGTGCGATAATGCCACGTATGGCCAAGTTAGAAGCAGAGGGTGATAGGAATGAGGTGATTAGAATTTATCGTCAGTCCACGCAGTTGGTGGTGGTAATTGCTGGTTCGGCAGCAGTAACCATTGCATTTTGTGCGCAGCCCTTGCTCTGGGCCTGGACCGGAGATGCTGAATTAGCGAGCAAGTCAGCCCCGATCCTTACATTATACGCAATTGGAAATGGCATTCTTATGGTGGCTGCTTTTCCATACTATTTACAGTATGCAAGAGGAAACTTACGGCTTCACTTTATTGGTAATCTATTGCTTCTTTGCATTTTAATACCATCTGTAGTTTTGGCCACTATATATTACGGTGTTATTGGGGCTGGAAGTGCTTGGATTCTGATTAATTTAGTATATCTGTTGGTATGGGTGGCAGTTGTTCATAGCCGGTTAGAGCCAGGCTTGCATAATGCTTGGATCGTTTGGGATGTATTGGTAGTTATCATTCCTGCAGTACTGGTCAGTTTTGTAATATTTTTGGTAGATGTGGGTGTTAAAAGTAGAGTGGATAGCTTTTTGTACGTTGTTGTTTTTGCAGGGATTGTTTTTTCGTTGGAGATATTGATGCTCTCGGCTGTTCGTAATTATTGTTTAAATTTGTATAAGTCAAAGCCATGGCTGACTTTGTTTTGAATATTTTATCGTCCTGTATGGTTGAAAAATGGGGCGATTAAAATTTATTGCATCTGCTAGCGCAGTAGTATCGGCAAAGAGATTTTGTTCTATGAATAACAACACTGATTTTTTAGCCCCTGTAGGTGTTTCTGCTTATGCTAGGCTTTCTCATCTTGTTGAAACAGTTGATGCCCTCAGACGTAACACCTTGGCAGTCAGATCGCATGTTTATTTTTTTTCGGATGCCCCAAGAGAGGGAGATGAAAAGGCGGTTGCTGAGGTAAGAGGTTATTTGAAAAAAGTTGATGGATTTGCATCTGTAACAGTTATTGAACGAGCAGTTAATGATTATGTGGGTAATAATTGTGGCGGTATAGAGTTCTTATTAAAATGTTATGGAAAAGTTATATTTCTTGAAGATGATGTCGTCACTGCACCTGGATTTTTAGAATTTGTAAATAAGGGATTGATTAATTACAAAGATGATGAGGATGTTTTTTCTATTGGAGGCCATACTCCAAATTTGTATTATTTAGTAGGTATGGGGTCTGATTATTACTGTACTAGAAGGTTTCATCCATGGGGGTTCGGTATTTGGAAGGATCGTTATGATAAAGTTGAATCCATTCCAAAGTGGAACGTTATTAAAAAAGATTTCAGTGTGGTAAGAAGGCTTTTTAGTATGGGGAGGGATATGCTTCCGATGGTTAGGTTAGAGGCGTCAGGAAAATTGAATGCCTTTGATATTAGAGCATGTTTTTATATGGCTGGAAAAAAAAGCAGAAAGATGATTCTTCCAAAGCAAACTTTAGTCACTAATATTGGTCTTGATGGTACGGGTGAGCATTGCGGTCCATCTGATCTGTATAAAAACCATAAGCTATGGGACAATGTTGAATTTAATTTCGATAGGTCTCCTGGGTTTAGAAAGATTTTATTGCTGGAATATTTCTTTTTCTATTCTTCTTTGAATTATATTAAAAGGTTTAAAAGAAGGTTTTTTAAAGTATGAACTGTCCTTTGTGTAGTGCTGCACGTCTGTCTATTTTAGACAATATCAGGAGTGATGATATTGTTGCTACATACCGCAAATTTTGCGGAGTTGACTTTTCATATCTTTTTCCAACAGATATAAAGTATTTTTCTTGTCTTGGTTGTGATCTAAAGTTTTTTTATCCAGCGGTTACAGGTGATGAAGTTTTTTATAACGAGCTTCAAAAGATAGAGTGGTACTATTTGTCAGAAAAAAATGAATATATATTTTCTTCTGGTTATATTGGTAAGTTCGATAGTGTGCTGGAAGTTGGTTGCGGAAAAGGGGCTTTTGCAAAATATGTTAATAAGGAAAAATATGTAGGACTTGATTTTAGTGAAAATGCAGTCTTGTTGGCTAAGAAAGATGATGTTTGTGTGATAAATGAAGATATATCATCTTTCTCCACCACCCATCCAGGACAGTTTGATGTGGTTGTCAGTTTTCAGGTTTTAGAGCATGTCTCTAATCCAGATATTTTTTTAGAATCTATGGTTCGTTCCTTGAAAAAAGAGGGTAAACTTATTGTTGCGGTTCCAAGTGATGATTCATTTCTAAAACATGTGACTAATGGTGTTTTGAATATGCCTCCTCATCATGTGACACGGTGGAGTGATAGGTCTCTAAGATTTGTTGCGAATAAATATGATCTAGAATTGGTTAAGATCTATCATGAGCGACTTCAGCCTATTCATTGGGGTTGGTATTTAAGTGAGCTTGTTCAGAATTCCATCATTAAAAATAAAATGATTGATAGGAGTATTGCTAGGAAGGTGGTTTCCAAGATCGGATCCATTTTTTCTAAGTTTCTTTTGCGTGGTTTTGGTGAGGGTTTTTTGCCTATAGGGCATACAGTTGTGGTGGTTTATAAAAAAATTAAATAGGTTGCCTAGGTTTTTTAAGCCCTTGTTGAAATAGTGTTTTATAGCAGTTTATATATAGGCAGTAATATAGCTTGGTTTTGTATATTATATTGGATTGACTTCTGCGTATAAGGCATCAGGTTTTGTTTTCATGAAAGTAGCTATGGTTAATTATTCTGACATTAATGGTGGTGCAGCGCGTGCCGCATACCGAATTCATCATGCGCTCCAAGGCTCTGATGTTGATTCAACGATGCTAGTTAATCAAGCCTTAGCGGGTGACTCTAGCGTTAAAGGACCGGTCGGTCGGTTTGCAAAGGCTTCTGTTATAATTAGAACTCAGCTAGGGGCCCTGCTAGCCCATTCGTTACAAACCTCCAATCCAATTATCCATTCACCAGCCGTGTTGCCATCTTGTCGGCCGAAATTAATTAATCAATCCGATGTGGATCTAGTTCACTTGCATTGGGTTAATGGCGAAATGCTTTCAATAGCGGATATAGGTAGAATTGAAAAGCCTGTTGTATGGACCTTGCATGATATGTGGGCTTTCTGTGGTGCAGAGCATGTTGCTGAGGATTTTAGGTGGCGCGATGGTTACCACCGCAATAATCGTCCTGTCCATGAGTCTGGCTTTGACCTAAATCGCTGGACATGGAGGCGCAAGCATCAAAGTTGGAAAAAGCCACAGCAGATCGTCACCCCTAGTACCTGGCTAGCACGCTGTGTGCGAGAAAGTGAACTGATGAGCGAATGGCCTGTAGCAGTAATTCCGAATGCGCTGAATATGGATCAGTGGCAACCGGTGGATAAAATTTTAGCTAGAGAGCTCTTGGGTCTGCCATGTGAGGGCCCTTTAGTGTTGTTCGGGGCAATGGGTGGAGCAAGTGCGCATCATAAGGGATTCGACCTATTGCAGTCTGCGTTAGAGCAGCTGCGAGGGGAGTTGGATGGGTTGCAGTTGCTGGTCTTTGGCCAGCTCGCTCCAAAGGTTGTTCCTGATCTGGGATTTCCTGTTCATTATACAGGACACTTGCATGATGATCTCACACTAAGGGTGATGTACAGCGCAGCCGATGCTCTAGTTATTCCTTCACGGCAGGATAATTTACCGAATACAGGCGTTGAGTCTCTAGCCTGCGGCACACCCGTGATAGCATTCGATACTTGTGGTTTACCGGATATCGTCGATCACCAGCAGACCGGTTATCTTGCCTCTGCGTTTGATACTGCTGATTTGGCCGCTGGGATAAAATGGGTGTTAAATACTGACAATCATGCCCAGCTTAGTGTTAATTCGCGTGCCAAGGCTGTTCAATATTTTGATAGTAAAATTGTTGCGAAAAAATACGTTGATCTCTATCAGGAAGTGTTATCTCAATGAAAAAGGCCCTAATCACCGGTATCACCGGTCAGGATGGTTCCTACCTTGCTGAACTGCTGTTAGAAAAAGGCTACCAAGTCCATGGTATTAAGCGCCGTGCATCCTCCTTTAACACCCAACGCATCGATCATATCTACCAAGATCCGCATATCGAAAACCAGAATTTTGTCCTTCATTATGGTGACTTGACGGACTCATCCAACCTAACCCGTATTCTTCAGGAGGTGCAGCCTGATGAGGTCTATAACCTTGGCGCGCAATCACATGTGGCGGTGAGCTTTGAAGCACCGGAATATACGGCCGATGTGGATGCGCTGGGAACCTTACGGCTGCTTGAGGCGATTCGGCTGCTCGGGTTAGAGAAGAAAACCCGCTTTTATCAGGCATCGACTTCGGAGCTATACGGTCTGGTGCAAGAGACTCCGCAGAAGGAAACGACACCCTTTCATCCTCGCTCTCCTTATGCGGTGGCTAAGCTCTATGCCTATTGGATGACAGTCAATTACCGCGAGGCTTATGGGATCTATGCCTGTAACGGTATTTTGTTTAACCACGAATCGCCTCGGCGTGGTGAAACCTTTGTTACCCGTAAGATTACCCGTGGCCTGGCCAATATTTCCCAGGGGCTGGAGCAGTGTCTGTATCTGGGCAATATGGATGCGTTGCGCGACTGGGGTCACGCCAAAGATTATGTGCGGATGCAGTGGTTGATGTTGCAGCAGGATCACCCCGAAGATTTCGTGATCGCCACCGGTAAGCAGTACTCGGTGCGTGAGTTTATTCAGTGGTCTGCCGCTGAGCTAGGTGTGATATTGCGCTTTGAGGGTGAGGGTGTTGATGAAGTGGGTATCGTTGATCGAGTGGAAGGCGATCTGGCACCCGCGTTAAATTCCGATGATGTTATCGTTCGCGTCGATCCTCGTTATTTCCGACCAGCAGAGGTTGAGACCTTGCTGGGGGACCCTTCTAAAGCCAAACAAAAGCTGGGCTGGGAGCCGGAAATCACCGCGCAGCAGATGTGCGCCGAGATGGTGGCCGAAGATTTAATGATTGCTCGCCGACATGCGTTCCTTAAAGAGCATGGCTTTCCACTGCCAATAACCACCGGGGAGTAGTGGTCGTGACGGATTTTGACAAAAGAATTTTTGTTGCCGGTCATCGAGGGATGGTGGGTTCTGCCATTGTCCGGCAGCTTAAGGCACAGGGTTATATAAATATCATCACCCGAGATCACGCGTCACTTGATCTGTTAGATCAGGCTGCTGTACGACAGTTTTTTACCGATATTGCAGTTGATGAGGTTTACCTGGCAGCGGCGAAGGTGGAGGGGATTCACGCCAATAACACCTACCCGGCTGACTTTATCTATCAAAACCTGATGATCCGATCGAATGTGATCCATCAGGCACACTTGGCCGGGGTGCAGCGCTTGCTGTTTCTGGGTTCTTCGTGCATCTATCCCAAGTTATCAGAGCAGCCGATCCGGGAGGATGCATCGCTTACCGGTCCGCTGGAGCCCACTAATGAACCCTATGCGATAGCTAAGATAGCCGGGATTAAACTCTGCGAATCTTATAATCGCCAGTATGGCCGGGATTATCGCAGCGTGATGCCGACCAATCTTTACGGGCCGGGTGACAACTATCATCCAGAAAATAGTCATGTCGTTCCGGCGTTGATTAGACGTCTCGTAGAAGCAAAAAATAAACAGCAGCAGTCGGTAAGCGTGTGGGGCACGGGAAATCCGAGGCGCGACTTTCTCCATGTTGATGATATGGCATCGGCTTGTAGCTGCGTTATGTCTGCAGAATTAACATCGTATAATGCGATTACAGAGCCAATGCAGTCACACGTGAATATTGGTTCGGGTGATGAGGTGGCGATAGCAGAGCTTGTTCAGTTAATTTCCAGTATCGTTGGTTATCAAGGGGAAATTGAGTTCGATACCTCTAAACCCGATGGTACCCTGCGTAAATATCTAGATATCAATCGTATTCGTCAATTTGGCTGGAGTCCTTCCATCTCTCTTGAATCGGGGTTGTCACAAGTTATTGAGTCCTATTTGTCTGAGTTGAGAAATGTTGAACAATGACTATTTCGGTAATTACCGCTACTTTTAATGCATCGAGCACATTGCCTAGCCTGATAGAAAGCTTACGTTCTCAAACTGACCGAGATTTTGAGTGGGTTGTGGTTGACGGTCAGTCTATAGATAACACGGTTACGCTTGTAAAGAACGCTAATGACTTATGTCCGTTGGTGGTTTCTGAGGTTGATTTCGGGATCTATGATGCTTTAAATAAAGGGGTAAGAGCAGCTACAGGTGATTACTATGTAGTCATTGGGGCTGACGATGTTTTTAATAGTGATGCAATCGAAAACTTCAAGAGTTCATTGAGTCAAACTAACCCGCCTCCAGATATCGTTGCAGCCTCCGTTTTGATAGGTGGTAAAAATGTTGCTCCTCGATCTGGATTAGGCTGGTTGTATGGCATGATGGGAATCGCATCATGTCACTCTGTCGGGCTCTTGATTAAAAGATCTCTGCATCAAGACTACGGCTTTTATTCGAATAAGTTCCCTATTTTAGCCGACCAGTTGTTTGTAAAGACAGCGTATAATTGTGGGGCTTCAATTCATCGTGCATCATTTACTTCAGGTTTTTTTTCAACCGACGGGTTAAGTGCCACGGACCATCTTGGGATGATGACTGAGTTTTTTCGAGTGCAAGTGTTAACGGAAAAATATAAGTTCTTTCAGCTAGTCATTTTCTTGATTCGTTTATTTAAAAATATCAAAAAAATTATTTACTAAAAAGCGAGTTGGCGTGTCTAAACCTATCGTTGTATATAGTGCTGTTGGTCTAGTCGAGGGAGGTACGCTTTCAATCGCAAAGGCAGTTTTTTCTGCTGCTGAAAAAGATCGTTCTTGTTTTTTTATTGGGCTAGTCCACGATAAAAAACTTTACCCTAAGTATGATAACGTAAAGCTTATTGGTGTTTCATCGCCAAAGAAAAATTGGTTTTTTCGCCTCTATTTCGAGTATGTGACTAGCTATCGAATCAGCCAGCGGCTGTCTCCGGCAGTCTGGTTTGCTTTGCACGACATCAGCCCCAGAGTATATGCCGATCGTCAGTTTGTTTATTGCCATAACCCCACCCCGTTTTATCGCGCGGGTATTCGGGATCTGATTTTCCAGCCGACTGTGTTCGTATTTTCGTTGTTCTATCGTTATCTGTATCGGTTGAATATTCGCTCCAATCAGGCGGTGTTTGTTCAGCAGTCTCATATTAGAGAGTATTTTCAGCAGACTTTTGGCATAAACAATGTCGTTGTTGCGCGGCCCAGCGCTGCAGGTTCTTTGGATTCCGCCCCGTCGGTTGAGGTGTGTATGGGGTCTCCTGATAAGCCTAAGGGAAAGCTCCGGCTGTTTTATCCCACATTGCCGCGAACGTTTAAAAATATTGAACTGTTGATTAAGACGGCTAAGGTACTTCATCAGCGTGATTTTAACGACTTCGAGATACGTATCACTGTCGCAAAACAGGATAGCCTTTATGCACGTTACCTGATGTTTTTGGCAAAGGGTGTTGCAGGAATTCGTTTTATCGGTAGTTTATCCCACCAGCAGGTGATGGATGAGTATAAACAGAGTGATGCTTTAGTTTTTCCCTCAAAGCTAGAGACCTGGGGCTTGCCGCTTAGCGAGGCTAAGTCGTTAGGCTTGCCGGTTCTTGCTGCCGATCTTTCTTATGCCATGGAAACTCTGGGGGAGTATGCCAAGGTCAGCTTCTTTAACCCTGATGATCCAAGTGTGCTGGCAGACCAGATTCAGGCCATGGCAGAGGGCAAGCATCGGTTCGATGGGAGCTCTTTTAAATTGCCTATTGTGGTTCCTCTGGTAAGCGGATGGGATGAATTGTTGAGCTACGTCACTAAAGATGCAGGGCATAGGGACTTAGTGCCGTGACGGTTTTTATTTCACTGATTTCTCATGGGCACGATGAGTTGATCGTCGCGAATAAACTGCTGCAACAGTTAGCTACCGTTGATGATGCCGAGGTTATTGTCCGCGATAACACAGCATCGACTCGGCTACGTGAACTGTCCCAGCGTCATGGCTATTATTACCAAGCCTCAACTGTGCCTCTTGGTTTTGGTGCGAACAACAACGCGGTGTTTGATTACTGCCTGACGCATTTGAGTATGCAAGCAGAGGATTATTTCTGCTTGTTAAATCCTGATCTGGTCATAGAGTCGGAGACACTGCTTGCTGCCGTTGATGAGGCTAAGCGCTGTCAGGCGCGTATCGCTACGATTGACCTGTTTCAGGATCGTGATCTTATTCAGCCTGATCTGAATATAAAGCGCTTCCCCTCTTTGCTCGATTTCGCCAAGGGGTTCTTGATAGGCGTCAATCCATCGGCTTACGATAAATCTTCGATCACAGAGCCCGTCACCGTAGATTGGGCATCAGGTGCGTTCCTGCTGTTTCGCGCTGATCTCTACGAGCAGTTGGGTGGTTTTGACGAGCGTTTCTTTATGTATCTAGAAGATGTAGATATCTGCCGTCGGGCGCGTGACCAATTTGATGAAAAGCTGCTCTATCTGCCCCAGTTCAAGGCAGTTCACCTTTGCCGGCAGGCTAACAAAAGGCTTTTTTCAAAACATTTTTTATGGTTTTTAACCAGCATGTTGAAGTATTTTTTAAAGCATGGTTGGAGGGCACCATCGAAAAAACTTAGCACGAGCGAGTAGCTATGAGGTCGGTGGCAGTTATCTGAATCTATTAAGTGAGAGTGATAATGATTCTAGTGTATTTCTGGGTAGGCCACCCCTAAAACTTAGCTATGGGTGGCTTTGATATCTTGTTGATCTAAAACTTAAGCTCAGCGCCCAGATAAAAGCTCTGATTCAGCGTCTGATCGCG
>TARA_R110002167_G_scaffold118210_1_pt1 | contig 12222 bp, 11 predicted proteins | sample TARA_R110002167 | Tara Oceans TARA_R110002167 (sample SAMEA4398238) | marine metagenome | biome: Polar Biome; feature: [MES] marine water layer (ENVO:01000295) within the mesopelagic zone...; material: water (ENVO:00002006), including particulate matter (ENVO:01000060) such... | reverse complement strand
ATGAACGGAAATTTAGTTTTTAGAAATATTTCTTTTGAAAATATTATTCAAAAATTGCAGCGCCATTATAATGTTGTTATTATAAATAACAATGAAAAATTGGCACATGAAACTTTTAATGCTACCATTGAAACGGAGCATGAGACCATTGAGCAGGTATTTAATTATTTTAATAAAGTCTATCAAATTGAGTATAAAATTATAGAAAACAAAATCATAATCAATTAAACCTAAACACCATTTGCCTATGGACTAAATCAAGTAAGTTAATTTAATCACTTGACATATTTTGATTTTCACAAAAAATCAGGAATAAAAAAATCGGAAAATGCTGTAACATTTCCCGATTTCGTAAAGTGATTACACAAAATTATGTATAACCACCAATAAACAATCAAAATTATGAAAAAACAACCAAAATCGGGGTGGGGATTTCCTCGAAACTTAAATTTTGATTTAAAAATGAAGTTGTCACTTCTTTTTTTAATTACCGTATCCTTTGTAATGCAGGCGAATTCGTCCTATTCCCAGAAAACCAAGATATCCTTGGATCTAGGGAATGCTACTATGAAAGAGGTCATCGATGAAATTGAGGCCAATACCGAATTCAAGTTTATTTTCAATACCAAGACGGTAGATTTAAATCGCAGACTGTCTATTAGCGTTAAAAAAGTTCCTATAAATCGGGTGTTGGACTTGCTTTTTGGGAAGGATGGAATTGGTTATGAAATAGATGATAGAAAAATATTACTCACTTCAAGTAATTTGAAAGCTAATGCTATTGTACTAGGCGAGCCAATGCCCTCAAAAATAGTACAGTTTTCTGTATCAGGTAATGTTGCCGATCAGGATGGTGTCCCGTTGCCGGGAGCCAACATATTGGTAAAAGGAACTACCAATGGTGTTACGGCTGATTTTGATGGTAATTTTTTAATTGAAGTAGCTGATGAAAATGTGAGTCTTGTTGTTTCCTACATCGGATACGCTACCAAGGAAATTTCCCTGAATGGCCAAACTACAATTTCAGTTAGGTTGGAAGAAAGTGCCGCGGGATTGGAAGAAGTTGTAGTTACAGCATTAGGAATTAAACAGGAAACTAGAAAATTAGGGTATTCTGTCGCTAAGGTCGACTCTGAGGAACTTAATATCAACAGATCCTCCAACTTTATGAATGCTTTGCAGGGAAAAGTGGCAGGTGTTAATGTTTCCGCTTTGGGAACCGGTCCAGGTGGGTCATCAAAAATCAGGATTCGTGGACAATCTTCCATTTCCGGAACAAACAATCCATTGATCGTCGTCAACGGAGTACCCATTGACAATACGAGTTTTGGAACTAACGTCGGCAGTAGCGGAGGTAGCGGTGAGGTGGGCACCAGTTCCGGCGGGGTTACTTCCGATGGCGGTGACGGCTTTTCCAGTATCAATCCCGATGACATTGAAAGTATGACCATATTGAAAGGTGCCACTGGGGCAGCACTGTATGGTTCGCGGGCCAAAGATGGGGTAATCATGATCACCACCAAAACACGAGGTGCGGGACAAGGCATAGGTGTTACTTATAACTTAAGTGTTGCCAACCAAACACCCAGGGATTTTACGGACTATCAATATGAATATGGACAGGGTGAGAATGGGATAAGGCCAACTTCATCCAACCCCACTTCAGGGCAGTGGTCCTTTGGTGAGAAATTTCAACCAGGAATGACCCAAATCTTATTCGATGGTATAGAAGTACCATATGAACCAGTGTATGATAGGGTAAAAAAATTCTATAGGGAAGGTTTAGACATTACTAATTCGATTGCACTCTCTGGAGGAGGCGAGAAAGGAGGTTTCAATCTATCGTTATCCCGATTGAAAAGTGATGGAATTACCCCAAACAATGAATTTGAACGGGTTAATGTTGGGTTGGGTGCTAGTTATGACCTTTCGGACAAACTAAGCTTCAGTACCAATATCAGCTATTCAAACGAGAAGAATACCAATCCACCAAACGTAGGACAACAAGACAACACCATACCGGTTGCCCTTTACAATTTGTCTAATTCTATGCCTTTGGACGTTTTGGAGGCTAATAAGTTCGATGCCAATGGGAACGAGTTTGTCTATTCCCGATTTAGGAACAGGACCAATCCTTATTTTACCTTGTCCGAGCAGTTTAACCATATCGTTCGTGACCGAATCTTTGGCAACTCTGCTTTAAAATACAACGTACGTCCTTGGTTATTTGGACAAATACGTATAGGTCAGGACTATTGGTCACGGGACCAGGATTATAATGGTTTCCCAACGGGACAGGCCTCAAGATCACCTGCTCCCGAAGGTTTTGCCAACGGAACATTTACGCAGGAAGTGAGAAGATTCCGTGAAACCAATGTCGATTTTCTACTGTCGGGCAACAAGAATTTTGGTGATAATTTTGGTGTTGGCCTTACCATCGGAGGAAATAAAATGAAGCGCCGAACCGATTTAAACAGTGTAAATGTGACCGACTTTGTCATACGCGACCTTTATACTGTACAGAACGGAAGAGTAAAAGCTCCCTTGTATAATATGCAGGAACGTGCAGTCAATTCTTTGTATGGTTCGTTGGACGTGTCCTATCTTGAGACGTTTTATTTGAACGCTACTCTTAGAAACGATTGGTTCTCCACCCTGGCACCGGAAAATAGAAGTATTTTATATCCATCGGTATCGGCAAGTTACGTATTCTCGAATTCGTTTAGTGAGCGCCCCGAATGGTTCTCTTTTGGCAAACTTAGAGTAGCCTATGCCGAAGTGGGCAGTGATACGGATGTACCTCCCTATTCAGATGCGCTGTTTTATAATATTAACACTAATTTTTTTACGGATCCTGACGGAACGCCTCAGCCAGTTGCAGGTGCCAATACTAATACCCTTCCCAATCCCAATCTAAAGCCTATGCGCGTTACGGAATCAGAGATCGGACTGGACCTTCGTATGTTTGAATCAAGGGTAAATTTGGATTTTAGCGTATACCGTAAGACTACCTTCGACCAGATCATTCCTGCCCAGATATCGAATTCCTCCGGTTTTCTGAGTACTTTGATCAACAGTGGTGAGAGCCAAAGTGATGGTTTCGAGGTACTTTTGACTTTGATACCTATAAGAAACGCAGATTTTAAATGGGAACTCACTTTGAATACTTCCTATAATAAAACGAAGGTAGTGAGTCTCCTTACGGAAACACCTGGCGAAAGCATCGTAGTTGGTACCCATACCTTCAACGGATTCCTTTACCAAGTTGTAGGTGAGGAAATAGGACAACTTGCCGGCTTTGGATATAAGTTCGATGATCAAGGCCGACAGGTCTTTGGGGACGATGGGAGACCACTACGTTCAGATGACATCGTATTTTTTGGTAGTGCCCTACCTAATTGGTTCGGGGGTGTCACTAATAGTTTTCGTTACAAAGATTTCACTACATCTTTCCTGATCGACTTCAAATTAGGAGGCAAAATGATTTCAGGTACTAATTTTAACGCTACACGACATGGGCTGCATAAAATGACACTCCCAGGAAGGGATACCGGCGTTATTGGAGTGGGGGTAAATTTGGCTGGGGAACCCAACACAGTAGCAACCGAATCCCAACTCTACTGGGAAGTTGTACGAACAGCCCAATTGATAGAACCCATCGTTTATGATAGTGGTTTTTGGAAATTCAGACAATTGAACATCGGTTATGATTTCCATAAATTTATACCAGAGGCCTCTCCGATAAAAGGGGCCACCCTAAGCATTTTTGCTAACAATCTATTCATTATAAAAAAATGGGTCCCTAATATCGACCCTGACTCCTTTGGCTATAGTTCGGACAACGTATCAGGATTGGAGTCTACAGGTGTGCCAACGACCCGTAGCCTAGGATTCAATCTCAATTTAAAATTTTAAAGACATTATATTATGAAAAATAGAATCAATTGCTTTTTAGTTTTCGTACTGGTCTTCCTTACAGTATCCTGTGAAAACAATTTTGATGAAATCAATACAAATACCGTTGATCCTACGAGTGATGTTGTGGATCCGGTGTATTTAATCAATAATGCGATAATTGGGTTGTCGTTTCCAAGTGGGACCAATATTTTTTACGATGCAGGAGTTGTACAGCAAATTGTCACTCCTAATTCCGGAATTATCAGTGGAGCCAATTATAATCAGGATAATAGGGATGTAACTGATGATCAGTGGCAGGATTACTACGAAAATGTAATCAAACATACCAGTGATGTCCTTAATCAGATATCTGAAGCTTCAGACCGAGTGAATCTCTTGAGTATTACTAGGATTGTGGAAGCCTATGCCTTTACTGTACTGACCGATGAATATGGGGATATACCTTATTTTGAAGCGGGCAAGGGCTTTTCGGATCAGATCGTATTGCCAGCCTATGATCCACAACAGGTTATCTATTTAGACCTTATCAAAGAGTTAAAGGAGGCGGTTGCCGCATTGAGTGATGGAGCTGATAATATAAATGGGGAGATAATGTATGGTGGCAATCTAGATCAGTGGAGAAGATTGGGGAACTCCCTCTTATTGAGGATTGGGATGCGCCTTTCCAAGGTTGATGTTAGCCTAGCAGAGCAGACTGTAGCTGATGCCTTTTCGGCGGGGGTAATGGAATCTAATGACGACAATTTCGTGGTGCGCCACGATAACAATTTCACCAATCCCTTAGGTGGAATCTTCAATGGTAGTGAAGCCAATAATTTCTATTTGGTCGAATCTTTTATTGATTTTTTGTATGCAAATAATGACCCAAGACTAGCTGCCCTGGCCATTCGATATGTTGGTGCAACCTCTGGGCCTGGGCAAACACTTGGGATTGCCTCTAAAGACCCAGAAGATCAAGTGGGGATGCCGATGGGTTTTGATAACAGTACAATAGGGCAGGCAGCGGCCGATAGGGGATTGGCCAGTTTTTATGACTTCTCTCAGGTTGATCGGTTTACCATAGGTGCGAACAGCGCCCCTATGTTCTTATGCACCTACGGCCAGACGCAATTATTGCTGGCTGAGGCGGCTACTCGCGGATGGATTACGGGAAACGCCGCTAGTTTTTATGAAAATGGTGTGCGAGCTCATATGGAACAACTGGCAACTTATGGAGAGAATAGTACCATTGCCACCACGGATATTGATGCCTACCTTGCAAACAACCTATTGGATGGAGCGAATGCTTTGGAACAGATAAATAGCCAGTATTGGGTAGCCTCCTTTTTGAATGGTCCTGAGGCATTTGCCAATTTTAGGCGGTCAGGCTTTCCTGAATTGACTCCCAATCCATATCCTGGCCAGGATATTAGTAGCGATTTTATTCGTAGACTTACCTATCCCGACTCTGAGATTGCTGTAAACAAAGCCAATCTAGAAGCGGCCGTGGGCAATATGGGTCCCGATAAACTAGATACTCGAGTATGGTGGGATAATTAATAGATTTCTCCGAACATTGTTAATAAGATCGTGACGCACCATACGGCGTGTTGATTGTTATTGTGTATACAAGAAAAACAGGTTTAAAACATAATTTAATTTAAAAACTACCATAATGAAAAATGTAATAAAAGAGATTCTTTCCAAGAACAAAGAGCAAGAAAAAGCATTCGCCGCCTCCCGGCAAGCTGAGATTGACAACCCGAAAACGGGAGACGCACGGCGGAATTTTCTTAAAATGACAGCCTTGGGTGGACTAGGACTGTCCAGTATGATGGGCTATTCCCTTGAGGATACTCTGGCCCATTCAACCTCAAAGGTCAATCGCTCCTCGGCACCTTCCGAACTGAAAATAACCGATATGCGTATTGCGGAGATAGGTGGAGATGTGGCTATGCGAACTCCTATCGTCCGCATTTATACCAATCAGGGCATCGTAGGCCATGGGGATGTTCGTGATGGTGCGGCCAAGGAATATGCCCTCTTTTTGAAAAGCCGGTTATTGGGAGAAAACCCATGCAATGTGGAACGCCTTTTCGGCATCATTAAACAGTTCGGTCATCATGGCAGACAGGGCGGCGGCGTATCAGGCGTAGAAATGGCACTTTGGGATCTGGCAGGAAAGGCCTACAATGTTCCCGTTTACCAATTGTTGGGCGGAAAATATCGTGACAAGGTGCGGGTGTATTGTGATACTACTATTTCCAAAGACCCCATAGAATATGCGAATCGTATGCAGGCACGCATCGACCAAGGCTATACCGCACTAAAAATGGACATCGGCATTAATTTACTTGAAGATATTCCTGGAACGCTTATCAATGCACCTAAATCGAAATACAATCCGTACCAACACCAGTCTACCCAATATAATAGAACCATGCACCCGTTCACAAGGGTTCAGATTACGAACAAGGGGATCGATAAACTGATGGAGTTTTTGGATGTCATGCGTTCAAAGATTGGATACGACATTCCTATGGGTACCGATCATTGGGGCCATATCGGCATCAACGAGGCCATCAAGATCGCCAAGGCCGTCGAACCTTACAATCTTGCCTATATCGAGGATATCATTCCATGGCAGTATACCGATCAGCTGCGCGAACTTACCTTGGCTTCCACCACCCCGATACAGACAGGGGAGGACATTTATAGATTGGAGGGCGGTTTCGAAGAATTGATCAACACAAGGGCCGTAGACATTGTACACCCTGATCCCAATACGGCGGGAGGAATATTGGAAACCAAACGGATCGGCGATTATGCCTCTAGGCACGGTATCGGCTTTATGCACCACCATGCGGCCGGCCCGATTTCTTTCTTGGGCAGTGTGCATAGCGCCGCCGCCACAGAGAACTTTATGTGGTTGGAACACCACGCCGTAGACAATAAGGATTGGGAAAATCTTGTTACCGGTTTCGATGGGCCTATTGTAAAGGATGGTTATGTTACAGTTCCTGAAAAACCAGGTCTGGGTGTAGAGCTCAACGATGAAGTTGTCAAAAAATACTTGATTAAAGGGGAAAAACTATTTGCCCCTACCCCGGAATGGGATACAGTACGTGCTTGGGACCGATTGTGGAGCTGATTTTCTCAACACTCACCTTTCTTTTACAGATCGCCTGGTTCGCCATTGGTCATTGAAAAGAATTTCACGTGGTGGTGAATTTGGGAGAATAGAATGGCCTCTCCTTTGGTATAGACATCATCGGGATGCTCTCCGAATGCAAAGAGGTTTAATTTGAATAGATTCGAATTTTTTTGGATTGAAAATAAGGCTTACTGATCAGGTGTTTCGAAACATATATAATTCTGAAACAATCCTTTATTGTTGGACAAAGCTGCTGGACAGGCGCAGGTCAAGAATTCATTATTCGCAAAATAGTTGTTTGAGTTAATTGAGAAAGCGTGTCATTTATTTGGCACGCTATATTTAAGAAGAACGGCCTTTGAAATTGAACAATAAATAGATACCAAGAGCAGCAAGGTTGGAAAATCTCCCGACTACAGTTGCGCCTAAATTTAAAATAAAATCATGAATAAAATTTTAATATCAATTGTAACAATTGTCTGCGTTGTAGCAAACATACAATCACAAAATGTGGTTTGGCAACCAGAAACTATTAAGGCTTTAACCTCGGAATGGACGGGTGAACGCACACCTGATGGAAGACCGAAAGTATCTGACGAGCTTTTAGAGAGGCTAAAATCTCTTTCTATGGAAGAAGTTTGGGGTACATTAAGAAAGAATGGTTATGAGAATCAATTTGAAAATTTCGCTAGTACTTACGAAAATGGTTGGGAAATTCTACATCCTGAAAAAGTAATGACCGGTAGAGTACTTACTGCCCAGTTCATGCCATTAAGGAACGATTTTAATAATTATGTTCAAAAACAGGCCGAAAAAGAAGGAACCCATACACCAATTACCAATTATGCACCCATCACGGAATTATTAGATGGAGATGTATATGTTGCAGACAGCTATGGAAAAATGGTGGACGGTACTTTGATTGGAGATAACCTGGGAAACGCCATTTATAAAGCAGGAAAAAGAGGAATCATATTTAATGGCTCTGTTCGCGATGTGGAAGGCTTATCTCAAATTGAAGGATTTAATGGTTGGATTAGAGGTTCTGATCCATCCGCAATTAAGCAAATGATGACCGCAAACGTAAATGCCCCCATTCGAATTGGCCGTGTTACCGTTCTACCAGGTGATGTGGTTCTTGCAAAAACTACAGGGGTGGCATTTATTCCCCCACATCTAGTTCAGAAAGTTGTCATAGCAGGAGAATTTACTGCGCTTCAAGATGAATTTAATCGCTTTTGTATGGAAACGAACAAATACAAATATGTAAATGAAAAATTTGTTGTGGACGATGCTCTCTTTGAAAAAGATTTTAAAAAGTGGCTGGACAGCTATCCAAATTTGCCCATGGCAAAAGGAGAATTGGATAATTATATGAAAGAGAGGGATGAAAAAAGAAGGGAAGCCGAGCGTACAGGTCAATAAATATTAAATCTAAAAATGAAAAAACAGCAATTTTGTTATGACAATGATTGTTTTGGGAGGATTCTCAATATCTGCACAAAGTGTTGGAGCTTCATCTGAGTATGTAAAAAAAATTGACACCCCTTTGGAAGGGAGAACGTTTTCCTTATGGTCGTCCAAAAGTTCCTGACTTGGTCATTGAAAATTTAAAGCATGCGACTCTTGAACATATTTGGACGTACTTAGAGAGAAGAAGTTGTAAAAACCAAGTTGAAAATAACTTGGCAATCCTTAAACCTGGTGAAACCATGACCGGTAAAGTGGTAACAACACAATTTATGCGACACTATCTGACTTGGTTAGTCTGGTCAGAGCCCATGGAAAAATTGAAGGAAGATCTCAAAAGGGAGGATAAACATTTGACCTATTGATCAGTTAATAAAAGGGGATATTTATTTTGCTGATAGTTTAGGGAAAATAAAGGATGGAACATTAATATGGTCAAGTCTTGGTAATGCCATTTACGGGAAAAAGGGTAAAAGGAGTAATTTTCAATGGCTACGTTAGGGATACCTCTATTAATGCGCCGATTCGTATTGGGGAATTAACGGTCTTTCCAGGTGATATAGTTTTTGCCAACGAATATGGTGTAGTGTTCATTCCGACACATATGGTGGAAGCCTTAGTAGCCGCATCAGAATTGACAGGGCTAAGAGATTATTTCGAAAAACTATTATTACAACTGAACAAGTACCCAGGTGGAGAGATTCATAGAACATGGTCAAACAAAATAAAAGAGGAGTTTAGGGCTTAGGTCGCTTAATGTCCCCGTGAATTATTGGCTAGTAAAGAAGATATTGAAAAATATTTAAATAAAGCGGACTAATAATAATTGAACCTCTATAGTTTAAAAATTGATATGAAAGATTCTTTATATTTAGTGATAGTATGTCTTTGCTCTTTAGATTATGGACTTTTGCACAGACCATTGAGAAGAACGAATTGATTTTTTTGACCTCCGAATGGAAAAGGGAACGGTTCGATGAAGGTCGTCTAAAAATTCCGTACGATCTTTTGGAACGGGCCAATAAAATTGGTGTCGATGATGCATGGACCGTCCTGGAAAACGACGGAAATAAAACCAGTTCGAAGGCAATTGGAAAATGGTTCATGATGATGTGCCCGTAGTGGGACGAGCACTTACCGCATGGTTCATGCCCAGTCGTGCAGATGTGGAAAAGAATATTAAGGAAAGAGGTATAAATTTACAAGGAAGAAAAGGAAATACCAATTCTTGGTCCATAGAGGTGGTTACAAAAGGAGACGTACATGTAGACGCTATCTTTGGTAAGATCGATGCTGGCACCCTCATGGGTGCCACCCTAGCAACGTCCATTTATAGCAAGTCCGGTAACGGAGTAGTTTTTAATGGCAGTGCAAGGGATCTGTAGAGTATAAGCCAGATGGAAGGGTTCAACACCTTTATGCGTGATTTTCACCCGTCCTTTCTGGAGGAAGAAGTGCTCATGGGGCTCAACACTCCTATACGGATCGGCCAGGTAATGCTATTGCCCGGCGATCTTGTCCTTGCCAATAGTGAGGGAGTTTAGTTCATTCCTGCGTATTTGGTGGAACAGGTAGTGGGTACTGCCGAGTTTGTGGCCCTTCAGTACCAGTTAGGTTTTGAGATGGTCAGGACCAAGAAATATTCTACGGGAGAGATAGATAGCCAATGGACAGAAGCGATCAAAAAGGAATTCCTGGTATGGTTGGACAAACACCCCGAATTGGCAAGAATGTCCAAAGAGACGCTGGACGAGGTTTTAAGCAAAAGGACATGGTAACCGGAAAAAAAAATTAAAGATAGGCATGGACCAAAAAGAGAATCACTACATACACAGCAGTTGGGTAATTTCATTGTTCGCCCTGTTTGTTTTGATGGGGTGCGGACAAAATGAAAAAATGGCCAAGGATGAAACCTCGACCGTTTCCATGGAGCAAGGACAAGATCCTCTCACGACCGATGAAGTTCAACGGGCCGTTGCGGCTTTCAATAAGGCCATGGTAGACCCCAGCGCGGAACTCATGGAAATTCTTTGCGCAGAGGAACTTACCTATGGGCATTCGAGCGGACTGATCCAGGACAGGGCAGCGTTCATAGATGATATCGTGAACGGGCCCTTCGATTTTTCATCTGTTGAGGCACCTGACCAGACTATCCATAATTCGGGGAATACGGCCATTGTTAGACACATTTTCTTGGCCAAGGCTACCAATGCTGGCGAGTCAGTAGATATCCGTATCGGAAATGTACAGGTATATCAAAAAGGAAAGGACGGCAGGCTCAGACTTTTGGCCAGACAGGCTTATAAACTGCCCAAATAAAACCAAAACAACCTAAACCAAACTATTTTGAAAAAATTGAATCTTTATTCCATTAGCCTTGGCATGGCCGCCTTATTGTTGCTGTTGATCCTTGGGATGGTATTTAGCGGTAATATTGAACATGCCGGTCTTTTGATAATGGCATTATTTGCACTTTTGGCCCTGGGTTTCAGTGGATACAAATCCTTGAATAGTTATGTTTTTACCGCCTCGATTTTTGCCGGAGTGGCCCTTGCACTTTATTACCCCCAGTACTTTCTGCAGATTGGGGATTTTAAACTTACCGGGCTCATTATACCCTTGATCCAACTAATTATGTTCGGCATGGGAACCTCAATGAGACTCGGAGATTTTGCAGAAGTTATTAAATCTCCTAAAGGGGTCATGATCGGGGTCACCGCACAGTTGGGTATTATGCCGATCATGGGCTTTGTTTTGGCTAAAATGAGCAATTTTCCGCCGGAAATTGCGGCAGGCATTGTTTTAATCGGTTGTTCTCCCAGCGGAGTGGCATCCAATGTTATGGCATATTTGGCCAAGGCCAATCTGGCACTTTCTATTACAATTACCTCCATCTCCACCATTCTAGCGCCTTTTGTTACTCCACTTTTAATGAAATTATTGGCAGGCGAATTTATAGAAATAGATGTAATGGACATGATGTGGAGTATTGTCAAGATGATTATTCTTCCGCTTGGAGCAGGTTTGTTATTCAACCGTTTACGAGGAGAAAGTGGCAAATGGATGGACAAGGCATTACCCGTAATTTCTATGCTAGGTATTGGACTTATCATTGTTGTAATAACGGCAGCAGGTAGGGATAGTCTTTTGGATATTGGTGGAATCTTGATGTTGTTGGTGCTTATCCACAACCTGTTCGGCTATATTCTGGGGTATTGGTATGCTCGCCTATTAAAATTAAACGAACAGGATGCCCGTACTATAGCACTGGAAGTGGGCATGCAAAATGGGGGCCTCGCATCGGGCATTGCAAACTCTTTGGGCAAAATAGCTACCATGGGGCTAGCACCGGCGGTCTTTGGGCCGTTGATGAATATCACTGGGTCTATTTTGGCTTCCTATTGGCATAAAAAAGAGCCTAAGGTTTCTAATGCCTTATAAATTACAATAATTTGAGTTAGTTTAGTTGCAAAAGGAACAATGGGAAACTATTGTTCCTTTTTTTTGTTTGTTGAAGACAAAATTTTGTATCCATGATTAGGAGTTTAGACTTAAAATGAAATGCAAAACGGGGCGATAGTAATGGAAAATCAGCAATCATTAATGAAATACAATTACGACAGACAGTCCTTATACCCCTCCTTTCGTTACGCAATCAAAAAAAATATACAATAGCATTTTGTACTTTCATCCAAGTTTTT
>TARA_R110002167_G_scaffold347886_1_pt1 | contig 12228 bp, 21 predicted proteins | sample TARA_R110002167 | Tara Oceans TARA_R110002167 (sample SAMEA4398238) | marine metagenome | biome: Polar Biome; feature: [MES] marine water layer (ENVO:01000295) within the mesopelagic zone...; material: water (ENVO:00002006), including particulate matter (ENVO:01000060) such... | reverse complement strand
GCTTGTTTTACAAATTCATATGGGAGATCTGGGTTGTCTTCCATCATTTCACCAATTTTGGCCCAATGTTCAATTTGTTTTGGTGTTGTACGATTGAGAGCTTTAGCCATAATTGTCGCTTTCTCAACTAAGTCTTGGTCTAATCTAATACTTGCAGTTGCCATATTTTTTCCTCATTTGTTACTTCCCATTGTAGTAAGTTGCTACAGTTGTGGCAATGAGTTATAACAAAAACATCATGGTGGAAATTTTACTCGCTGAAAAAGCGCTCCTAAAATCCCCATATGTTAAGCGTTAGCTGTAAAAAATAATCTTGCTGTAGCGTACGCTTAGGCGTACGATATTGTTTTGTGTTTAGGAGAATATAAATGAATACTCTGACGGCAAGTGAAGCTAGGGCAAATTTATACAGGCTATTAGATCAAACTTCAGAAACTCATCAGCCAATAACGATTTCAGGTAAAAGAAATAGTGCTGTATTAGTCTCCAGTGAAGACTGGGAGTCAATTCAAGAAACCCTTTATCTTTTAACTGTACCGGGCATGAGAGAAAGCATTAAACAGGGAATGGAAGAGCCAATTGAAAATTGTTCTAAGGAGCTTGATTGGTGAGTTGGGAACTCGTATATACCAAGCAAGCCCAAAAAGATGCAAAGAAACTTGCTTCCTCGGGTCTAAAAAGTAAAGCAAAGTATTTGCTGCAAGTTATCGAAGAGAATCCGTTTCAAAATCCACCGCCATTTGAAAGATTGGTTGGTGATTTATCAGGTGCAATTTCACGACGTATTAATATCCAGCAACGGATTGTGTACCAAGTTTATGAAGAGCAAAAGGTCATAAAAGTTCTGCGTATGTGGACGCATTATGAGTAATAACAAAATTTGTTCAGCTAACAAGAGACTGAACTCCGACAATGTAAAGTTGTCATGGTTTTGGCAAACAACGCAAAAAGCCATGCCAACACATTGCGTGTTAGGCGGGCGTTAACTGCTATGAATGATTACGAAGCAATCGAGAGAGAAGTCAAAGAACTAAGCACAAAGGCTAAGTCTTTATTAGATGAACTGGCGTCGTGCAACAAATTACCAACGGAAGAACAAATCATTGACCTTGATTGGTTTGCTAGCAAAATCTCTAAACTATCGTATGGTAATAACCGCCCTGAATTCATTAGTTCAGAAATGTACAATTTAATATCTTGGTGTGACCATAATAATGAGCCTGAAATTAAATCAAAATTTATTACAGCTCTTCGTAATCGACCACTTAAGGTGCCATCTTGGAGCAGTTAACAAGGCCAGTTAGCAGGACACCCAAAGCCTGCATTTGCTGGCGGCGTTATGTTTTTCTGGGCGATTAGAAAATTGTGAATATTGAAAAACAACTTCATCTTTATTTAGTACCGTTAGCATTCTTAGTAATGTGGTTTGAAAACGGTCTGGAGTCGGCATCTTTCCAAATTGCTTTTTTCATATACTTGTTGGTTGGAATGAGCGGAAGTATTAAAGTCTTAGCAGGAGGCCTAGATAATTTTTTCAATAAACGGTTAACTGCAAGCGGCCAAGTTTTGTATTTGATTTTTTATTCTACGTATTGGATCTTAACATTTGGTTTTAATAAAAAGTCTATTCTATTGCTTTCGCCTTTTATATTTGCCGTGCTCTTACATATTACAATAACAGCATATAAACGGTTTTTTCATGCAAACAAAACATAACAAAGCGCTCAAGCAAGGAAAAATACTCGCTGGCCTTCGGCCAAATTGCAAGTATTTTTCTTGCTTGGCGTCATGAAGTTTGAGGATTTGACATACCTTAAAAGATATATGTACTTTTAGGTATGTGGACAATATTTGAACATAAAAAACTAGATAAGCAGCTATCGAAAGCTCCAATTGAAATCCAGAAGCGCTATGAGAAATGGAAGGATATTGTTGAGTTGTCAGGCCCATCAGGTTTAAGGTTGATTCGGGGTTTTAACGATGAGGCTTTTTCAGGAAATTGGAAAGGGTTTCGTTCTTCTCGCCTAAATCAACAATACCGTGTTATTTACTTTGTTGAGAATGGAGAAATGTTTGTTCAAGTCCTTGATGTAAAAGCCCATGACTATCGAAGGAGGTCATAATGAATGATTTTCAAAAAGCAACCAAACGTATATCTGTGTCGAGCGGCGAGTCTGTTCGTATTCTTCGGGAACTTCAAGAGTTGAGTCAAAACGAACTTGCAAGGCTTGCTAACATCCCTCAATCTACAATTTCAGCAATTGAGAATGACCGTGTCAATCTCGGCATAGAAAGGGCTAAATCTTTAGCAAGGGCTTTAAGATGTCATCCAGCAGTTCTTGTGTTCCCTGGTTGGGATGTTGAAAGTGAAAACGCTGCATAACAAACGATTGAAGTGGATAAAAATAAAGAGCAATTTTTACCGCTTAAGCGGGTGTTAAATACCTAAGGACAGATTCGGTGAAATTAAAGTGTTCGGTGAAATTGCAACTTTTAATACTAAGCCCTATCTACCCGATATCATTCAACTTAATTATGATGTCAATATTCTATTCTGGTATGCAACTAGACCGCATTACTAATCTAACGATAGCTGTAATTGGTGCCTCATTGGTTATTGTTTTGGTTGGTCTTTTGCTACCAAGAAACAAGTTAATTTTATGGAGTGTATTTTGTGTTTTGTCACATTTAACATATTGGTATCTTTTATCTCCATTTGTTAAAGGCACTGGAAATTACCTTGGGGATTTTGGGGCATGGTATGGTTTAATTTTGTCCGTTCTTGTACCTATTATTTTGAGCTGGTGCGCACAACGGTATTTAACAAGGCGCCCAAGCAAGGATGCGCAAACAACGGGCGCCATGTATAAAAAGCGTTAGCTACTAGGTTGATATGAAAGGAATATTAATAAGAGGTGTACTGTTTTTTATATTTGTTGTAGGTGGCTCATACCTGTTTGAAGTTTCATATTTAGGCGCTGCAATTTTGGTAACTGTTGTATCTTTTCTGGGTGCGGTAGTTACAGAAGGCGAGTATATGCCGGGTGAGATCGATAACCCTGATGGCACTGAATTGCATCCTTACAAGTTATTGGCTGGTATTACTGTAACCCTGGTTTTATTGATATTACTTGCTTATCTTTTTCCTTATTTAAACGAGTTTGGTGTATATGGTAGCTAACAAAAACATAATGGCGGGAATTTTACTCGCTGAAAACACTCATAAAATCCCCTGCTTGGGGCGTTGAAGCTTAGAAAAAGGTCGAAGCCAAAAAACTATCGTGTTTTGAGTTAAATCTATTTACTGTTTAATGGTTTAAGCTATCAAGACATCAAGTAGCAACGGGTTTTAAAAGGTTATTTTGACCGATTTTGTTGTTTAATTTTAAGTCGAGGGTTTTTCTGCACCCTCGTTAGGTATTTGAAGGGAACATGGAACGTATAAATCACAATTTAAGTTTTCTTTTAATTTCTGCCGTTTTCGCGGTCGGAATTGTTAGCTTTGGAGCTTACTTTATCTTGGCTCCATTTGAAGAAATTCAACGAGAATTTGATGCACAACTGCCATTATGGATTTCTTGGGTTTTCCCATCTTTTCGTTTTTGGTGGCTTATGCCTTTTGCATTGTTGATTGTGTTTGCTTGCTCACTCAATTCAAAAATAAAAAACACCCTAATATTCAACCAATTTTCTGTTCGTGCATCTATTGCAGGCTTTCTTGCTTCGGTCATACTGATTGTTTTTTCAGTGGCCGCTATATACTGGCCTGTGATGCAAAGCACCTAACTAAAAACCATGATGGGAATTTTACTCGCTGAAAATGCGCGCTTAGAATCCCTATATATTAAGCGTAAAGTTTCAATATGAACCTGCGAGTACAATTAAATCTTCTCTTACCTGTTTGGATTATTATTTGGTTAACTGCCGCAACAGTGTATGTTGATCTGGCCTTTCTCAGAGCGGAACCCGCTCTCGTTATTGTCAAATCCACAGAAATTCAAAAAGATTTGAAAGGTCAAAGTAAATGTATGTTAGGTATGCAATTACCGAGAGGATACTTAATAAAAAGTACCGACACTAAAACATGCAGAATAGTGTCGAAAGGAGAGGTTTTAAAACTAGAAAGCTCTGAAATTTTTGATCGCTGGATAGCACTTTATGATAGTGAAAATAATAAGTTAAGCGGTGAGCTCCTAGAAAACAGGATCATAACTGACGTTACATTCATAATTTTAGCTTTGGTTATGCCTTTATTGTTAAATTTCAAATTACCTGAGAGAGGAAAGCAAGTTGCTTCATTTGCTTTTGGGCTTCTTATAATCGGTGTCATATACTTTGGGTGTATATTTTTGCAATGAAACTTTACAAACACCTCATGTTCATCCAATAAGCAGGGTTGGCACAATTACTCGCTGCAACTTCGTTGCAAAACACTCATAATCGCCCAATCGGCATGCGTTAGGTTGTTAATGTTTAGGTGTAATTTTCAAATTTTATTAATATTAATTATTGGAATGCCGGTCATTGCGTCAGCGCAAGATGATAAGTTGTGCGAGCACTTAATTTCTTTTGCTAGCAAATCAAAAGTAGATAAACCTTTAAAGGTGAAATTTATTAATGATTGGGCTAACTTCTCTAAGAGCTGTGAATATTATCAAACAGATGAAGGTGAGGAATTCTGCAATTATTTATTAAAAAATACTTCAACAGAATTTATGAGTATTAATTTATTCAGATTGCTGAGTTGTAGTGTAAATGATTTTAATCTTGGTAGTGTTCACCTAAATAAATTATCAGGCGAACTTTCAGTATTTGAAATACCTGAGCTAAACCAAGATATTACATTGAATATAAATTTCTCAATTGGCGACGATGCAATAAATGACTTTATAGAAATTACGGCTGAAAATGAGGCTTTTGAATAAGTCATTAATAAGGCAATTAAATAACGGACACGGAATAGTTGGCTAGTTTCGCTTCGTTTTACATTTTAGCCCAAAACGCTCTTCGCAATACTTTCAAGTGAGCAAAGCGTTATACGACTCAGATTTAGTTAAATCTAAGGAAGGAATTTTGGAACATATAGGAATATCTTTGTTGGTAAATTTGTCGACTATTTTGCTTGCAATAATCGCAGGCTTTATTGTTTGGCGCAGTGGCCATATTGGTAAAGTTTTATTTTCAGTGGGTTTACTTATAATCGTTGCTACTGGACTTATCGCTGTGCCTGCTATTTATTACTTCACGTCAACTTCTGAATTTGAGTTAATAGTGTTTAGTAATATTTTCGGTATTCTGCAAGGAGTGGGGTTGATCGTGTGCGCAATAGCTATGACTAAAGTTGAGCATCGCATATAACACAGTTGTGCACAGGAGCAGATGAACTGCGCTTGCAATTTTTGCATTGCAATTCGCTCAGTCAAACAAATACAACTTCGCCCAACTAGCCTGTGACAGCGGTGTTAAGTTTTAGTGGTAATAATGTCTAATCTTTCAGAATACCAAAAGGATTTTCTTAGCTATGTTTGGACGTATCGGAAAATGGGATTTTTACTGGCCTTTGTGTTGGTTGTACCGCGATTTCATTAGTTACCGAAGTTGCTTCTTGGGTGTTTCTGTCGCCACCGTTTGCTTTGGGCGTTAGGTGCTTAATGTTTAAAGTTAGAGTCACGCTGTTATTTTTAGCATTAACTATTAGTGAGATAGCTGTAGCAAATATTCCTGTTTGCCTAGCAACCGTCGCACCATTGGAGCCGATAAAATTGGTTTGGCCTGGCTTACCTTCAGGTGGGTATAAGCAATTATTAAATACTGAAGTCGTGTCTTTGAGATTTTTGGTACTACCGACCGGTGCTACGTCAGAAATCACCATAGTTAGCTCAACGTCGAAGGTTTATCTGCGTTCAGCGAAAAGAACAATTGCAAATACTAAGTTCACCCACGAAATTACCGCTTGCTCAACGGTTATGGATCTAAAGTATGAGCCACCGCGCTCTTAATAAAAAAATTAACTGGAAAACTGCGCGCTGCCCTTCGTTGCAAAAGCAGTCGTGTCTTCCAATTATATTAAGCGTTAGAAGAGTCTGAAGGTATTGGAATGACCAGCGATAATAAAAAAATTATAAAATTCGGACTGTATATTATCGCTACGATTGGTTCGTTAATTTATGTTGCTTTCAAAGAGTCTGAGACCGAAAAAAATCTTGGTGAGATCTTTGATAACAAAATATTTGGAATTCAGGGCGTAACAACGAAGGTTACTCACTTTTCTAATACGAACACCAATGTTTCTATTAAATACGAATCTAATGGTCTACCCGATTTTGCTTCAAGCTATAAGCCTGCCATTGTTGCTTATGTTTGCAACCAGCCATTTTTAAAAGAAGAGTTGTTAAAAGGTAAATTCATTGATTTTGATATGTCTGCTCCTGACAGAGATTACGGTAAGCACGTTAACTTAAGAATAGACAAAGGTCGTTGCAAGTATGACCTCTAACAAATTCACCATGATGGGAATTTTAAGCGCTGAAAAAGCGACTCTAAAATATCCACATGCAAAGCTTTATATTGCAATAAAAGTATGACTATCTTTTTTTATACCAAGAATGATGAATATGGAGAATTTTCTAACTTCTCGAAGCATGGTATCGAATTAGACAATGTCTGGTGGCCTTCAGTTGAGCATTATTTTCAAGCTCAAAAGTTTGAGAATGCAGATTATCGAGAAAAAATCAGAACAGCTTATACTTCCAAACAGGCTGCTGAACTAGGCAGAAGTAGAAGTGTTCCTTTGCGCACTGATTGGGAAGTTTTGAAAGATGAAATAATGTATCAGGCAGTTTTACATAAGTTTAAAACTCATGCTTCATTGGCTGAATTACTTCTTTCGACTGGTAAACAAGATATCGTTGAAAATGCGCCAGGAGACTATTACTGGGGTTGCGGTAAAGACGGCAGCGGCTTGAATAAGTTGGGTAATATACTTGTCAAAGTTCGGGCACAAATTGCAATATAACAAATTCATAATGGTGGGAATATTAATTTGATGTTTAGAGCTTCAGTGTTGGTTGTGCTACTTACTGTCCTTTCGGCTTGTGACTTTGAGGTTCCAGGAGCGGATCAGAAATTTGGCACTCAGAATTTTGTTTCAGCAGTATCAATTATTGAATTACACAGACTTAGGAATGGATCATATCCACTAACATTGAAAGATCTTGAATTCCTGGGTGATTGGGATGGTATTTGGTTGTCTGCTGTACGCTACGAAAGAAATGGAGAGGGGTACAATCTATTTTTGGAGCGTGGTCGGGCTGGTAAACCAACCTTAGTGTTTCCGGAAAAATTTAAACAAGGCCTTGGCATTCTGGAAACAAATGTAAAATGGTCGAGTGAAAATTAAACATAACAATTTTATTTGATGCGATATCAGCCAAGGAGTAAGGTTTGAGTTTTGAAAAGCTACCACTACATGATGCTATTTTGCAGTAGATTACGATTGATTGGGAAAACTCGGTAACAACATTTAACTTGCTGGGATTCTTGAAAGTATCAAAACCTGCATCACCATGCAGTCTCAAATTTAACGGTGTTACGGATTTTCGATGCCCCAGAAATAATGATTGGGGCTTGTCAAATTTGATACTCGATTCTTCCTTTATGAATGGCGAGTACCATATACAAATGCAAAGTGGCGACACTATTTCAATAAAGGCAAAGGGCTATGAGTTTAAGTAGATTAGCTCATTGCGAGTTTATTAAGTTTGCCCAGCAGCTTGGGCAGGGGCGCGTAAACTGCAAACGGCCCATACATAATTGTTAAGTGCCATTATGAATATCAAATTACAAACTAATACCGAAGACCCTAAATTAGAATTTCTCAATATTGAAAAATATGATGACCAATCTGGTTTTGGATCAACAATAAGTGTTGTATCAAATGGCTTTTCTTCGAAAGTATTCGCTACTTTTGAGCAATGGCCAATGAGTGAATTTATTAGCCAGCTTCAAGTCTGTAACAATTATTTGTCTGGTTCTGCCACTCTGAAACCTCAATGGGACAATTGGTTTATAACCTTTACCGTCAAGCCTAATGGTCACGTAGTTGTCAATGGCTTACTTTGCGCATACGAGCAGGAGTTAAAGTTTGAATTTACAACCGACCAAACGTGTTTAAATAGTCTCATTAAAGATTTTCAATTATGGAGCAATTAAAAACTCTAAAACGTATTAACATGAATAACAAGGAAGCGACAGCAGATGATGGAACCTGTAAGGCGTATAAAAGATACTGGTTTTAAAGAAATAGTTGGCACGGTCAGGTATGACTATCCGAAAGCTCTTTGGAATTTAGGTATGCTTTTCACCGGTATTTTATTGGCCCCATTTACCTTTTCACTTGAAGCTCTTGCGCTGTTCATTATTTCTACCTATCTATCATTATTGGTCGGTCATAGCGTTGGTATGCACAGAATGATGATACATAGAACTTTCGATTGCCCTCGACTAATTCAAAACTTACTTATTTATATCGGTGTACTGGTTGGAATGTCTGGTCCATTTGGCATTATTAGAATTCATGACATTAGAGATTGGGCGCAAAGAAAATCCGATTGCCCTGTGTTTTTTTCACACACTGAGAGTTATTTTAAAGACCTTTGGTGGCAACTTACCTCAAGATTTGAGTTTGAACGTCCACCGGAGGTTCAGATTGAATTCAAGTTTGCAAAAGATAAGTTTATTGTCTTTCTCGAAAAATCATGGCGATGGCATCAACTTATGTTGGCCCTTATTTTGTTTACAATTGGTGGCGTCAGTTTTGTGGTTTGGGGTGTCTGTTTGAGAATAGGTGTAAGCGTTGTTGGGCATTGGAGTATTACATATTTCTGTCACAATCCGGGGCCGGGTAAATGGAGAGTTAAGGGGGCGGGTGTGCAAGCTTCAAATATTTCCGGATTAGGATTGCTAACATATGGTGAATGTTGGCATAACAATCATCATGCATTTCCTGAGTCCGCTAAAATTGGCTTAGAAAAAGGGCAGGTAGATCCAGCATGGTGGTTTATCGTTTTACTAAGAAAGCTAGGGATCGCCAGTAATATTAGAACTCCGAGACCTATGGATGAAAGAGAAGATCTGTATCATGTTAGCGAATAAAAACTTAAAGCTGACATAAATAAAGAGCAGTTTTAGCCAATTCAATAAGTGGCAGGAGGCTTAGTGTTAAATTCAGATTTTCCCGTAGTTGAGGGTAAATATCAATTTACTAAATTTTGGAATATTACACTTCCTTCGCAGTTTAATCGAAGAATAGAAGATCAAGATATGGTTATCTGGAAACCAGGATTTACTATTTATCTTGCAGTGTGGAATAACGATAGAAACCTTTCTCGCGATGATTTATTTGCTGAAGTTATAAAAGATATAGCGATTGAAGCATTTGATATCAATTTAAAGAAGCACGAAAAAATGACATTGTTTTCATATAGATTGAACGAAAATATGGGCGATCAGCGAGTAGCCGCTTTATATTGCTATGCGGTTTCCGCTGATGATTTTGTGCAATCAGTGATGTACCTCGACAATGAAAATGATGTCGAATTGGCAGTTAAAATTTGGGAGTCATTCAAGTTTGAAATCGCCTTATAACAAGTTGGGCAATGTTACTTTATTTCAAGCAAAGGAGTCGTATTAATGAGATATCTATTTGTGACCGTTTTACTTTTTTTAAACGGTTGCTCTAGCATTATCGAGCATGAGTCAAAAATACAAGTCGGACAAAGTTCGTCTTATTGCAATCAATTAAGAATGCAATGTTCAGCTAACCCAGGAGATATTGTCGGCTCAAATGGGCAATACGCCGAATGGCAAAATAGAGATGGGTCTATTGGTTGTTCATGTAACACTCAATAGCGAGCTAGTGAGTATCAACATATGGTGCTTCTATGCAATTTTCGGCAAGGCATAGAAAGTTTATCAATGTCTGTTATAACGCAGTGGTACCGCGCTCAATTCGCAGTCCCCGTTTCGTCTGCACATGCTGCCGCTAGTTACCTATGAAACTTAAACGTGTAATTTACGAGCTGTTTGAAATTGATTTTGGCTCGCTTTGCGGGGGAGCCGATTCTGCAGAGCATGAAATAGATCGTGAAATTTACTTAGAATTTGAAACGGGGGAAAAATTTTATTTTTCTTGGTGTAATGAGCCAGAGCAATATTGCATTGGGTTCAAACCTGAAAGGTTCAACAAAAGCGAGCCTGAGTGTGTTATCGATGCGAGTCGCTGGCAAGTTTGGCATGAGCTTATCGGGCAGGAAATATCCTTTATGTTTACTGATGAGTCACATCAGATTTTAGAGCTAAAAAGTCTATCGTCATCGGTGTATTTATCAAGCCAAGAAAGAGGTTCTTGGGGCGCTGACGTATTACATATATCTAAAGGCTTGCCGCTCATCATGAATAAATAAGGCCCTCAAACAGTCAAATAACAGCGGGCTGTTTGTCTCGCCCCATCATTAACTTTTGCCAATTACTATTCGACCCTTAAGGTCGTGTCATTTTCACTCTGCGCTTGGCAAGCTTAAAATCAGTTTGCTACAGGGTGTGAGGTCTGTGAACTTACCTTTTAGAAGGCTGATGATTTGAAGCCAGCACTACGTAAACGCTAGGTAAAACCAATAAAGTAAACAGCGTACCCACCATCATGCCTGCGACTAGTATTATACCTATACTATTACGCGCTTCAGCACCTGCACCTACGACTAAAACCAAAGGGAAATGACCTAAAACTGTGGCGGCTGTTGTCATCAATACCGGGCGTAAACGCGCTTGCGCGGCAAGTTGTACTGCTTCGAACTTATTCCTGCCTTGTTCTTGCATTTTGTTGGCAAATTCGACGATTAAAATCCCGTTTTTGGCGATAAGACCGACTAAGGTTATAAAGCCGACTTGCGAATAAATGTTGATGGTGGTGAAGTCTAAAAAGGCAAACATTAAGGCGCCGGCCATGGCTAAGGGGACTGAGCCGAGTAACACCACTAATGGGTCGCGAAAGCTATTAAATTGCACCGCTAAAACCAAAAATACAAACACTAAAGCTACAAGTAAGACGCCTTCTAAGGTATTACCCTCTAAACGAATTTGCCGTGACTCGCCGGCATAATCAATACTGTATTCAGCCGGTAATAACTTAGATGCCGCCTCTTCTAAGGCACTTAGGCCTTGCTCTTTCGTGGTGCCAGGGATCACTTCACCATAAATTCTAAACGCATTTTTTTGCTGAAATTTACTCAGTACCCGAGGCATAATTTCGGTTTCTAAACTCGCGATAGCGCTCAAGGGGATAAGCTCGTCAGCGGGCGTGCGGATCAACAGTGACAATATGGCATCAGGATTAATACGTGCACTATCATCTATCATTGGAATAACGCGGTAGGCTCGACCATCTTGATTGTAACGACTGACAAAATTACCCGATAACAGCACTTGAAGCTGGGCGCTAACACTGGCTAAATCCATACCTAAGTCGGCGATAGCCTGCCGGTTTAGTTTAAAACGGGCTTGCGGATAGTCTAATTTAAGATCGGTTTCAGCAAATAAGAACTTGCCACTGGCTTGGGCTGCCGCGACCATCTGGTCGGCATAGCGCTTCATATCAGTGTAAGAATCAGTGGTCAGCACCGCCAACTCAACCGAAAAATTACCGGAAGTTGGTAAGGCTGATTCCATTACCGGAAACGCTTTTAAGCCAGGCACTTGTGACAAATTAGCAAAGGCTTGCCAAAACATGTCCTGCGTTTTTTGTGAACGATCGGCTGGGTCGACTAAGTCCAATCCCCCAAAGGCACCTGCTGGAGTAACGATCTGCCACATATATTTGGCACCATCAAGTTGTAGCATGGTGTCAACCACCGCATCCATATGCTGCATGGTGTACTCTAAAGAGGCCTCTGGAGCAGATTCAACTACCACATTAATGCTGTTTTGATCTTCAGTTGGTGCTAGCTCTTTAAGTGAAAACAAATAGAAGGGCACGTTTAGTAAAGCTAAAAATACCGCAACAAACAGTACTTGAGTTTTGTATTTGAGGGTGACGAGCAAAACCTTGTTATAAGCCTGCCCAATGCGTTCAAATACCCGATTGATAGCTTGAGTTAAACGACTCTCTTTTCCACCTTCAGGGGAGGCATAGGCGCTCATAATCGGTGACAAGGTAATGGCCACAAAGCCAGA
>TARA_R110002167_G_scaffold163242_8_pt1 | contig 12234 bp, 9 predicted proteins | sample TARA_R110002167 | Tara Oceans TARA_R110002167 (sample SAMEA4398238) | marine metagenome | biome: Polar Biome; feature: [MES] marine water layer (ENVO:01000295) within the mesopelagic zone...; material: water (ENVO:00002006), including particulate matter (ENVO:01000060) such as...... | reverse complement strand
GGACCTGTCTTCCGAAAAAATAGAAGAAGTATACCAAGCGATCAAGACCAGAGCGGAGGAAATTGCAAAAACCTCCAATGTACAAATCACTTTCCGACCTTTGGACACTACCGCAGATCCGGCGCTCACCGATACTATGATACAGAGGGCAATCGCCAATTCCGCAAAAATATTGGGGCTTAGTACTAAAAAAATGCCGAGTGGGGCCGGACATGATGCCCAGGATATGGCTTTGATAGCGCCTACCGGCATGATCTTCGTGCCCAGCAAAGGTGGTATCAGCCACTCCCCAAAAGAATTTACTTCTGCCGAAGATATGGCCAATGGCGCCAATGTATTGCTACAGACCATATTGGCGCTTGACAAAAAGTTATAAGTGATCAAAAACTAAAATTCAATGATGAAAAAAACACTGCACATTACCCTGGCCCTACTCGTTTTTAACTGCGCTATCGGGAGCTTCCAAACCCCTGAAGAAATTGTTTCCGAAATCCAAAAAGAGGCCAAGGACAATTCACAGTTGGAACAACTTGCACATGAACTCTTGGATGTAATCGGCCCTCGATTAGTCGGTACCCCACAAATGAAAAAGGCGAATGATTGGGCCGTAAGCACCTATTCAAAATGGGGTATTACGGCCAAAAACGAAGCCTGGGGGCAATGGAGGGGCTGGGAACGGGGAATTACCCATATCGATCTGGTCGCCCCAAGAGTGGTGTCCCTTAGCGGTAGACAATTGGCTTGGAGCCCGAGTACGGGCCCTAAGGGTGTTTCTGCCAACCTGATTACCTTCCCCGACATTGCGGATTCACTTGCATTTGTAAAATGGCTGCCCAAAGTAAAAGGCAAGTTTGTCTTGGTCTCCATGAACCAGCCCACGGGTCGCCCCGATTCAAACTGGAAGGAATTTGCGACCGAGATCTCTTTTGAAAAAATGAAAACGGAACGCGAGGCACAGGAAAAAGCTTGGCTACTCAACATTGGACGTACAGGCTTTACCAGCAGAAATATTAACCAAGCCCTTGAAAAGGCAGGAGCGATCGGCATCGTCCAATCCCGATGGTCGGAAGGTTTTGGGGCCAATAAGGTTTTTAGTGCCAATACCAAAAAAATTCCAGTGGTCGACCTATCGTTGGAAGATTACGGCCTACTATACCGTATGGTCGAAAACGGCGACAACCCTGTTATCAAGGTGGTCGCCGAATCGAAGGAGTTAGGGTCGGTACCTACTTTCAATACCATCGCCACAATACCGGGAAAGGAACTTCCGAATGAATACGTGGTGCTATCCGCCCACTTCGACTCTTGGGACGGTGCAACCGGGGCTACCGACAATGGTACAGGTACCATTACCATGATGGAAGCGGCCCGTATCCTCAAAAAAGTATACCCCAATCCCAAAAGAACTATTATCATCGGACATTGGGGGAGCGAGGAACAAGGATTGAACGGTTCTTCAGCCTATGTAGAAGACCATCCCGAAGTGATAGAGGGCCTGCAAGCCCTCTTCAATCAGGATAATGGTACTGGAAGGGTGGTCAGGATTTCCGGTCAGGGATTTTTACATGCCTATGATTATATCGGAAGCTGGTTGGAAGCAGTACCGGAAGACATCCGGGAACCTATTGAAACTACATTTCCAGGTTCCCCGGGACGTGGTGGTTCGGATTATGCCTCTTTTGTTGCGGCAGGTGCCCCTGCCTTTTCCCTGAGCTCCCTGAGTTGGAGCTATTGGGACTATACCTGGCACACCAATTTGGATACTTATGACAAAATTGTGTTCGACGATGTTCGCAACAATGCCATTCTAACAGCAATTATGGCCTATATGGCCAGTGAGGATCCAGATAAAACATCCAGGGAAAAAGCAGTCTTGGGCATCAATCCACGAACAGGGGAAAAAGGAGTCTGGCCAGACCCTCGGACACCGGAGCGCAATGGCGGCAAAGATTAAAATCGTTCCTCCTTAGTCCAAAATTCCCATAGCCAATTTCAACGAACAAACCTCTTTATGAAAACAATCCAGATATTATTGATCGCAATGCTTATCCTTCCTTTTACAGGGGAGGGACAAAGGCGAAACAAAAAGATCGTCCAGCCAGAAATCATGCTGACGGATTCAATGTTCCATGGTCTCAAATGGCGCAATATCGGACCGTTTCGAGGCGGACGTAGTGTTGCCTCCTCTGGGGTAATAGGACAACCGATGACTTATTATATGGGAAGTACGGGAGGCGGTATCTGGAAGACGGTCGATGATGGTATTACATGGAAAAATATTTCGGATGGCCAGCTTAAAACGGGCACCGTTGGTGCCATAGCTGTATCTGAAAGCAATCCAAACCTAATATTGGCGGGCATGGGGGAACATGCGGCAAGAGGGGTAATGACCTCTATGGGCGATGGGGTATACAAATCTATGGACGCAGGAAAAACATGGAAACATGTCGGTTTGGACAGGACAAGACATATTTCGGACGTGATCATCGACCCCAACGACCCAAACACCATATTTGTTGCTGCCCAAGGAGCGCAATATGGTCCGAGTACCGACCGGGGGATATACCGTTCAAAGGACGGGGGTTCTAGTTGGGAAAAGGTGTTGTATGTAAACGAACAAACAGGGGCCTCCTCCTTATCGATGGATATGAAAAATCCCATGATCCTTTACGCTGCCATGTGGGAGCATAGGCGTTATCCATGGACTATGGAATCAGGCGGAAAAGGGTCTGGACTCTACAAATCAACCGATGGCGGGTCTACCTGGGAGCAGATGAAGGAAGGGTTGCCAGAAGCCATTGGAAAGGCTGGTATCTCGGTCTCGAGGGCAAATCCTGAACTCGTTTTTGCTGTAATCGAGGCCGAAGGGGAAAAAGGAGGGGTGTATCGTTCAGATGACGCGGGCAAGAAATGGACCCAAAGTAGCAAAGACCGAATCAACATAGCCCGATCTTGGTACTATATGGAGATAGTTGCAGATCCCCAAGATGAAAACTTGGTTTATGTCTTGAACGCCCCGGTAACCAAATCGATTGACGGGGGTAAAACATTTAAGCCCCTAGCTACCCCACATGGGGATAATCATCATTTATGGATCAATCCCAACGATCACTCAAAAATGATCAACTCCAATGACGGAGGGGCCAATATTTCCAACAATGGAGGGGCCAGTTGGAGTTCCCAGGATAATCAGCCCACTGCGCAGTTTTATCGGGTCATTACAGATAACCTCGTGCCTTATAACATATATGGGGGGCAACAGGACAACTCTGCCATCGCCATCGCCAGTCGCACTAACGATCAAGGAATAGATTGGAAGGATTGGTATTCGGTCTCGGGCTGTGAAAGTGCTTTTCTTGCCTTTGATCCGAACAAACCTGAAAATGTATTTGGCGGATGTTATCAGGGAATCATTGAAAAATGGGTACGTGCCTCCCGAGAAGCAAAGGCCATCAAAGAATATCCCGAACTTGGTCTGAGTATACAGCCCAAAGATTTTAAATTCAGGTACAACTGGAACGCGCCTATAATAAGTTCCCCCCAAGACCGGAATACAATCTACCATGCCGGCAATGTTGTCTTCAAATCAACCGATGCAGGCAACAGCTGGGAGGTCATTAGTCCGGATCTTACCCGGAACGAAAAAAACAGGCAAGGTCCTGGTGGCGGTCCATATACCAACGAAGCGGCAGGTGGCGAAAATTACAATACCTTAATGTCGCTGGTGGCGTCGCCCCACGAAAAAGGGGTATTATGGGCGGGTAGTGACGACGGACTCCTCCATATCACCAAGGATGATGGACAGCACTGGGACAATGTAACGCCCCCCAACCTATCGGATGGTATCATTAACAGTATCGAGGTATCGCCCCATGATGCGGCCACTGCCTATGTTGTAGCGATGCGCTATAAGTCTATGGACCTAAATTCCTATATCTTCAAGACCACGGATTATGGGAAAACCTGGTCGAAAATCGTCAATGGGATTACGGGCGAACATACCTTTACTAGGGTAGTACGGGAAGATCCCAAACGCAAAGGCCTATTATATGCAGGTACTGAAACCGGACTTTTTATTTCTTTAAATGATGGACTCAATTGGCAACCATTTCAATTGAACCTTCCCGTAGTGCCCATCAATGATCTCGTATTCCAAACGAACGATCTTGTGGCGGCAACCGCCGGACGCGCATTTTGGATTTTGGATGACCTAGGGGCCGTACAGCATATAGGAGTTCAAAACGATGTAGTGAATATTTTTCAACCCAAAGACACCTATTTATTGTTTGGAGGCAGTAGCGATAAGCCTGTCCCAGGTTTGGGCGATAATCCAAAGGCAGGGGTGACCTTGGATTATTATTTAGCCAAGGATGTCGATAGTTTGGATTTGAAATTGGAAGTTTTCCAAAACGGGACGTTGATCCGAACGATTACCAATAAAAAACAAAAAGATTTCAAATCATGGCCTGGAGGGCCATCGAAACCCCCAACGCTCCCCGCTAAAAAAGGGTACAACCGCTTTACCTGGGATTTTTGCAGGGAAACGCTTCCAGCGGTCGACAAGGTTTTCGTCTATGGAGGTTATAGTGGGTCCCGTGTGGGTCCGGGAGAGTACACCCTTAGACTAAGTCTAGACGGTAACACCTCTGAAACAGATGTAACCATCTTGCCAAATCCTAATATAGATGCCACTAAGGCTGATTTTGAAGCGCAACAATCCGTTCTGGCACAAATCGAAAGTACCATCAAAAACATACACGAATCGGTCCGTAAAATGCGATCGGCAAAAGCGCAATTGGAAACCTATGCCAAGTTGCTTAAAAACAACGATCAGTCAAAAGAACTCATGGAAAAAGGAGAGGCGTTGATCAAACGCATTGATACCTGGGAACAAAATCTTATCCAACCCCAACAAAAAACATTTCAGGATGTCATCAATTTCAATAACAAACTAAATGCGCAGTTGATGTATTTAAAAGATTATGTCGATGTTGCCGAACCAAGGGTAACCAAAGGTGCCCAATTGAGACTACAGGACCTAATGGCCGATTGGAAGGTATATGAAACCGAGCGCGATGCAATCGTAGATAACGAGATGAAGACTTATAATGCACTTTACCGGGCATTGGAAATACCCGCAATCATTTTATCCGAGGAATAATTGAAGCGGTAAGTAACATCATCAATGGAATTGATTGCTAAAGTGACCTGATTAACGGTCGCTACAAGTATATTTCGATGCATAATCTTGGACTAATACCAGGTCTTCTAAAGTAGTACCTATGAAAGAATACCAGCAAAATGAATGATTTTATTTCCGACCAATCTTATAAAGGTCTTGATTATACCAAGAACAGGCTTCCAAAGGCAGAATATGAAAACTGTGTATTTGAGGGGTGCGATTTTTCAAATGGCTACCTAGATGGCCAGAATTTTATGGAGTGTACCTTTGTCGACTGTAATCTGAGCAATACAAATTTAAGCCATACTACTTTTAACGAGGTTCGCTTTGAAGGTTGTAAATTTTTGGGCGTTAGATTCGAGGAATGTGCCGATTTTCTATTGGATTTTAGTTTTCTAGAATCGACCCTTAATCTCGCTTCCTTTGTTGGTTTGTCATTAAAAAAACAGGAATTTAACAAGTGTAAAATGATTGAAGTCGACTTTAGTGGGGCCGACCTTCGCGCCGCGAATTTCGATAATTGTGATTTGGCCAGGGCCATTTTTAAGGGCACAAACCTGGAGAAAGCAGATTTTAGAACGGCAATCAACTTCAGTATCGATCCCGAAAACAATCGGCTCAAGAAAGCGAAATTTACCAAAGATGGGGTGATGGGATTATTGGATAAATATGAGATTGTAGTCGATTAAGCTTTAAAAACTGACCGTAGTGGAAATAAACACCATGTATCCTTTCCTCCAATGGCCCAAAGCATACAAGAATGCGGAATGGTAAGTTGATCGGCCCCCGAATTTTGGAGGCACGTCAGGGGGTTGGGTATGATTTTTTTTCGGTCGCATTTTTAATAATCCTAAGCCAACGGATAATTTGTATCTTGTAACTACTTAAATACCAACACAATGAAACAACTCCTTTTATTAATACTGGCTTTCTCGATGAATGGCTACGCGCAGAACACCTTGTCCTATGAAGCGGGTGGCTCTTCCCCAGAGGCAACCTTAGCCGATATCTCATGGATCTCCGGACATTGGAGGGGCGAGGCCTTTGGTGGCATTACCGAAGAAATATGGAGCCCACCTTTGGGCGACAGCATGATGTTTTCCTTTAAATTGGTCGTAGACGGGAAGGTGAGTTTCTACGAGTTGGGACATATACAGGAAATTGACGGAACCCTTTTATTACAGCTCAAACATTTTGATGGCGACCTGAAAGCCTGGGAGGAAAAAACAGAGACCGAAGATTTCAAGTTGGTCAAATACGATAATACCCATGTTTATTTTGACGATTTTACATTTGAAAAAATTAGCGCAAACGAAATCAACCTTTATGTAGTGCTCGGCCAGGCAGACGGTGGTAAGGAAGAAGTCAAGTTTAATTACAAAAAATATTGAGTTGAAGAAAAAATGTTTGGAGTGTGACAATGAAATCTTGGGCCGTATAGATAAAAAATTCTGTTCGGACTATTGCCGTAATGCATACCACAACAAAGTTAACAAGGACAGCAAAAACTTGATCAGGAACATCAATAATCGCCTCCGTAAAAACTATAGGGTGCTGGACAGTTATGAACTCAAGGAAGGAAAGACACGAACGACACGAACGCGTTTATTGGACAAAGGTTTCGATTTCGATTACATCACCAACCTCTATACGACCAAAAAAGGGTCTACATATTACTTTGTATACGATTTGGGTTATTTACCCCTGGACAATGATTACTATATGATCGTAAAGCGGGAATAACCGGTGTATCGGCCCTACATCGATAATTATATGCCAAGACTTCGGATAGTGAACTTATCCGGGTTTAAAATAGACAAATCCTACCCATGGTCCAAGTTGCCTATTTCCAATTTACGCCACTTAACTTTAAGGCGGCGACCACGATGTCCTTCCTGCTAATCTGTCCAACCAACAATCCTTCCTTCATGACAGGTAAACGACGTCTATTCCCTTTGTGAAAGACCCCTGCAGCATCAAAAATGCTGATATCGTGGGGAATGGTTTCGACCTCCTTTGTCATGAATTTTTCTACACTTTTATCTAAAATGGGTTGATTGAAATAGCGGCTTTCGGAAATTTGCTTCATACAATCGGCCTCTGAAATGATTCCCACCAAAAATCCGTTACTGTCAAGTACCGGCCCACCTGAAATATTGTATTTGGTAAAGAGTTCCATCACCTCCAATATAGATTGATCGGGCGTAAACGTAACCAACTTTTTGGTCATATAATCGGTTACTAATGTTGGGGCGTTAAATTCCTTCTTAACAGCCTTTCGTACGCCTTGAAAACTTTTGATGCCCATGCTGTTTATTTTTAGGTTGATTAATAAAGATAGGGAATATTTACGAATACCGTAAAAAAACTCGTCGTATTACTACGAGCCGTTAGAATTTTATACTTTTAGGGGCAACACTAGACTATGAGAAAATTTCCCTCCTTCGCCACTTTTTTACTGATACTCTTGGCCATATATTGGGGACATTGGAGTGCAATGCCGGATAATGTCATCGACCCAAAAACGCCAACTGTCGACTTTTCGACCGCAAATGCATTGGTCCATGTAAAGCATATTTCACAAAAACCGCATGCCGTAGGTTTTCCGGCCCACCTGGAGGTACAACGATACATAATAGACGAACTTCATAAACTAGGACTGGAAACCGACTTGCAGGAAGGTGTTACCGCCGGGGATTGGGGTAATTTGAGCCAGGCCAATAATATTTTGGCCCGTATCAAGGGTTCTGGCCAGGGTAAATCCCTACTACTGCTCTCGCATTATGACAGCAATCCGCATTCTTCCCTTGGTGCCAGTGATGCCGGCAGTGGTGTTGCTACTATCCTGGAAGGTCTTCGGGCTTTTTTAGCCAAAGGGGAAACGCCCAAAAACGATATCATCGTCTTAATTTCCGATGCAGAGGAACTTGGACTAAACGGAGCAGATCTTTTTGTGAACCAACACCCTTGGGCAAAGGAGGTGGGACTTGTCCTAAACTTCGAGGCCCGCGGTAGTGGCGGGCCTTCCTATATGCTCATTGAGACCAATAGGGGGAATGGCAGGCTCATTGAGGAATTCACCAAAGCTGATCCCCAATATCCGGTCGCCAACTCTTTGGTTTACAGTGTCTATAAGATGCTCCCGAACGATACCGATTTGACAATTTTTAGAGAAGACAGGGATATAGAAGGATTTAATTTTGCGTTTATAGACGACCATTTCGATTACCATTCCGTTCGTGATTCTTATGAGCGACTTGATACCAATTCATTATCGCATCAAGGTAGCTACCTGATGCCTTTACTATCGCATTTCAGTAACACCGACTTGGGAAATTTAAAGAGCCTGAACGACTATGTATACTTCAATATTCCCTTTTTTCGCTTGGTCTCTTATCCTTTTGAATGGATCTGGCCGATCTTTGCACTGGCGGTACTCTTTTTCATTTTACTGTTGGTGCAGGGTTTTCGAAAAAAGGTACTGGTCCCGATCCAAATGGCAAAAGGTTTTATTCCAGTCTTATTGGCCTTGACCATCAATGGTGTGGTCGGTTATTTTAGTTTTAGCGTACTGAAATGGATGTATCCGCGGTACAACGATATCCTACATGGTTTTACCTATAACGGTTATACCTATATCACGGCGTTCGTAATCTTCGCTGTTGGGGTATGTTTCTGGGTGTATCACAGGTTCAAATCCTTGGCTACGGTGAATCTGCTCGTCGCACCTTTGTTGATTTGGTTGTCCATTGGCGCATTGGTTGCGGTCTACCTTCCCGGGGCAAGTTTTTTCATGGTCCCGGTATATGCACTTTTGGCCGCCTTTCTTGTCATCATCAATCAAAAAGGTCCCAACCCATTTTTATTGGTGATATTAGTTCTGCCGGCAATCTGGATCTATGCGCCGCTTATTAAAATGTTCCCAGTTGGCCTTGGCCTTAAGATGATGATTACTACTACCCTCCTCACCACTTTGACCTTTTTCCTTTTGCTCCCGGTCTTTGCTTTCTATAGGAAAAAAAAGACATGGGCCATTACCGGTATGATTTTGTTCGTTGCCTGCATGATCTCGGCACATTTTACCTCCAACTTCACCGAAGACAGGGCCAAACCGAGCAGTCTGCTCTATGTACTCGATGCCGACACCAATACGGCCAAATGGGCCACCTACGATCAAGTGCTTATCGATTGGAACGAACAATATCTCGGGGAAGCCAAAAAAACGGCCGAGCCAAATAAATATGGCTCGTTATCCAGCAAATACAGCACCGGGTTTTCCTATGTTTCCGATGCCCCGATGAAAAATATCGCCCTTCCCAAGATAGCAACATCAAGAGACACCGTAATAGGAAACAGTCGGATCTTGAACATCTGCATCGAGCCTATGAGGAAGGTGAACCGCTTGGACATTTTTACCAACGCGGCTTCCATCAATTCCGCGACGGTAAACGGGGTGCCACTATCGGAGGATTATCTCAAAAGCAGAAAAAATGGCAAATTGATCACACACTATATAAGTGACAATGCCTATACCGAACTTCAGTTGAATATTCCTGTCAATCAAGTATTGGAACTCGCAATTTTTGAAGCTTCGAATGACCTTTTGGAGAACCCCCTATTCAGTATACCCGAAAGACCTAAAAACAGTATTTCCATGCCCTTTGTTCTGAACGATGCCATATTGGTGACTAAAACGTTGCGGTTTGAATAATGCAATCGGGATTTTAGGTTGTGGCTGGTTAGGGCTTCCCCTCGCTGAATCTTTGATCGACGCCGGCCATATTGTTCATGGTACGACCACGTCGGAAACTAAGAACATTGCATTGCTGCAAAAGGGAATAAAGGGCTTTGTAATCGAAGTAAAGGAAGCAGGAATCGAAGGTAACATCAAAGATTTCCTAACGGACCTCGACACCTTGATCATTAACATACCGCCAAAATTAAGACGTACCCCCTACGAAGACTTTGTAAAAAAAATGCAACTGCTTAATGAAGCGGCTACCATTGCAAAAATCAAGCACATCATATTTGTTAGTAGTACCTCGGTATACGGGGATGTGGAAGGGGAGGTAACCGAAGCGACACCACCAAGACCCAGTACCGAATCGGGGAGACAACTTTTAATTGCCGAAAATATTTTCCGGGACAATACCGCCCTTCGTTCGACCATCATCCGTTTTGGTGGACTGATAGGCCCTCAAAGACATCCAATTACCATGCTATCAGGGAAAACAGGGTTGACCAACGGTAACGAATACATCAACCTAATTCATCTGTATGACTGTATTCAGATTATCACACAATGCATTGATGAACATTGGATTGAGGAGGTCATAAATGGCGTATATCCGTATCATCCTACAAAAAAAGAATATTATACCTACACATCTAAGGCAATGGGACTTAAATCACCTACATATATACCCAATAAGGGCAAAAAAGGTAAAAAAGTAGGTTCATTCACCCTCCTAAATGTTAAGAAATTCAACTTTAACACTACAATTCGCTCATAGTACACCACAAAAAATAACCGCTACACAACAAAAATGGGCCATAACTGTTAATTCAAGGGCTATTTCATTGAGTATCAACTAACTTTGTAGTGTAATTTAAAACATTTTGCCATGGAAAATTCCAATTTGAAAGGGCGCATTTTGAAGGAAATAGAAATGTTGATTGCCCAAAGTTGTCCGACGCAAAAAGTTCCTGTTAAGTTATCAAATCTGCATATAGCCCTTTTAAAAAGGCACTATAATGCAACGGATGTATCGATTGATTACCATCGAAGAAGAATTGAAATGGATCTAGTGATGGACGATCAAGCCTATGACCCGAAAAAGGTCAATACATCCCTACCGACAATACACGCAAACCTTTGGTTTAGAAATCTGGCCGACTTCTTAAAGTCCTGTCTTGATTATGACAGTAGGAGCCTAGCATTTTATTCCGGTTTGATTCGGTCTTACCGCAATAATGACCAGGTATTGGTCGTGTGACCAAAACAGAGAGCTTAGAATAGGAAAGGATGCCAAATGGCATCCTTTCCTATTTTTTATCCCTGGCCAAAGCATTAACTTGGCCCAAAATACAAATTCACATCCCGTATGGCACCGCTAAGCTGTAGAAAGAATGCCCTACAAATGACCAAGCCGTGATTTAGGCTTTTCATTAACAGCATCATAAGAATAATTTTAATAGTTTAGCGCACCAAAATTAAACGGCGTTGCATTGGATGTTTTCAAAACCTTTATTTTATCCGACCGCCTTAATAATACTATAAACCAAAAAAACAACAAACCCTAATGTACAAATGAAGTCGCTTCACCATGCACCCGGGTATCAAAAGACAATTATTAAACAGAAACACATGAAAAGGATTGCGATTACTTTATTACTATTAATGGGACTTTCGACCAGCGCCCAGACTAAGAGCGAACTTCAAAAACATTATGAAGCGTTTTATAATGAAATGAGGTTACAAGGCGATGTAAACGGTGTCATCATCGCTATGACACACTTAAACGTTATTGCCCCATCTAAAGAACGCAAAGATACACTAGCTTATATCTATGCGAATGACAACAAGCATTTACAGGCCTTGAATACGATCGGTATTGAAAAAAATGAAACCGATTCTGACTTGGCGGTACAAGTGAAGGCCATCTCCCTCAAGGCACTAAATCAACCTCTTCGCGCTTTGGAACAGTTTGAAATTTTGAACAAAAGAACCCCAAATGCCTATTTGGCCTACGAATTGGCCGATTTAAAGATCCAGACGGGCGATAATGTGGGTGCTTCCGTGAATATCGAATATGGCATTGCAAATGCCAAGGATGACATGAAATATGCTTTTTATGAGCGACAACAGCCTTATGAAGTTCCTTTGAAGGCCGCCTTTATGCATTTAAAAGGATTGAATCAATACAACAAGGATAAAAACAATATTGATGCAGCGATCGCCCTGATAGACGAAGCCTTGAAATTAGACCCGAGTTTTAATTTGGCAAGTTTGAGCAAACAGGCGTTGGAATCGAGAAAAAACGAACCGGCTG
>TARA_R110002167_G_scaffold110677_8_pt1 | contig 12236 bp, 9 predicted proteins | sample TARA_R110002167 | Tara Oceans TARA_R110002167 (sample SAMEA4398238) | marine metagenome | biome: Polar Biome; feature: [MES] marine water layer (ENVO:01000295) within the mesopelagic zone...; material: water (ENVO:00002006), including particulate matter (ENVO:01000060) such as...... | reverse complement strand
GGGGGGGGGGGTAAACTGAGTTGTTTTTGACATGGTGGCTTATTCATTTAGTTAGTCTTTTCCGCATTTCGGCCAACATTAATCTTAATGGCTGAATATAATTACGCTCCAATGAATCAGGGTAATGGTATACATCAGACCATTTTAAGCTTCTGTTTAGGTAATATCCGTAGGCCCTCAGGCCATGCATCGAGACTCGTTCAAGTCCCTTTTCTTTAACGAATTGGTAGGCAGCATGTAGCTCATCAATGTCTAAGATTCCCAGCCGGTAGATGTAGTAGGTATCACAGGCAAAGCTCATCATCTCTTCTAGGTCAGCTGATTCCGGCGGGAGCATTTGCAGCTCGAGGTCTTTATTTTCGATAAAAGAAAATACGCAATTATCGCCATGATCGAATTTGAGCCTTCGTTTGGTGGGAGGAGGAAGAATCGTTTCCCTGTAAGCCTCTTTCTCATGTTCTAGTCCGCCGTAAAATACGGGTAACTTTCCATGCTCTGCGAGTCCGATTATCGAAGTCAGCCAGCCAGCATACTCCCAATCTTCTATTGCTCCCTCACGAGTTATGTCTGTTTCCCTAGTCAGGAATTTTAGTGCTAGTTCGCGCGCGTTATCATTGGCGGAATCCTTCCAATCGAAGTAGTCGCCATTACTTTGATTTGTGTACTTGGCTGCCCTCTCGACGAAGGCCGGAGCCCACCCACTCGGGGCTGTGGTCTCTGCTGAGAAGATGTGACATGTCCACTCAGCATTCCGGTCAGATAGTCCGCAGCAAATTCGTATGCCTTGGTAACCAGCCTTGTGAAGTTCGTGGACCATGGAAAGGATACGAGTCGCGCGCCGAATCTCGTTGCTTTCGTGAGGAGCAGTTGATATAGACAGTGTCGAGTGCGTTTTCCCCATAATTATGCATACCCCAAAGGTATTCGATCTCCGTGTATCTCGCCTTTAAGCCCAAATTAGTGTCTTTGCTTGGACGCGAGAAAGTGAAGTCACATTAGCGCCATTTATGCGGAAAACGTCAATACAATTTCATAGGAATTTGGCGGGAAATTTCCGTTAGCGTGAATATGCGTAGATGTGCTTGGAAGCGGGTGTGACTAAGATATTCCTGTCTATAAAGCGGCTTTAAGCTCTATTCTTGCAATCACTTATCTTGCCTTTCTTCAAGTCGCGCAGTAGCGGCTACATAGGTCATATTTGTAATCGAACCATCTCGAATACGTTGAACTGCCTCATCAATCACAGGTAAAGGTACGAGGAACCACTCCTTAGGTTTAACAGGACTCCCAAACCGATCCTCGATAACCAGATCGAGCTGCGCGGCAGCGAATAATCTGTGGAACAAGTTCTCCAGCCGGGTTCGATTGATATTGTGCAAGGTATACGTGGCGATAATCTCGACCGGCGCGAGAAGATAGGTGGCGTCTTTCTCGGCGCCAGAGATTCGAGTTTCTACCTTTCCTCCTGTCACTCCGATTTTATGGATGACGTCGCGGTGTTCAAGCACAAAGGGGTGCTGGGATTGGCTGCGCAAGACGTATATCGTTCCGGATTCAATGTCATCCGGCTCAGGCTGGTCGCCAAACAATGGGCCCATATCGAGGTCGGTAATGCGGCGCCCGGTTTCGTCCACGTAAAGAGCCCGCTGAAGAGAGCGGAGCAGCAAGTTGCTTTCCGTGCCGTTGCTATAAACTACTCGTAAGCGCGCGTCGCCATCGCCATGTTGTGTTCTATACTTCTCACCTATGTCGGCAACATATGCAAGTTGCCCGCCGACAATGAACCAGTTTCCGCTGGCAATACTTGCATCGCGTTTGAAAGGTAATCCTTTACGCACCCCCGCTTTTAACTCTCGTTCTACCTTCTCAAACAGTGGTTGGAATTTACCAAAATCTTCACAAGGTATATGGTCGGCGATTTGTTCTGCCGCACGTTTTTCAGTGGTGGAGCGAACATGGCGTAGCACCGTGATGTCGTCTTGGGCTACGGCTTGATCGCCAAGGCCCAGCTGGGCTAAGAGGGCGTCTTCATCTAGTTCATCTGCATCTTGCTGGGTTGTTGCGGAGGCTGTCAGCAAGCCGACCGTATCCAATTCGGCTAGAAGGGATTGTGCTTCAGGTAACTTACGTAGTTGATTCAGGCGCACTGCATACAGCCGCTCAAAAATGTCTCTGTCTTCCCCATGTTGCGGAACACGTCCGTGGGTTTGATAGAAACGCAAAATATCCTCGAAACCAGCAATGATGCGTTCTTCTCGAGGTGTGTGGTGAGATACTTTGACCGGGGTTGGTTCTACTCCTAAAGCACCCAGTAGTTCGTCATCGTCCATTTCAACCATTCTCAGATTCCCCTTGCTTTTGTGCTGCTTTAGCCAGCGCTCTATATCGTGCGAACGCTGCTACGCCCTCCGCCATGCGTTTTTCCCAAGCGTCTGCGGAGTTGATATCTGGTAGGCGGCCTCGCTCGTTCTTGAACTGCAGGGCGCGTTTGGACAGCTCTCGAGCTTCGTCTTCAGAGATGCTGACTTTCTTGGCCGCGATACTGGCCTGCACTTGGCGCAACGATTTCTCGTCCATTGCCTTTGCCAATACAGCGTAAGCGGCATCGAATGGATTGATACGGTCGATCAGATCGATATCCAAGTCACGCACATTAACGAACTTACGGACTCCATCTAGCAACGCTGTACTGCCTTGGGCAGCGTCACTGTCATTCGCGTCTGCTTGTGCGATGGCGAGTTTGGCCTGCTGAGTGATGTTCATGGCAGCAATAGCATGTTGGCGGATGGCCTCTTGATCGATATCGCTTAACTCCGGATAGCGCTCGCGCACGATTTTACCCATGTGTAACTGAGTCAGTTCTTCGGGTAGCGTATTTTCTTTGTCGAATAGGCCGCGCTCCACCACTGTTTTGTTTTGCAAGAAGCTGGTGACGACCTCGTTTAAGTCTTCTTTGCAGATACGGGTAGCTTCAGGTGTTGTCGGAGTTGTTAGCCCCTTGATCTCAACGTGGTACTGTCCAGTGCCTTTGTTAACCCCAACGTTGGTACGTCCTAGCTGATAGCCCTCTGGGCCGTAATCAAAGCCTTCCCTCGGGCCCATATCTTTAGGGGTGAACTCATAGCGTGGTGCGAGTACTTGCTCCATCAGTAGGCTGGCAGCGATGGCCTTGAGCATGTCGTTCACGGCTTCTGCTACCGCTGCTTGCTCCGCTGCAGGCTCTGCGATTAGGTTGGTAAAGCGTGAGCGTTCTTTGCCTTCGGCGTCGCGGGTGGCACGGCCAATGATCTGCACGATTTCAGTCAGGCTGCTGCGGTAACCAATGGTCAATGCGTGTTCGCACCAGATCCAGTCGAAACCCTCCTTCGCCATGCCTAGCGCGATGATTACGTCTACGTGGTCGCGGTTGTGTTTCTGGGCGGGGTCTTTGAGGGCGTTGAGGACTTTGGAGCGTCTTGCGGCGTCGCTGTCGTCCACTAGATCGGCGACTTTAAGGGTGCGGCCGTCCTTACTGTTGATAAGGTGAAAGCCGGTGACTGGGTCTACGCCATGCCATTCGCCCAGCGAGCTCATAATTTCATTAACTTCGCGCTCCTTGTCTTTAAGGCTTTCGCGCGCGTTAACGTTGGGAATATGCACGATGGTCTTCAACGATGGGTCAAGCACCTTGTTAACTGCGTCCACATAGGGACCGGTGTAAAAGAAGTAACCAATGTCCAGAGACTTCAGCCAACGGTAGCCATTGAGCTGCTCGTAATAAGTGTAGGTTACGGTCTCGAACTTGGCCTCCTCTTCTGGTGCTAGAACCGCCTCGCTGTCGCCGCGAAAGTAAGAACCGGTCATAGCCACGAGGTGTACTTTGTCGCGGTTAATTAGCGAGCTCAACTGACTCCCCAGCCTGTTATCCGGATTAGCCGACACATGGTGAAATTCGTCGATCGCGATCAGGCGGTTATCGAAGGCTTCGATGCCTAGTTCATCGATGGCGAAGCGGAAAGTGGCGTGGGTGCAGACCAGCGTCTTGTCAGTGCCTTCTAGAAACTTGCGCACGGCTTCGACTTTGGATTTAGCTACGCGCGGTTCGTCAATGCCCGGGGCGTTGCACAGGTTCCACTCTGGCGCAACTCGCCAGTCCCAATAAAAGCCTTGTTGGCTCAAGAGTTCATCAGCGAAACTGCCGCCAATTGAACGCTCCGGCACCACCACTATCACCTGCTGTAAGCCTTGGTTATGCAATTTGTCGAGGGCGATAAACATCAGCGCCCTGGACTTACCCGATGCGGGAGGCGACTTGATCAGTAGATATTGTTCGCCACGCTTGGAATAAGCGCGCTCTTGCATTGTGCGCATGCCCAGTTCGTTGGAGCGAGTGGATGCTCCTGTATGTGCCGTGTTGATAGACACGGACGGTACAGTGTATTTATTTGTGGGATTGGTCATGGCTGATGCTCTTCTTTGAGTATGCGTTAATTCCATAGACTTATGCCTGTGATGCTGTCAGATTCCATTGTGAGCTGTAGTCAAGCTAGTACATTTTCTGAGGTATATAAGCACACTCATTACTCAATGCCTCTTGAATTGAAATCCTTAAGCATCGCTTTGTCTAACCAAGGTGGAACGGATACAAGTTCGTTATTAAAAATATTTGTTGGGACGTCCTTCCAGAACTCTACTATTGCGTCTGAAAATTCTTGGAGTTGATTTTCACTTACAGCGAGATCGCTATGATCTACAAAACTCAAATTTGTGAAATACTCATCAATATTTGCTAACGAATTAGATAAATACTCTGGATAAAATTTCTTCAAGTCCTTTAGAGAGCTGCCTTCGCCATGCTTATAGACATTTACTACTAAGCGACAGGCGTCGAGTTTTGGGAAGTAACTTTTACTTTCAATTTTACAGCCTAGCGACTCTAGAAGTTCAATCAAGCTTGCGAAGTCTGCGCTCCATACTTTTTTTGCAGTTTCTTCGCCCCTATGCCACCGACGAATTTCTCGAACCAACCATTCGCGAAGTTGCTTGTCCCATTCGTGATAAATTCCAGCAACTATGCTTAACATCGTCCGTTGTCGCATTTCAGTAAGAAGCTGATAGAAAGCTAAAGCCTCATCATTCGCGCTTTCATAGAAATCTGCAGGATCATGACGTTCGGGGTCGAAATTTTGGCTCATTTTCTCCAAATACGCCTCTGCTGCTTTGTTAGCTTCTTTTTCAATATCGACGAATTGTGATAGCAATCGTTTCCTCGCTTGTTCAACGTAGAATAGATGTTCGGCGATCAGCATTTGTCGATGAGGTTCCCACATCTGAAAAAGTACTATATCGTTCATTGTTAGTTACCTCTAAGCTCCTTGCTTTTGGATAGAGAAGTAGCAGTCATTTTTGTATAAAGCTCAAACAGTTTTTCCAACCGTTCTGTGTCGTTCTTAAAGCGGCGGCCGATGTAGATGCGTTCTAGCACCTCGTCGTTGCGCTCGTGGGCATGACGTAGGTTTTCTGGCATTGCCTCTGGGTTATATAGGTCTGCGATGGTGGCGGGAAAGTGAGATTCGCGGGCTAGTAAGATATTCTCGGCACAGGCAGTTAGATCGGCCTTGCTCTGTTCCGTCAATAATGGGAGTGGAAAGGTGTTCCAGCCTAGCGTGTTGGAATACCGAAAATCGGTCTTCATCTTTCCGCATACGGTGCCAATCCAAACTAGGTGTAGGCGAGAAGCTATGAGCGCCATATTCCAGAGAGGAGCGTCATAGAGTGCAAAAGCGAGATTGGTAACAGTCGACAAATTATCTACAAGTCCGACTGGCAAATAATCACGGTTCTCCGATGAAACACTAGGCAAAACGATGGTTTGACGTTGTCCTATATTCATTTCCCTCAACTGATGAGCCTGTGCAGCCATTTCATTAGCTCCCTTGTCCCGGCTCGACAAACGCATATTTTTTACGCCTTCCACGCGCTGCCTAATTGCGAGGTTACGCATCGCGTAGTCCAGATTTCGGTCTTCAATCCATAAGCAATAACGTTCAAGGCCTCGAATAAATTCTGCAGATCCGTAAATTCGGCGAATAAGTTGTTCGTGCTGTTCATGTGTTAGGCCGAGTGATGTAACTTCATCTTTGGACAATAATAAAAAGCCTCCATCGACGGGCTTATTGCCAAAGCTCATATCTCCTTGGACGCTCATCGGGCGATTAGTTTTTTTCACTATAACGTTTGCCGCTGGTGCTAAATACGCATTAATAAAACCAACTTGCCGCTCAAGAGTCACGTTTTCGTCGCTGATTGTGAATAACCTACGCTGCTGTTCTGCTTTTTTTGATAACCCGATAATAGCGACGGTTACGCCAGCATTTTGGCTCGCCAAGTTTGCCCATTTAAAACTAGTATGTGCGAACATGATTTCGTGGCCAGTAGCAAAGATTAGAGGCCATAAAATAGGTACTTGTTGTCCTTGGCATATTGAGTTGGTAGACACAAATGCCGCTGTTGTCTGAGTTTTAGTACCATAGTCCGCGGCTTTCATAAACCAACCGGCCACATAGTCCAACGATTTCCAGTTCTTGCAGCGATGATCAAAAATAGCCTTTAGATCGCCTTTCTGATCTGCTGATTGCCACGTGCTGCCCAAGTAAGGAGGATTTCCACAAATAAATGATTCACCGGCTTCATTTTTAAAATTTATCTCTGACTGCTGTTCCGGAGAGCTAAACAAGTCATCGGCCATCACTTTGACGCCGGTACGATCCACGTCCATTAAGCTCAACCAGTCCAGTCTTAGAGCATTTCCACATACAATCCAGTTCTGCGTGTCGAGCGGCAAGAACTCCTTGAGTGCATCCTGTTGTCCGCGATACAACACATCACACTGGAACTCGGCAATAATCAGCGCCAAGCGTGCTATTTCTGCCGGAAAATCACGTAGCTCGATACCTCGAAAATTAGTCAGTGGGATTTCAGACTTATTGTGTGATTCGCTGCGTCGGCGATTTATTTCAGCCTCTATCTCTCGCATTTGCTTGTAGGCGATTACGAGAAAATTCCCGCTGCCACATGCTGGATCAAACACGCGAATACGCGCCATGCGTTTGCGCAAATTCAGCAGTTTGCTTTTGTTATCGCCTGCTGCGTCAAGCTGTGCGCGCAGGTCATCCAAAAATAGCGGGTTCAGCACTTTGAGGATATTGGGCACGCTGGTGTAGTGCATGCCTAATGCTCCGCGCTCCTCGTCGTCGGCTACTGCCTGAATCATGCTACCGAAGATGTCGGGGTTGATTCTCTGCCAGTTCAGGCTACCAGCGTGCAATAGGTAGGTGCGTGCCATGCGCGTGAAATGGGGAGCCTCGGTACTATCCGAGAACAAGCCACCGTTCACGTAGGGAAAACTATTTGCCCAGCTTGGTAAGCGCGGTACGGCAGTGGCACGCTCAGCCAGTTTGATGTTCATGGCGCGGAAAATTTCCGACAGTACTTGATGGGTGTTCGAGCCGTCGCGCTCGCTGTACTGCTCTATCGATTTGGTGAACAAACCATCGCCATTAAAGATGTCAGTGTCTTCGGCAAAGAAGCAGAACACTAAGCGCGCCATGAAATGGTTCATGTCGGCACGGCGTTCGGCCTTGGCCCAGCTCGGGTTCTCTTTCAGCAGTTCGACGTACAGCTTGTTAAGACGGCTGGTGGCGCGTACGTCGATAGGGTTGTCTTTTATCTCTTTGATTGTGGAAATGCCCGCAAGGGGGAGCAAGACGCCAAAGTGGTTGGGTAGGTCTTGGTAATCGCAGGCGATGGTTTCGCCCGTGATCAGCTCTTCGGCCTCGAGGGATTTTCCGTCGGTGGAGAGGATGAATTTTGCCTTAGCCTTCGTTGTAGCGGGGCTGGTCCGCAGAGCCTTGAGTGTGTCGCCTACCTCTCCGGTCTTGCATACAGCAATATGGATGTTGTTGCGCTGAAGCACGCCGGAAGCGAGATCTGAGGTGTTGTTGTTACCGGTACGCAGGCGTTTGAGGGCGGTGTCCTTGTTGCCAAAAGCAGCTAGAAAGGCATACGGAAACTCGGCCGAATCAAAGGGCTCGAGCGCAAGGTCGGAGATGGCTTGTTCTATTTCTACTGCGTTCATGAATCTTCTTGCCGGTGAGGCTGCTTGTGCTTGTTAAAATGTAGCCAATCTATTGATTTATAAGAAATTGCTGCAAGTCTAAAAGTTGACGTGAAGTTTAACAGCCTTGGAACTAGTCAGGTAGCTATTCAAGTGACGAATTTCGCCGTCAACTTTGTATTTAAATCGCAAGCCAAAGTTGTCGAGTAATGTTGCTGTAAGGCACGTACTTCGTGGTCTCAACTAAAAGTTGACACCAAAGTTGACGCTGTAAACCCCAAAAAAGGGTGCCATGTCGGTAATGTAGTTGTTCTGTCTACCGATTATAACTTTGCCGTTCGCAGCATGTTCTTTTGGCTCGATGCGTAAGAAATTAAGAAGTATCACCAGTCAGTTTTAGTGCAGATAGATTTTTGGCACCCCGGCTTCGTGACCTAATCACTCCACCGGGGCCGTAGTCGCAGGTTGCTATTACCCGACCCACTACGCTATCCAAGGGTCGAATTCTGTTTTCCAACTGCCAAGCCGTTTGTCTACGCTCCTTTATTCGCAAGCCCTGTAGCGTTTTTTACGTAGGGGAGGTTAGGGGTTGGGCTAGGTTAGGCATAGGTTAGGTTAGGTTAGGTTAGGTATAGTTTTAGACTTCTGTTAGTTTTCAATACGTATCAATTCGTCAACTTTCGAGTAGAAGAGTTGTTCCGGCAATTTCTTTCTATCTCGGTTAGTTTTAACCGTTCGTACCTTTCCTACTATCACCGCATTGTAAAGTGGCTCCATTGGAACTCTGTCTAATCTATAAGGCCTGTGTCGATATAGAACAGTGTAGTACTGAACCATAAAATCCCCTGTTCGTTTATGTCTAACTTTTCCTTTACTACCCACCTTTCCTAAATGCTCAGCAACATTGAAGTATGCTTTTATCTCGGTCCCAAAATATTGTCCAAAATCTACAACTTTGAATACGAGTATCAGTTTCGGAGTTCCAAACTGGACAGCAGTGTAATGGGTCAACAGCTTTAGCCGATAAATACCTTCTGGAATAAACGCTCCATCCTCATAATCTTGAGCAGGAAATTCGACAATATTTTGTGATTCAATCGGCTCATCAGTATTTGGGGTTTGTTTCATCGTGCCTCCGGTTCAGATTTGCAAATTGGAGGCTCAAACAAGTCACTTTTAACCCCATACCAGCTTAAAACCGTTTCAGGTATAACTGAGCTAGCCTTAGGTCTGAATAGCCATAAAGCACAACTATCGACATTACAGAGAGTTATTTGTTGTCTCCACGCCCCTGACGAACACGGGTCGACTACGCATTGCCTACATTGCTGATTAATAGCGCCCTTCCGGCTACTAAGTTCCATACTTGAATCCTCGAGCACACACTTTTACTGAAATTGGAAAGGTCGTAGCCGTGTTTAACTGATATAAAGAGCGCCTTTTTTCATTCGCTGCAATACGTCTTTAGGTGATTATTTTTCACCAACTCGCAATCACGCTCTGACACTCTCTTCGCTACCCATTCTAGAATCTCAGACTCTAACCAAACTGCCGTTTTAGGTCCTAATAGCACCCTTCTCGGAAATGTGTTCTCGTCCATTCTTCTGTAAATTTGAGAAACAGATAGCGTCGTTAGTCGCCTAACTACGGGCAGCCTAATCAGATTAAACGAAGGAATTGTGGTAGAAAAAAGGCTCTGATCATTCTTATTTAGAGCATTCTTCGTAGTACTTGGCATGACATGAACCTCATCGGGGGATTTGATAACGATGAGGGAGCGTAGAACGAAATGGATATGTCAGACAGGGTGACAATATGACATGTCAACATGTCATATTCCTTAGAAGAAGCAATTCAGGTTCTAATCGAAGCCGTCTGGAATAATTACTGCAGCCAAAGTAGAGATATCTCTAGGTATTTCACTGCTTGCAGGAATTTTCTTACCCAAAAGTTCACATAAATACAACGAGACTTCTTTTTTTGTCGGCTTTTTCTTATCTGGCGTATAATTAGCCCAATATTTATTGGCCGCGTCAGCTAATGCTTTCAATTTCTCGGTACTGTATGGAAACGAAATGCCACTCATAGCGTCGCCAGTAAATGTTTGCTGGGTATCGGACTTATTAGTGTCCTTTTTCTCTTCAATCTGATTGTGTGAGTTAATCTTAGCTGCCAGTGCTTCAATATCCGCAGGGAGGAAAAAAGGCTCAAATCTATTTTTCTGAATTTGTGCACTCCAGTTTTTAAGCTTCTCATGATCATCAAAATCGAATACAGAGTGGTAAGGCCCCGAGAACCGAATATCAATAAATTCACAATTCTTAAAGGAATCTCCTGCGAGATTAAAGCCTATTACTTCCCGAAACCCCTGTGCAACCGCTAAAGCCATTAAGCTATCGTCATCTTCAACATCTGGTGCCCCCCTAATTCCAGAGACTTCCAAGTACATACGACACTTGCCCTCCTTGTAAATTTGCACCAATTCGCTCAAAGAGAATGAATAACTGGTCAACTCCTTAAGCCAAGCCACAGCTTGCTCGCAGTCGATGAAGTCCATAAATTTGTACACAGAGTTCATAGCACATACCATCAAAAAGTTTGCGGTTTAAGGTTATTAATTGATTTGGGAAGTAGTTAAATCGAATTTATTCTCTAACGAGTCGGCCCATTCTTGCATCATCTTCAGGCGCTGCTCGACATAGGTTGCATGGTTGTAGGTCTCTCGAATCTTATTTGAATCAACATGAGCAAGTTGCCGTTCTATCCAGTCTTTGTTGTATCCGCGACTATTTAGCTCTGTACTTAAAAGATGTCTAAATCCGTGACCAGTTTGCCTGCGTTTATATCCAGCAATACTCAATGCTTTGTTGACCGTATTTGCCGACATTGGCCTTTCCGGGTCATAACCAGAAAAAACGTAAGGGAATTTACCTGTAATGCATTGGATTTTTCTGAGAATTTCAACAGCTTGTTTAGGTAGTGGCACATCATGTCGACGCGGCACTTTCATTCGCGATGCGGGAATGGACCAAAGTGCGTTATCCAAATCGAATTCCGACCATGTCGACTCACGAAGTTCCCCGGGACGTGATCCCGTCAACAGCAGTAATCGAATCGCGTATTTAGTCATAATATGGCAATTCGTTTTGTCCACGTTTGCAATCAACTCAGGCAATTCGTTATAGGGTACGAAAGGATGATGCTTCTCTGGAGTTTGAGGTACTGCAATTATATGTAAATCAGTTGCCGGGTTGACCTCTACAATCCCTTTAACTAGCGCGTACCTAAATATTTGATTTAGCCACTGCCGAATTTTACTAGCCGCACTCAAAGTTCCGCGTTCTTCAACTTTTCTGACTACCTCCACTAACTCCGTTCTCTTTACTTCCTTAATTGGTCTTGAGCCAATAAACGGGTTTATGTCGTTCAACAGATATAGTCTGATCTTCCTTAGGGTAGACTCAGCTAGCTGTGGTGTCTTAAAAGCAACCCAATCTGAGGCCACAGCTTCGAAACTGTTCGATTTCTCCATTTTTAATGCTTTACGGGTAGCGCTTGGGTTCCGGCCATTAGACAGCTCCTGTTTCTGCTCGAAACTTCGTTGCCTTGCCATTGAAAGAGATACTACTGGGTAGGAGCCTAAAGTTAAGCTTTTCTCTTTACCTTCAAATCGGTATTTCAATCGCCAAAGCTTCGAGCCAGTCGGCTTAACCTCGATAAATAAGCCTTGCCCATCAAACAATTTGTAGGATTTCGTCCGAGGCTTAGCGTTCTTAACTTTGCTATCAGTTAGTGGGGTAGCGATTCGTGGCATATGGTCCTGTAGGGGTATATCCAAAGTCATACTAAGAATACCCTTAAATATGCCCCTAACCTTCTGAGAAGACAAGGGGATACATGGCTATATGTGGGAAGATTAAATTGGAGATATGCCGCAAAATAGCGGGCTAGAGAGTGTTTATGCTAATGCTTGAAAACGTAAGTTGGTGCCCGGGACCGGAATCGAACCGGTACGACCTTTCGATCGAGAGATTTTAAGTCTCTTGTGTCTACCAATTTCACCACCCGGGCGTATAGAAAAGGTGGTCTTGCGGGTGCATTAATACCAGACGGGGTCCGGTTGTGCACGTAGCGGGGATAT
>TARA_R110002167_G_scaffold58768_3_pt1 | contig 12261 bp, 7 predicted proteins | sample TARA_R110002167 | Tara Oceans TARA_R110002167 (sample SAMEA4398238) | marine metagenome | biome: Polar Biome; feature: [MES] marine water layer (ENVO:01000295) within the mesopelagic zone...; material: water (ENVO:00002006), including particulate matter (ENVO:01000060) such as...... | reverse complement strand
CCTGTGCCGCCAGCCCTTATTGATGCTGTCGCACTTGCTGAATCCATATTAAATGTATATCCAAAAGGATCAGCCTTAGTAATAGTTCTTTGACCAAGAATACTACTACCCTTTACTCCATTAACTGCCGTAGCTGAATCAAAGCCACTGGCATCTGTAGATAGGGTAACCACATCGCCAACTCTAAATCCATGTGCTGGATGCAGAACAGAAAGAGCGGCACTGCTTGCAGTAAAACGTAGAGGATCAAAAACATAATCGCCTAGTTGATTTTGTATCAAACTCTCTGTAAGTTTTTTCACAGGTGGGATATTAGTTTTGAGTTTAGCAGTTGCCGCAAGTGAAGTATCAAACTGTGCTCTATATACTTTGAAGGTCAGGTCTTTATTATTATCACCTTCCCAAGTAGTGCCATTAGATGACGCATACAGTGCTCCGTTAGAAGTGTTGACTGTAGAGTTATACCTTGCCGTAGTAGTCCCGAAGTTAAAATCTCCGTTCTTTGCAAAGTAAGTTTTGTATGTATCACCTGATGCTGAAGAATAAATACACACTGACAATAATGTATTACTAGGAACGTATATAGGAGACGTGAACTCGAACTTATATTCTGTTGCCGCAGAAAATGTTGTAGCCGCTTTAGCGCCAATCTGTGCCGCTGTAGCTGTCACTCTACTCCCCGGAACATATCTCTTTCCAGAAGGTTGTCCCCCCTCAGTAGTTGGTCTAAGTTCCAAAGTGATTGGTAAAGTGGGATCTGCCGAATAGAAGAAAATACCAATGCCTGTTAGAACACTAGCCTCATCAACCACAAAGGTTTGTGCTGTAGGACTTTTCTGTTCTGTTAGCTGTAAAATGCCAGTCATTATTTTCTGCCTTTATCTCTTTAAATACTTATCAATGGCTATTATCACCATCAAAATGGTCTACTCATTGGACGATTACCACCGCCGTTATATGTATTGCCAACGCCACTCACCACCATTGAACCACCCGTGATTGTTGTGCCAGATCCCGTAGGTAAGTTGGCTACTTGACTTTCGCTATATGCATTATGCCATGTAGATCCCACTAGCACAGATATTAATGGTGTTTGATGATTATCATCGTGTCCCGGATCATTTTGATATGATGGAGCGGGAGGATCATTATAAAACTCTTGCTCAGTATAACTGTATGTTTCTGAGAATGTTCTGGACTCACTAACACTATACTCATACCAATTTTCATATTGACCGTTGGCAAAAAACTTAGTTGCCGCATATGATAGTGCTTCATTTCTAGACATAACTGAAACATCAAGCGCACTAAAGTTTGTGCCATCTGTTTTAGTGTTCCAGTTCAATGCGGCATTAGATTGTAGATAGAATAATCCCTTTAATGATCCATCAGAACCACTTATTAGAGGATTATTTGCTCCACCATTTGTTGCGCCACCAAGAGCGGTTGGAAAAGAAGTTGATGACACATAAGCATCTCCCGTTTCTTTTATGTTAGAATCTCTTGCGGCAGAAGTATAGTCCGTTAAACTATAAGAAGTGTTACAGTATTTGGTGATCTGTTTATCTCCAAAGAAAATCCAATGAGGTGTATTGGGTCTTAATCCTTGAAATTCAAAAAACATAATCTTAGGTCTATGTACTTCAATCTCAGTATAGCCAAGTCTATCTTGCTTCACAACATTTCTAGACTGTGTAACATTTCTAGTGCCTGTTTTATTTACTGTTCTGTATGGCATATCTTTACCTTAATGTTTAACTATATGAGCCAGTACTTATTGTAGTAGTACCTTGTGAACTTATTTCTGTTGTGCCATCTGGCAATAGTGAAGAGTTGGATTGCGATGCATATGATTTATCCACTATTCTTTTGTTTGTCCAATAATCTCCATCTGGAGTTAATTCGGCTGTACCCACACTCTGTGGAATATCAAACTGGTTGACTGATACTACACCAGTAGCAGATGTTTGTCCAAAGTCTGATACAACCTCTGTATATTTAGGCCAAATGTTATTACCTTTTATTACACAAGTATTTAAAGATAGATCTGAGTCATATGATAGACTAATAGACTTATTAAAAAATAGTGGCATAAGTTCATTACCATCATTGTGAATGGTTGCCCTATAATCGTCATCATACCATGCAGTTTGACGCACATCACTGAAGTTATCTCCTGTGATACCTTCTGTCTGTCTAATGAATGTAGCATTAGCTGGATCGTATACTTCTAGTGAAGCAAGCTCTGCTTCCATTAATGATAGAGCAGAAATTCTTTCAACATTATTAAGTCTGTTTTCCAGATGACGTAGATCTCGCATTTTAAATCCACGATTATCATAACGAGATAAGATTAAGTCTTCTTCGTTAAAAGTAAAAGGATTTAATACTATATCATAAAGACGCATATCTCTTGAGTTTATACCCGTAGGTTCATTCATACTATAAGAGGGTTTTCCCTTATGATAGTTTAATGTGCCTGAAGGAGACAGTGTTAATACGTCTCTTCTAGGCAACCAATACTTAACAGTTCCCACATTAATAGTAGATTGACTTTTAGGAAGATCTTCTATACGAGCAATACCACCTGAGAAAGTTGAGTTTGCAGGATTTTGTAAAGATCTCATATCTATTACATCTGCTAGGTGATGTGTTTCACCCTGAGTTGTAGTATATTTTGGTATCTCACTAAAGGTAACATCACTATAAGAAGCGGCTCCACCAAAGTAGCCTGTTGCTGATGGTGTATCATGCTGAAAGTATTTGTATTGAACTGTAACATTTCCAGCGGGTGCTGAAACACCAGACTTTAGTTTACCTGTTCCCGGACCATAATAGTTATCTCTTTGACCATTATCTAAAACAAACTTATAGGTTATGTCTTCACTAGTTGTTGCGTCTGTTACTTTATAGAACCTAAAGATATCTGCTTTGGCGAGTGTAAATACTCCACCACTTAATGATATGGTTTCTGATTCCCAAGATGATGCGGCAGTGCTTGGCTTTAGAGATTTATTCTTACGTGTCAGAGTTTTATTCTGATAAGCAATGACATGACCATTACCAGTTGCTGGTCCAGAAATTGTGGCCTGAGTGTTACCACTATTTAAAGATACTGTGGGTGTAGATAATGCTCCACCAGTATTTACTTGATATAACCAATCGGCTGTTTCTGTAAACGTATCAGTTCCAGCATTAATAACTACAGTGCTTCCTGTCTTATTGACTGTATATACAGTGCCTATAACAGCGGTCACAGTGCTTATCTCTTGTACTCTTGAACTAGGTAACTCAAATAACAGATCATTTTGTTCTCTATTATAAACATCAAATCTGTTTTGAATGGATTTTAAGTTCGCATAGTTGTTCGCATCGACACCAATACTTCTGATATCACCTGTGCTAAATGCTGTGTTAGTTATCTTGATATCAAATATATTAATACGGAAGTTTGTTTGTATAAGTTGTATGCCACGCACACGTGCGGTTCCGAAGTTAGTGCCAGCCCTATCTTTTGCGCTATATAGGTTAACTTCTGTAAAGTCTTCAACGTAACCTACTAGACCGAAAGCACTATCAGCCTGAACAAAGTTACCTAAATTAGTTCCTACTTTCTCAGTAGTTCTAGTCAGCAAATCATTAGTAAGACTTCTGGGCTTTTGCACTCTAAGTGGTAGATTATAATCTCTTTCAATACGAGAACCATTGACAAATGCTGTTCCACTAGAGACTTTAAACTGTAAGAAATCATTGTCGCTATCTTTTATGATATCTAAATCAAACTCACCTGTTCCTCTTTGTTCAATAAAATCTCCTGATTGAGAATATGTTCTAGAGTCTATGATGCTACCTATTTTAGATAGGATCTTATCAGGAGTTCTTGTTAGTGATACTAAACCATTACGAACCTTGTATACTTCATAGAAAGTATCACTTGATGTAATATCAGCCTTAGTAGTCAAAGTCAAAGTTATTCGTAGACGATCCGCACCGGGGGATGTTAGGTTGGGTGTTGATCCTGAGTTGTCAAAGAGTGCTACATTATCAGCGGTAGTTACAACCTCTTCTACTACTTTAAATCCAACAGTTCCTGAAAATGCGGCACTATACTTTGAAAGAACTAAAGTCTGTGCTTCAACCATAACCAAATGTTGTCCAGCAAATGTATCGAACTGTGGTATCTCTACAATAGAAGACTTGCCCACAGCATCGTTTGCCGCTAGGATAGTCACATTACCTAAAGTCGTAGTAAGAGTTGAGCCTGAACTGAATGGTTTTGATACTGAAGTATTGGTTGCTGTAGAAGAACCCCCAGCTTTACCTTTAGTCATTTTTACAAATAGTGTTGCGGGATCAGAACCAGTTGCCGCTACTACTTCTTTAACAACAGCAAACAAATCACCATCGTTTATTTCGGTGCCTTTTAACTGTGCAAATCCTGATGGAAGAGAACTAACTTTTAAGTATGTGTATGAAAATGCATTGACACCAGAAGCCAGATTACCACTGTTGTTAAAAATAGCACCTTCGTTGACGATGAACTTCGCAAGTCTACTAAGCTCTTGTTGAACTATAGTTTGAGATTGTGTTAGTTCACGTGCTTGTAGTGCTCTGCCGTTATTAAACAATACACGATGGTAATGATCACTATCTCTATAGTCATCATTGTACTCGCTTAAAAATGTTGTACTAGTAAGATTAGTAGCCATGGTTTACCCTTAAAGTTTAATAACGATTTTAATATCTTCAGTTTGATTAGCGTCTCTAGCAATCTTTGCTTGATTATTTAGGAACAATAATTCACCAGAGTGTATGTCTATCTGCCTAGCAACTCTGCTACCAACAGTGAAAGATCCTGATTTGCCTGAGATTGTTACGGTCTCAGCATCTCTGAATGGAGTAAATCCTGTGGTTTCATCTTGGTGATACCATAGTGTTGCAGAGTCATCAAAGTAGTCAATCCATGCTTTGGCATTACTATCACCATTGATTGTAACATCATCAGCCCAAGATAGACCCCCTGCGATAGCAGAAGTCAATACAAGTTGCTTAACGGCTCTTCCTTGTGTAAGTTGGAACTTAGTTCCACTAGCAGAATCTTTTAGATTTTTAAGTAGACCAACTTGACGATATTCGTTGTTAACAATGAATGTTCCACTAACATTACCTTCAGGCTTAATATTAAACATCATGTTAGTTGATCTTAAGTCTGAACGTGCATCTGCGCCCATACCTCCGGGGTTGGCAAATATTGGGAATACTTCCGCTGTAATACCTGAGGTCAAACTTGTTGCCGCAACTCTAACAGAGGCTTGATTGTAGCCAGTGCCTAAAGCAGGGATGAATGGTGTCCCACCAATACTGCCCACACCAGCACTATCACCCACTTCAACTGCCGCCAACTTACCTGTGGCGTCAAGAATACCATGGGCTTTTGCGCCACTTCCATCACCAACAACTGTGAGTATCGGTGCCGCTGAATACACTCCAGTGTTAGGTGCTACACGATATCCTATTACCTGACCATCAACAGCCGCATTTTGTACAGACTTTTGTGCGAAGTTAGGATCAGTTACAGCCGCTGAGTCAACAAACTTAACAGGCATGAAGTTAGAAGTCAAGAACCTATTTGAATCGGCAGTAGTAATCGTATACATATATTTCCAGACATACCCATCACTTTCTATTGGAAGAGATGTATTAGTATGATCTGGCACGAACTGTGATACTACAGCCGCTCCAAAACTATTTTTACCTTGACGAATACAGACATATACGTTATTATCACCCGTCCTTACATAGTATGAAGGAGTTGGTTGTCCAACAACGTTATCATTGAAGGCTGGATAAACTGTATTAGTTGTCCAATCAGTCAAAGGTACTACAAAAGAAAATGCTTCGACTGCTTTTACTGATTGAAGATTATATCTAAACTGTTTACGATCTCTTTCGGTATTGGTTGGGAGCACTGTAGTATCAGTATTAGCAGATGGTTGCCAGATCTGAGAATGACCAATCCCAATATAGAAATAGTTATCAGAGTCACCACGATTTGTACCTTGGTTCTCATCAAATATTTGCTGTGCAAACTGTCTTTTTAATCTGTCTGTAATAATTGCTGGCATTGTCTATTTCCTATACGACTGCATATCCATAACCACCGATAATATTCCATCCGTTGGTTCCGTCCCAAATTAGTTGTGCTGTATCTAGTGGATCAAAGTTAATACTTGTTCCTTGAGCAAAGGTTGCTGGTGTTACTGATACTGTACCTGAACCACCACCACGTCTTGCAAATGTCTTCATTTCACCATTGAGTGTGCCATCAGCTAATGTAACTGTGCCTGAAGAAGATCCTGTTAGAGATATAAATCCAGCACTTACTGAAGCCGCCGCACTATTTGCCGCTGTAGCATAACTAACAGCCGCTTTACTTATCTTAACAGATCCAGTTCCTTTAGAAGTCAGATCTAAATTTAGATTGGCATCTGAACCTATGGCTTCTATAACAGGTGATGTTCCAGCCGCTTTAGAAGACACCTTAACATTATTTCTAGAAGGAGAGAAAGTATCTGTAAAGGATATAACCGCATTACTAGCAGAATCTGTTAAATACTCGTGAACCTTAGGTCTTTGTAAAACAGGATCTGTCAACGTTTTATTCGTCAAAGTTGCTGATGTATTATTCATAACCATAGTATCACTAGCAGATAATGCTGGTATTGTTATATTACGATTTGCGCTCAACGCTCCAGCAACAAAAGTATATCTGTGACTAGAGTCTGCATCCCACAATCTCATATCATGTAGTGATGGATTATTGAGTTGTGGGTTAGTTAGTGTCTTATTACTCATAGTTTGTATAGCGGTGTCAACTAATACTATACCAGAAGAATCTCCAAAATCTATATTGATTTCAGAGGCAGGGTTAACGGCTCCAAGTTTAGTACGTCCACCAGCACTTATAATATCCAACCCACTATCAGTAAGTTGTGATGTGCCAGCACCAATGTTAGCTCCACCAAAAATATTATACAGTTCTGTGAAGTTGGCATTAATCTTTGTACCAGCACCACGTAATGTATCACCTGTCCTGTCATTTGCAGATGTACCCGTATTGATTGTCTGTTTTGCCATAACTTACTCTCTAGCTAGTTTATTATATTTATACGTGATTAAAGGGGTAATGTGCCGAATCTGCACTATTATCTGAGTCAAATAGTGTTGAGAACTTGCCCATATCCATAGTTGATTGTATTGTAATAACACCATCTGAATCCTGATCCATAGTTGGAGATCCTGAGGCAAGATTTGAGTCACTCATGAACGTTCCTGAAAGACCAAGAATATCATAAGTGCTTCTATCAGGCATGGCTGAATCTATCGATATATTTCCTATATCTCTAAACTCGTTACCAGTTGCGAAACGTCTGATGCCCGAAGCACTATCTTGTAGAAGAAGTGTCTGAGAGGTTTCAGCACCCATTGACATAGTAGCAAATGTCTCTGAACTTATCGCTTCATCTGATGGTAGACCAACCTCATCTTGAGCAATAGAAAGACCGACAGTGTTTACAAGTTCGAGTAAAAGTTCCGCACCAAGATACACACCCGCTGGATGCACAAATAACTTGTAGGTATCAATCCATTCATTAAGAGGTAGACCTATTCTAATAAGAACTGACATAACTTGATATAGTTTATCATCTGTAATGAACTTACGTGACTCAGGACCAATAACTGATGCTGGTTCTTTTATCTGTTGACTACCCGTATTAATACTATCTTGTTCATAATCAATCGAAGGACCGACTTTGAATATATCGTTTTTAGGATATATGATTTGAGGATCTTGTGCAAAGAACCCTCTAAAGAATTGTTCGATACTATACTTAGTACCTTTAGATCTATAAAGAGTATTTGAAAACTTAATGGCTTCTCTTTTATTAAGGAACCCACCAAAGTATGCCTGACCTAAAAGAAGTTCATCTTCAAGGTATTGTAGTAAACTTTCTGGAACCTGTGTAGCATCTCTGGAAGAAGATAACCTTTTAATCTGACCAGAAGGATTATCGGCAGAATCCATAAACTCGTAGTAGGCTTCAAACAAACTTTTTAGTTTAGGGAAATCTTCTTGAAAGTATTCTGGCAATACTTTATCGATCTCACTATTTAAGAGATTTATATTAGTACGATTATTATCCAGTAATGTTTGATCTCTTTTAGCCATTAGTTAATTGCACTTACTGTTACAGCGGTTGTTGTCGATCTATCTGTATCGAAGTTTAATATCTCATTTCGTGTTGGTGCCAGAGCACTCTGATTAGAAGGAACTGCCGCTAATTTAATAAATGTTAATCCAGCGGATATACTTGTAGGATTAAAATAGTTAATCGTAACTACACCTGTTGCGGCGATATAGTTTCCTACATTATCTACTAGTATTGCCCCACCAGCAATGGCTACAATCTGAATAATATTCGAACTTAGTTTATTTCTAAGCATACACGTTTGACTTTGGAATGTAAATTCATTACTTGTAATAATATATTCGTTATCATCAGGTGACGCAATCGATACTGGAAACTGTAACTGTTGATTAATAGAAACTTTGGCGGCTGATAGTTTTGACTTAATGTATGTAGTGTTTTCACCACTAAGATCGTTTAACACCATATAGTTTGCCGCATCATTATATCTTTGACTGACAACAAAGTCAACTATTTTATTAAGGTTAGTAGCAGATATTGTAAGAGGATTTGAAAGCAACTTGTTTATAACACTAATCAAAGTCGGTGCTGTAGGCGTAAATCTTTGTTGCAGTCTAACATTCGATCTTGATGAGAGAACAGCGGGAGAAGATTCATCTACAAGAGATAGGACATTCGATCTTCTGAATGCCTGTTTAAAGTTACCAGTATTTGTAGTAAAGTATCCAGAAATAATAGTATTAATAGAATCTTGTACAGCATTTAAAGTTAAGTCTGTGAGTTTTGGGTTGAACTGAAAGAACGTATCCATTTCAACAAATGTTTGAATAGGATCTATAAATCTAATATTGAAAGATACGATAGACAGTTGTGTGGCTAGATCTCGTATTGCCTGTTTTGTTGTGGCAATAGTTTCTGTGGTAACATCACTCTCAAACAATATTGATATGTATACAGCACCAAACTCAGGATCTACCGCAACTTCTCCACCCCATGAAGCAATGTCTTGTATGAGAGTAGAATAACTCTGAAGTATAAGTGATGAGTAATCTTCTGCCGTGACCATACGGTTTTGAGTAGCATATCTGAAAGGCGCATTCTTACGAATAGATTCTATGCTTTCTTTCTCTTCACCACCAATAGAGTTCACATATGTCACAACATTAATATCAGAAGTTATGTTTCCTGATGTGAACTGTGCTGAAGGAACAAACACACTAGCACCATTAGCAACAGCACCTTTTACTGATAGGTATTCAACTTCAATACGATTACCAGCACTAGGAGCAATACCGAATGTTACACCATCACCAAAAGATAGTTCGAAGTATCCGTTAGGAGATTCTTTTAGAATATAGATTGTTGAGTTGGCGCTAAGAGTGGTAGCACTTTTAATATTCTGATATGTAGTAAAGTCTGTTGACGTAGCACTTGTAAATACTTTTATCGTAACAGTATCCGCATCAGCCGTTCCATCTGGAATAACATAAACAGGGTTATCTTCGTATTCTCCAACTAGGAATGTTTTTGTTTTCAGTGTACCTTCAAAGATTGGAATGCGATTTGATCCAGCGTTTGTTTTAAACTCATAGAAACCTGTGCCATCATCTGTAGCAGAAAAGTTTTCTACATTCTGGAAGTTGTATGTCGCATCATCTACACTTGAAGTGAACTTGGTATATGCTGGTAGTGTAATAGTTTGCTCACGGGCAACAGCGGTTGAGTTCAAAGTAAGTCTAACCTTTGCCTGAGATGATGTATCTGTATCTGGCACATATCCTATACCTTCTGATAGGGAAACAACTGAACTTCTTAACTGTGCAGTCGGAAGGTATGATTCATTAAGAGCGAAGTTTGCTATAAGAGCATTGAGATGTGTGTTGTAGGCTAGAACATCAAGGATGTTTGAAAGACCTGATGCCTCAAAGTTATAATCTTTAAACTCATCTTTATTAGCAAGATAATCTTTTAGATTACTCTTGATATTGTTAAAGTCTAAGGCTGATGATTTAATCGTTGTTGCCATGTTATCTTAACCTTGATAGGGAAGTCGTGAACGTCACAACTTCTTCTGTGTTTACAATTTGAAACTCTATTGTTATTGATATAGAGTTTCTTTCTTCTTGATAATTTACATCAATAGCCCTAATAATTGCTCTTGGTTCATAGGCATTTATGGCTCTAACTATATTTTCACGTGCATCATCTTCAATATCGTCATCGGCTAATTCGAATAGTAGTGCTCTTATATTTCCACCAAAGAAAGGCTCGAATGGCTTCTCAAAGAAGTTAGTCATAACAAGATTTTTTACTGACTGCTTAACAGCCGCCGCTTCTTTCTTAGTGAATATTTCACCATTAGGTTTAGCAGTAAAAGATAAATCAATATCTTTATACTCAGTCTTCCTACTTACTATTAAAGCAGACTTACTGAGGTTGCCATCCTCTTTTGATAATACTCTATTGGTTGCCATAAGTTCTTCTCTATTTTACCTTTATTTATACGATTTTTGCGAAGGAAACATTAAAACCATTACTCCAAGTTCCAGCATCATCTGCACCCGCTTGTCTCCATTCACTCTCATCATAGTGAATAAATGTTGAATATCCACCAATACCGGGGCGAACACCACGTGCCTTTGCGTTTCTGACCAGTATCCTAATGTAACGTTGATACAAGATCTTATTCTGTGAAGGATTGATACGAACCCCGTCAAGCAGTAAGAAGTGATCTGCCGCTTCACCAACAGGATGATTATTAGTCCCACTATCTCTTTTCGCTCTACCACCATCTGATGTGATCTGTGCTGTGTAACCTTCACCAAGCTCTCTCACTGCTTCAGCAATAGAGTCTACTATTCTTTGATCAGGCCAGTGTATTCTATCATTCCCTCTAGTGTGAGTAACAACATTATCGGTTGGTGGTATTGCAGATTTATTTCTTGCACGTTCTTCTAAAGTCTCTGTGGTTTCTAATAGACATTCGATAAACTCACCTTCAGATAACAACTGTCTATTATATTCAGTAGATATTTTTCTTCTGAATGTGCCTGTCCACTGATCATCAATGTCTGGCATGACTATGATTAGTCTTGAACTCAATACAACCTGATCACCCACACACTCTAAAGTGTCATAAGATAAGATCATCTCATCAAAGAAACTAACGTCCTTTAAGTATTCTGCGATATCAAACAAGTCTAGGTTATTTGGCTTACCACTTTTATTAATTGCTTTATAGACTACAGCCTTTCCTTTAGCCTTTAGATCATTTATACTATTGGGTGTTATTATTTCCGAAGCACTTGGTCTGTATACGCCCTCAGATACTACGAGATTAACACCTCTAAATCTTTCATTGTTATTCTGTATTTTTTTCAGTATAAGTGAATGAACATATAAGTTCTTAGCAATATCTCTTTTTACTGAAAGAGACTTTATAAACTTAAGGTTTGTAGAGTCATCAGACCCTAAGAACTTGGCTATAGTAATATTGTCAGACAACTTAGTCTTGATTGTAATATCATCTTGTCTTAAAGGATTATACTTCTCTTCAGGTACAATACTTAGAGCGGATCTTTTGGTTATAAATGTTGCGGAAATCTGTGGTGAGTAAATGTTTGCTGGCATAGTACTTAACACAGGAGTAGATTCTTGTCTTACCGTTCTACCAGTTCTCGCTGGTAGGGGGTTGTTATAATCAGAACAAATAAGATTTTCTTTTAATAGTTGCCCCACAAACTGAGCATTACCAGAGTTAACAACATCTCTTAACTTTGATCTGGCCTGTCCTGTTGTCATATAACCATTAGACACGCCACTATAGTCATTGGACTTATCAATGAAGTTCTTAATGTAGTCACCCTTGTCAATGATTACCTTACGAATACCGCCAGCGGCCTTTAACAAATATGTAAGAACCTTGGTTGAGGTTGGCGCTGTGATAGAAGGAGTTGCCGTATTTGTAATAGCCGCACCAGCCGACCCCGTAGCATTTTCAGCATAAGGCTGAGATCTAGTTGATCTTGATGTTTCAGCAACGCCATTCAAG
>TARA_R110002167_G_scaffold26233_7_pt1 | contig 12271 bp, 9 predicted proteins | sample TARA_R110002167 | Tara Oceans TARA_R110002167 (sample SAMEA4398238) | marine metagenome | biome: Polar Biome; feature: [MES] marine water layer (ENVO:01000295) within the mesopelagic zone...; material: water (ENVO:00002006), including particulate matter (ENVO:01000060) such as...... | reverse complement strand
GAGTCTGGCGCAGTGACCTTGAATAAGCGAAGGCGTAATCAGAACAATATAAGTGCTTACTGCATACCTAAGAAGATACGGTCTAACATGAAAACTTGGGATTAATATGAACGAAAAAAAATTATCTTCAGATAGTGAATACGCTCAATACGATACAGATGGCGATGGCATCGTTAGCGATAAAGAGCTTGAAACTAGCAGAGAGTTACAAGAGCTTCACATTAGCCATGAACGAGCTGATGCTCAAAAAAATATGAGCTGGTTTGCATTATGGGGGATGTTGCTTTATCCCAGCCTTGTAGTAGTTTCTACATGGATCGGATTGACTCAAGCAGCATCAATACTTGGCGACATGGCTTCGGTTTATTTTGTTTCTGTAGCTGGCATTTTAGCCGCGTTTTTTGGCGCACAGGCATGGTCAAACAAGAAGAATTAATTTAAGCAGCGTTTAAACGGATTAAGATGACACTACAAAGATTTAATTTTCAAGCTGGTATATACAAAGAAGGCACTGCTTACAGCAATGAAGGTAAGTTTTTTGATGCTCAATTTGTAAGATTTCGTTCTGGAAAGCCTGAGAAGATGGGTGGCTGGGTAAAAAAATATACGTCATCTTTTGTTGGAACTTGCAGAAAAATAAAACAATGGGTGTCATTGTCAGGGCTAAAATATATTGGTCTTGGCACAACTAAAAAAACATACATTATTAGTGGAGACTCATTTATAGATGTTACTCCAATAAGGTTAACCAGTGGTGCTGGAGATGTGACATTTGCAGCGACAAATGGCTCGTCAGTAATTGTTGCTACTGAAAATGGACATAATGCGTCTCTTGGTGATTTTGTAACATTTACTGATGCAGCCACACTAGGTGGAGTTATTACTGCGGGGGTAATAAATCAAGAGTATGAAATCACAGCAATATTAACTGCTAATACATTTACGTTTACAGCAAAAGATACATCCGGCAACACTGTGACAGCAAATGGATCTGACACAGGTAGTGGTGGTGGTAGCGCTGTAGCAGCTTATCAAATAACCATTGGTCTTGATGTTGCTGTTCCGGGTGGCGGTTGGGCTTCTGGCCCTTGGGGTGATGGTACTTGGGGTGAATCTGCCGGAGATACTGTTGCAAATACCTTACGGCTTTGGACGCTTGATAACTTTGGTGAAGACTTAGTTATGAATCCAAGGCTCGGCTCTATTTATTTTTGGGATGCCACGAGTCCAACAGCAAGAGCAAAAGAGCTTTCTGCAATAAGTGGAGCCGCTGACACCCCTACTGAATGCTTGCAGATAGTGGTATCAACGCAAGATCGTCATGTGCTTGCTATTGGCGTAAATCCATTTGGCGAAAGCAATATAGATTTAATGCAAATTCGATGGTGCGCCCAAGAAAATGTTTTAGATTGGAGGCCAAGAACAACAAATACTGCTGGTGATTTAAAGCTTTCAATAGGATCAACAATAGTTGGTGCTTTGCGTGGAAGGCAGGAAGTGGCTGTTTGGACAGACAATGCGCTATATAGCTTACAGTTTGTAGGTGCTCCATTTATATTCAAAGCTAATCTTATTACAGATGGTGTAAGCCTAATCTCTCCTAACGCAGCAGTAGTGGCTAACAATGTAATATTTTTTATGGACAGGCAAAACTTTTACATTTACTCAGGTGCAGCTAAACCTTTGGTTTGTACAGTAAGGGCTTTTGTTTTTGACGATTTAAATCAAACACAATCAGAACAAGTTACTGCTTTTGCAAATACAGCTTACAATGAGGTTGGTTGGTTTTACCCATCAAGCGGGTCTACAACAACAGATAAAATGGTTGTTTACAATTATGTAGAGAATGCTTGGTCTATATCTGAATTGCCTAGAGATTCGTGGGATGATGCTGCGGCTGCATCTGACTTGCCAATAGCGGCTCAAACAGTTAATGATGTTGGGTATGTGTATTCTCAAGAAACAGGATTTAACGATGATGGCAGTCCATTAACTGCATACATAGAAACGGCAGATTTTGACATTGGTGATGGCGATCATTTTGCATTTGTTCGCAGACTATTGCCTGATTGCGCATTTGTTGGAAGCTCAACAGATCCTGAGTTAACGTATACAATTAAAACAAGAGACAATGCTGGCGGCACATTAACGTCAGAGTCAGCAACATCAGTCACTACATCCTCAGAGTTTGCCATGTCAAATGTACGAGCTAGGGCTAGGCAAATTAGAGTTAGAGTTGAAAGCACTGATCTAGACAATGGATGGCGTTTAGGTGATGTGCGTTTAGATGTAAGGCCGGATGGTAGAAGATAATGAAAACATCTAGTGGCGCTGAATTTAGATTACCTCTGGAGCTTCCTCCAGCAGAGTACACAGAGGAATATATGCTAAGGCTAATTAATCAACTTAGAATAGTCTTAGAGCTTATTCCGTCAAAGGGTGACGTAGAAGAAGAAGCGTCTTCTCAATCTTGGTTTCTGTCCTAATGCCATCTACTTATAGAAATACAGTAAAGACGCTTACTGCAACTAGCATTACGGATATATATGAATGCCCACAAGGGGCGACAGCTATACTCAAAACAATTAGCGCACTAAATACTAATGCATCTAATGCAGCTACGTTAATCGTCCATGTGTATGACAGCAGTGAAGATGCCTTGTTTGAGTTTGAAACAGGCTCTATTGCAGCAGTAACTCGCAAACCGTACTTAAAAGACGGAGAGGTAATAGTCCTTGAGTCTAAAGATAAACTTAGAATGACGGCAGGAACGGCAAATTACTTTGATATATTTGTATCCTTTCTTGAGATAACATAGCGTTTAAACACGCAGAGGTTTTTATGAACAGCAACTTTAAACAACAAGCGCCACTGGCTAATCAAGCGCAGATGCTTGCAAACAAAGGTCGTTACGGCGACTCAATGCTGGTTCATATGAACCCATTAGAAGTAGACGTTTTAAAGTCTATGACTCCTAATAATCAGCTTACTGTTAATCCAGACACCGGACAGCCAGAAGCATTCTTGCCTATTCTTTTAGGTTTGGCTGGCGCTCTTGCTGGAGGCGGGGCAGCAACGGGTACTGTTTTAGGAACGCTAGGCGCTGTAGGTGCAGGAGCGATTGGCTCTGGTATTGGTACTGCAATTGAAACTGGAAGCTTAGAGGAAGGTTTAAAAGCTGGTTTAATAAGCGGTATAGTAGGTGGTGTTGGAGGCAAGCTTTTAGGCAGTCTAGGTAGTACTACGGCTGGGTCTACCACAGGAAGTGCTGTGGGTAGTGGTGTAGGTGCTGGTACGGGAGCCGCTGCTGGCGCTGGAGCGACTGAACTAGCAGCTATCCAACAATCACTAGCAACCCAAGGCGCTACTAATGCCGCAGGACAAACGCTTGCTCAAGCAGCAGCAATGCCTCAACTGCCGGGTGCTGTTTTGGCAACAGGTGGTGATGCAGCAACTAAAGCTGTAACCCAAACTTTTATGGATCAAGCAACGCAAGCTGCGGCTCCAAATATTGCTCAAAGGCTAGGATCGGGATTCACTAGCGCACTTGCAAGCCCAGATCTTGCCTCAAGCGCATTAACGGGTGCAACCGCAGGACTAACTGGTCAGGGATTAACTGATGACTTTAATCTGAGCAATATGGGTGGCGCACCACTTCAATCAGATGAGGATGCAGAAGATTTTTATGTACCCGTTACTGCTGATGATCGCGGCGCTCAATTCAGCAACATGAATGCTGGCACTTCTGAGTATGATTATTTTTCAAACCCATTCAGTTTTACTCAAGAACTTAAAAATGGCGGATTAATAAGAGCTTTTAGTGAGGGTGGAATGACAGGAGGGATGGGTGAGTTTAACCCTGACTCACCAAACTTTGATCCATCTGCATTTCCACGAACCTACGGGCCACAAAAATTTAACATTCCATCATATATGACAGACCCTTTTGGCACCGGATCATCTAGCTTAACGCCAGACGGAAGTTATTATGGATCAGTTACACCCGAATCAATAAGGGCTGGTATTAATGTTAGAGGCCCAGATGGTGTTGCGCGTGGCGGTGGAGGGTTTGCTCAACCATTCCAATATAGACCAGCTTATGCTGCCCCAGAATCTCTTGGTGGAGCGGCAAGTACGCAAACATCTAACACAGATCAGGTAGGTAATGACCTTGATGACATGATTCAAGATTCATTCACTCGGCAAGTATACGATCCAAGAACATCTGGCCCCCTAGCAGGAATTAGAGGCGCAAGCGATATAGATAACATTGATTACAATCAAAGACTTTTGGGTGATGCAACTAAAGAAATTTCTTTTATGCGACCTATGAATGAAGCTGAATTGACCGCTAGAAATGACGCTCTAGCTGCTGAACAGGCGGCGGCTGACGCGGCTGCTAGAAATGCTGAAGCCGCAGCTAGAAATACTGCTCGTTCAGAACTAGGCCAGCAATCTGGTTCGTTCATGCTTGGGTCTCCTGCAAATCAAAATTACGATCCAAGTTATGTTTTAAATAATGACTTTGGAGAAAGCGTTGATTTTGGTCTTGATATGCCAGCTAGTGATTTTTCATATCCTTATGGAGGAATGAGTAATGAAGCTAGCGCAAATGCACTAAACAGTTTGATTGGTGGTAATGCATTATACCCCGGAGATCCCGGTTATGAGGCTGGATTAGCAGCAGCAGGGCCATCTTCTGGCGGGTTGTTTAGTGGTAGTCCCCGTAATCAAGAGCAAGGATATAATCCTCAAAATTATTTTAGCTTTGGAAATATTGGTTTTGGAGGTGGAATGTGATTAAGCCATCTAATGCAATGGATATGCCGTTTGCTGGAGGATTACGCAAGTTTGAAAATGGCGGCAGTTTGACAGTAGATACATCTGTATTTGAAGGCTTAGTACCCGGAATGGGTGGGGGCATGGATGATATTGTTCCTGCGGTTATTGATGGCATGGAACCTGTTTTACTTTCCAGAGATGAGTACGTTATACCTGCGGATGTTGTATCCCATATAGGTGATGGAAGTACTACAAGGGGTGGCGAGTTGCTTGATGATATGATTAATAATATTCGCAGACAAAAAACAGATACAACAGAGCAGCCAGCAGAATTAGAAGAAACTCCAGAAGATATAATGGCTATGCTGCGGGTTCCAAGAAAGGTTGTTTAAACATGGCGTTTACTTTTGACTTAATACCGAAAGATGAAATTATTTCTGTATGGCCTGAGATAGCGCACTTTGCAAAGAACTTAGAAAGAAGAAGTCACGGTAGGTTTATTGTTGCTGATATTTTTCATCAGATAGCAGAAGACCCTTATTTTGTTTGGATTGTTAGAGATGAAGAAAACGCCGTAGGTTTTTTTATTTGTGGCGTTAACTCTTATCCAAGAAAAACATATTTAGATTTGAATACATTAAGTGGGACGCGGCTAAAGGAATGGTCTGATGAAGCATTCCGAGTAGTAGAAGATCTTGCCGTCAAGTTAGGTATGGATGGCCTAGAAACATCAACGACTCCAGCTATGGAAAAGATCTGGAAGGATCTTGGATTTACTAAAGAATTTATTGTGATGACCAAACAGGTTGAGAATAAAGAAAATAACTCTGTAGATAAGTCTGATTTATTATCAGTGAATGCAGATGAGTTACTCAAGGAGGTAGCTAATGGGCGGTAGCAGCGGCGGTGGTAGTTCAACTTCAAACGTAAGGCAGTCCGGCACAACAGAAGTTATAAACTCAAATATACCTAAAGAGTTTTATCCTTATCTACAAAAGCAAATGCAAATGGCAGATGCCTTGTTGCAGCAAGACTATGTTCCATATGGCGGTGAGCGTTTAGCTGGATACACTCCAGAACAACAACAAGCTTTTCAAGGCATTAACGCCATGAGCAATAGAAGCTTGGATGGAATAAGTGGCGCTCAAGCATACTTTCAGAATGTGAATGCAGTAGATCCTGCAACCGGCAAGGTTGTGCCTGATTATAAATCTGTAAGCTCTGGTTATAACCCAAGTCAGATTAACCCTGCTACTGGACTACCTAATCAGAATTTTTCTAGTGGATACACTGGCAGTACAATCACAGGAACATATAGTCCTGTTAGCACTGATTTTGGTGGCGGCTATTCTCCTGCAAAAAGCGACTTTGGTAGTGGCTACACAGCTTCTACAATAAGTAGTGGATACAATCCCGCTGCAACTCAGTTTGGTGGCGGTTATCAAGGCCGAGAAATGACTTCTGGATATAATCCTCAAGACATTAGGGCTGGATTTACAGGAGCGCAGATCACATCTGATTATGATCCATCAAAGTTTTCTGCCGATAGAATAACAGATCGTATTTCTGAGTATCAAAATCCATACACAGAACAAGTTCTTGATAGGGCTAGGGAAAGATCATTAAAGTCTTTTCAAGAACAAGCAGCGGCAAGGAATTTACAGGCTACACAGCAAGGCGGATCAAGTTCTTTTGGTAGCAGAGGAATTCTTGCAGACGCTCAAGCAGAAGGTGATTTCCTAACAAGGCAGCAAGACCTAGAAGCAGTACAACTTGAAAAAGCATTTGATAAAGCATCTGGTTTAGCTGGTCAAGATATTGATCGTGATATTCGTTTACAAGGTATGACAGATCAGGCTAGAAGGGCCGCTTCTCAATTTAGAACTGGGGCGCAAGAGTCAACAGCTAGGTTTGGTCAAGCTGCTGGCGCTCAGAGCTTACAGGCTCAGATTGCAAGTGATGCAGCTAGACGGGCTGCGGGATCTCAATCATTGCAAGCACAGCAATTATCAGACGCATCCCTTAGAGCCGCCGGATCACAAACATTACAGTCTCAACAACTTAGGGATGCAGCATTAAGGGCTGGCGGAGCGCAAGGTTTGCAAGCACAAATTGCATCTGATGCAGCAAGGCAACGTCAAGGTGCAATGACATTACAGGAGCAGCAGTACAGAGATGCTGCCGCAAGAGCGGCTGGATCGCAGACACTGCAAGGTCAGCAAATGGCTGATGCCGCCGCTAGGGCAGCAGGTGCGCAAGGATTGCAAGCTGACATAGCTTCTGACGCTGCCGCAAGAGCGGGTGGTGCGCAAACATTGCAAGCTCAAATAGCTGCTGACGCTGCTGCTAGAGCAGCCGGAACGCAAGGTTTGCAAGCGGATCTTTCTAATCAAAGAGCATATGCAATGGCCTTAGCTCGCGGAGATAAAGCTGCATTATCTGCAATGGAAGCTGATAGACTTGAGCAAAGCATGGATCTACAACGCCTTGGCGCATTGTCATCTATGGGAGCAGACCTAAGAGCGGATCAGCAAAGAATACTTGACACCCAGTATCAAGACTTCTTAGGACAGAGAGAATTCCCTAAAGAACAATTGCAATACTACGCAAACCTTCTAAGAGGATTGCAGCCACAGGCATATGCAGGTCAGACCACGCAAACATCAGGGCCAGCTCCCAGCCAATCAGGGCAATTACTTAACTTCTTAGGTGGGGCAGCATCCCTAGGTAGAGCTTAATAGGACGTTTAAACATGGCGATGGAAGATCTGTTACGAATAGCCGAGCGAACTCAGGATTTACCTGACACGGCGTTAGCTCAAATTGCACAATCCGGCTCCGGCATTGAAAGTGTTATTGCTGCAAGCGAAATGAAAGCTCGTAACGATATTCGTCAAGACGCTCAGACAAGCCAGCAAAGCCCGTCACAGCCTGTTGTTAATCAACTGGTAGATATGGCTATGCGTCAGTCAGCGCCTCAAGGACAACCTATGGGCCAGCCTATGGGTCAACCTATGGGTCAAGGCATGATGCCTCCTATGTCACAGCAAGGTGTTGGATTACCTGCTCCGCCACCGGGAATGCAACCGGGCGCTCCTGCTCCAGACATGGCAATGCTTGCTCAACAAATGGGCGTACCCGCTATGCAGTCAGGCGGGTTGATTAGGCGCTTTGCTAACGGCACCACTGGTAGCGGCGGGGGCACTGTCGGCAATGTATATTCTCCTGCTTACTTACAAATGCTGCAAGATGAGTTGGGCTATAACCCGGTAGACTTATTGGCAAGTCAAGACACATATTTGCCTGATGACTTTGGATTAAATGAAGATGCTTTAGCGGCTAGTTTTGCTCAGTATCAAGATGCTGGAAACTTAGATCAGTATGCAGATGTGTTTAATCAAGCTGGAAGTGCTTATCAACCCTATGATCAAGTATCTTTCAGTCAAATGCCTGTAAATAAGGTTCCAAACCCTGTAAGCAAAATAGATGCACAAAATGCAGCAGTACAAGCTGCATTAACCGCGCAAAGGCTAAAAAGTATTAGCAGCTTGCCAAGGGGTAGTGTTGGTGACTTAACACAACTATCAAGCAATGCCAGTGTTCCAGCGTTTATTCCAGCAGGACAAAACATTTCTGCGCTAGGGCAAGGCTATCAAACACAGGCGCAAAGAGCCGCGTCACAAGCACAAGTTGATAATGCTGGCCCCGCAGGGCCGGTTGCTGGCTCCGCAGGGCCGAGTACCGACCAAGATCAAGGTCAAGGTCAAGGTCAAGGTCAAGGTAATAATGCTGCCGTGCCAATTGTGGGAACAGACAAAGCGCTATTTTCAAATGACCCAGTACTGTTTAATTCAAACCAAAGCAGCAATGGGTTTGCAGCAACATTGTCTAATAGCGGCAACCCTGCAACCAGTGTAACAAATAGACTTACTGCAAACCTAGACGATGAAATGTTTAGAACATTAATCGAACGAGAAAAAGCTTATAACAAAGAAGTAGATGATTCTGTAGGCAAGCTCAAAGATCTAGAGGGTAATTTACCTACAAGGGAAAACATTAAAGATCGCCTTAAAAGGCAAACGTCTTTAGGTATGGCTCAAGCTTTCTTTGAAGCTGCTGGATCTGGAAGCCCTGACTTCTTAACTTCGATTAGTAAAGGATTTGGTGGCGCTGCTGGCGTGATGAACAAGATGACAGGTCAAGAGCAGAAAGAACTGTATCAACACGCAATGGATGAGTACGCAAGAGAGCAAGGTAAAGCTAATACATCGTTTAAACGACAGGAAAATACTCTTAAAAAGATACAGGATGCCAGACAGTTTCAACAGACAGTTGCTACCGCCAACTCAACACTTGGTCAGCGACGACTTGAAATGATACAGAAAGGATTTACTGATAATAGAAACTACTTATTAGAAGTTGATAAATTAAATGCTGATCAATTAAACGATTATAGGGAATTCCAACAAAAGGCATCCAATGACTTTGGGGATGCTCAAGCAACCTTTAGAAATGTAGATTATAGCTCTACAGTAGATCCTGTCGAAATGGATATACAGTTAGCCTCGCAAGGCTATGCTGAGATGGGGGTTCCTGCTGCACAGCAAATAGAAAACAAAGCTGTCAAAACTTTAATCAAGGATATGGGTAAATTTGCTAAGGATGTAGATAAGACTCTACCTCTTGAGCAGCAAGAAGCTCAATTAGCCGCATCATTACAAGCTTCTTATTTGGATAATAATCGTGTTGGTCAGATGTCAATGCTTCAAAAGTTTGGGCCAGAGCTTGGCGATCTAATGAGAGCTACAGGAACTGCGCAGCAAGAAGCCGCCTTGATTGCGTTTAAACGAAAGCATCCTTGGATTTCAACTGATTACATCACACAAAACACAGCGCCAATCTACCCTTAGCAGAAGAATACTATTAAATGGCAACACAAGAAGAGTTTATACAGGCTTTAATTTCAAGGCTGCAACAGCCGGAGAATCCACCTGCAACAACTTCGGCGTTTAATAATCTAAATCAGTTACCGCAATCTCAGTTTCCTTCTCAACAGGCAAATATTGGTCAGGTTGAGCAGGGGAGCCTTGCGTCTGGTTTTGCGCCAGAAGAACGTGACGGGACGTTCATGCTTAATAGAGCCACTGGACAAGTGGTTACAGGGGTCGCTAAACAACCTGTGCAACAACAAGCGCCGCCTCCTCAAGCGCAATCAGAAAGAGATCTGAATCTTTTCGGTGGCTTTAATCGTGCATTTCTGCCCGAAGCTGCACCTATACAAGAAGAAGAAAGCCAAAATGTTTTGATGCAAGTTGGTCGTGGTTTTGGTCGTGGTGTAGCTCAAGGAACATTGACGCTTGGTGAAGGTTTATTTGCCACGGCAGACATGGTGACAAACCTTGCTGGCTATGAAGACTCTATAGATCCAGCAACAGCAGAAGCTCTCAAGCTAATACAGGATTCTAGGAAAGCTGTAGGCAATGAAGAGGGCATGGTGGGCAAGCTTGCAGAGGCGCTTGGCAGCATGGTTCCTCTTTTAGTTCCGGGGCTTGGTGCGGCAGGTGTTGGCACTAGAGCGGCAGGTTTTGCAGCAAGGGGCGCTGGTTATGCGGAAGCAGCTAGAAGAAATCTAGGATATGCCAAAGGGTTAAAAGCATTATCCGTTATGACCGCCAGTACAATGGGCGGCGGTACTGCAAATCAAATGCTTGAGGCGTATGAGGATGCAGGTAATGAGGTATCTACAGCTAAAAGAAACCTAGCGGTAGCTACTGGGCTTGGCATTGGCCTATTGGACTTGGCTCCAATGGAGATTCTGCTTCGCGGCATACCCAATACAATGGCAAAGAATGTTAGCAACGGCTATATAAGAAGAGCCACTGAGAACATAACCAATGCTGGAGCAGAGGGCGGTCAAGAAGCACTCTCTGGGATATTGCAAGAGCTTTCAGCGCAAGGCAATTACAATCCAGATCAACCTATTGGCGACAGCGCGTTGTCAGACTTTGGGTATGGCGCTGGTGCTGGCTCTATTGTTGACTTGCTTTTTGGTCGTCGCGTTAAGTACGCAAAGAACCAAAAGGAAATTGACAAAGAGTATCAAGGCACTGAGCAACTAGAGTCTTTAGATGAAGAGTTTCTTAAAGATATGCAAACATCAGAAAAAGATGTTGCATTTTATGACGCAGATGGCAATCAACAATCGGGTCAAGTTGTAGACTTTGGGGATGACTTTGTAACCCTGTCCGTAGGCGACGACCTTATAAATGTGCCTAGAGATCAATCGGTTGACGAGCAGTCTGGCGACTCTCTTGCATCAGACAAGGATTTGCTCACCCCTAGATTTAAAATTAACGGCAGAGAGTTAGGCGACTTTAGCGCAGCAGAATTAATTGATGAGCAGACACGGCAGATGCTGCCACAATACGCGCTAGATGCTGTCGATGCTGGTGATATGAGCTTGGGAGAGGCTCTTGATATATTCCAATCTTCTGACGGCACGATGGAACTCACCATGTCTGCTGGCAAAGCTTATCGAATTAAAGCCATTAGAGCCGAGATGAAGCGCAGGAATCCTGAGTTTGATCAGAACATCAGCGAAAAAGCAGCAAAGAATGAAAGCGATGTAGCTACTGGGCTTGCAGTTGATAGCGGTGAGATCGGTGATTTTATTGCTGGCACTGTGGGCGACAATCAAGACACTGTATTGGGCAGGGTAGCATCAGATACAGACGTATCTCGCGGGCCAGAGATTGAAACTTCTGTGTTGGTTAAAGCGTTTAAACGCAACGGTGTAAATAAATCAGAACAAAAGCAGTACATTCAAGAAGTAACTGGAGGTCGTAATGTTCCAGTATCAGACCTCAACTCTAATCAAAAAGCGGCAATCCATGAAAAGGTTGTGACGCACAGAGAAAGAAAAAAAGCTAAAAAGGAAGCGGATAAAGCTGCGGACGATCAAGCTAAGACCGAAGAAGAGATAGAGAAAAGGGCGGCAAAGCTAGCTGAAGGCTCTGCCAAAGCATCTGAAGGGCCAGCGCCCACACCTGTAGCAGCAGCGGATACGCCTGTAACACCAGCGGCTGTAGCACCAGCGCCTGTAACACCGGAGGCTGTAACGCCAGAGCCTGTAACTCCAGAACCTGTGGTAGAAGAGGTTGTGGCTGAAGAGCCAGCAGCGTTTGAGCCAGTTGTATTTGACTCAAAAGATGTAGCAAATTCAAAGCCTCGATATAGAGATGAGATCCCTGAGTTTGAATCGCTTTTAGATAAGGCGCTTTACATTGTTAGGGATGGCGTTAAGAAATCTAAGAAAGATGCTTCAATAATTAACGAGTTAAAAGCTGCGTTGCCCGGAATGACCGAGGCAGACATACGAAGCATGGGTACTACGATTGCTGCTGAAGTTAAAGAGCGTGGTGAGGCGGCAAGAAAAGCAAATCAATCAGTATTTAAAATACCTACAGTTGTTCCACAACAAGCTCCGCAGG
>TARA_R110002167_G_scaffold23281_4_pt1 | contig 12275 bp, 11 predicted proteins | sample TARA_R110002167 | Tara Oceans TARA_R110002167 (sample SAMEA4398238) | marine metagenome | biome: Polar Biome; feature: [MES] marine water layer (ENVO:01000295) within the mesopelagic zone...; material: water (ENVO:00002006), including particulate matter (ENVO:01000060) such as...... | reverse complement strand
CCTCGGGCGGAAAAACACCCGATGCCGGAAAAAGCGTTTGGGGCAGTGGGTTTCTGCCATCGGTCTACCAAGGGGTACAATGCAGATCAAAAGGAGACCCGGTACTATACCTGGATGATCCGGAAGGTATTTCACGCAACCTTAAAAAAAGTACCATAGATGCGATCAATACTATTAATAAGGCCGAATATGCAAAATACGGAGATCCTGAAATTTTAGCGCGCATCAACCAATATGAAATGGCCTATAGAATGCAGATCGCCGTTCCCGAGGTAATGAACATCAACAGCGAACCTGAATATATCAAACAAATGTACGGCGTCGAACCCGGCAAGGAATCTTTTGCCAACAACTGTTTACTGGCCCGTAAACTCGTGGAAGAAGGCGTACGCTTCGTTCAGCTATTCGATTGGGGCTGGGATACCCATGGCAATGTACGGGAAGGCTCCGTTGATGTGGGATTACACAACAAATGCTCCGAGATCGACAGGCCCATTACGGCGCTGATCTTAGATCTGAAACAACGTGGCCTCCTCGATGAGACCCTAATTGTATGGGGGGGCGAATTCGGCCGGACCCCGATGCAGGAAAATAGGGGCAATAAAAAGATGCGTTATAAGGGCCGGGATCATCACGGGGATGCCTTTACCATGTGGATGGCGGGCGGCGGTATTAAGAAAGGGGCCTCCCACGGCCTCACCGATGAGATTGGATTCTCAGGCCTGGAAGGCCGAGTATCGGTACAAGATGTACATGCGACCATTTTACACCTGCTTGGTTTTGACCATGAACAGTTCACCTTTGAATTCCAGGGAAGACCGTTTAGACTCACGGATGTATCGGGAGCGGTCATCCGGGAGATATTGGCATAACCATATAATGATGCACATGAAATTAGTTTATACCTGGATACTTATTGTTTTTGCCATGTCCGGACAAGCCCAGGAAACCGGCAAAATCTTATTTTTTCAGACCGATTGGGGAAGGACCGACTCATGGGACACCTTTTGCCAACGCACCAAGGCATCGGGTTACGATGGTCTGGAAACCTGGATGCCCAATGATGATAGTTCGCAACAGGAATTGAAGACTGCACTGGAAAAGCACGGCTTATCGGTCGGTTTTTTAATCGGCACCGATAAGTCGCTATCATTTGAGGCAGGTTTAAAAAAATTCTCGGAACATATGCTATTTTTGGTCGGTTGGAAACCCACATACATCAATTGCCATACCGGAAGCGACTTTTTTACCATGGATCAAAATAGGGCTATTATCGCCGTTGCGAATAAGATCGGAAAGGAAAATGCCATCCCGACCTATCATGAAACACATCGCGGAAGGTTCAGTTTCAACCTTTCCGATACCGAAAGATATTTAAAAGCCATCCCCGATCTAAGGCTGAATCTGGACATCAGCCATTGGATGGTGGTACATGAGTCGCTACTGGAAAGGCAAGATGAAAATTTAAGGGAGGTCATCGATCGTTCCGACCACCTGCATGCCCGTGTCGGTCATGCCGAAGGGCCTCAGGTAAACGACCCGGAGGCCCCGGAATGGAAAGTGGCCCTAGATAGGCATTTGGATATATGGGAAGCCGTGATCCGGAAGGGCTGGCAAAGAAATAACGGGGTATTTACATTGACTACCGAATTTGGGCCTGCCGATTATATGCCGACCCTGCACTATACCAGAAGTCCGGTTGCCGATCAATGGAAACTCAATGTATATATCAAAGAAGCCCTCAAAAAAAGGATGAACATTGAATAGCCCTAAACTATGATGGATATCCTAAAACAACTGATGGGCCGCCTCCATCCGATCTTGGTACACCTGCCCATTGGTTTCATCATCCTTGGCTTGCTCCTGCAATGGTACGACCGCAAAAAAAATGAATTGTCGAACGTAATCTCCCTTATCTTTTTATGGGGGGGCATGGGTGCCATATTGGCCAGTATTACCGGATACCTGCAATATCTGGGGGAGGGACTTGCCTTTGACACCGTAAAATTTCACTTGTGGGCAGGTATCCTAACTACTATTTTCTGTTTTGTGATGTATGCAAGATTGAAGGAACGGAATCCTTTTATTTTTCTTTTGAAGATACCGGTGTCCGTGCTATCCATACTCTTTTTTATACTGATTTCCTATACCGGACACTTAGGAGGAAGCATCACCCATGGGGAAGATTTTCTGATCGAACCCTTGCCGAACAACTTCAAAAAAGTCCTTGGATTTGAGACCTTCGAGGAAAAGGCCATCATATTAAACGAAGAAAACTGGCAAGACGCCCAACTATACGAAGAAGTGGTAAAACCCATCCTGAACAACAAATGCATGAGCTGCCATAGTACCAAAAAGAAGAAAGGCGGATTGGTATTGCACACTGAGGCCGACATTTTGAAGGGCGGGGAAAATGGGGAGGTAATCATTGCACATAATGCCTTGGACAGCGAATTGTTCAAGCGCATGGACCTTCCAAAAACAGATGAGGACCATATGCCGCCCAAAGAGAAATCCCAGCCTTCCAAGGAAGAGATCCAATTGATAAGGGCATGGATCGATGTGGGACATCCTTTCGACAAATCGATTGAGGAAACAGGGCTATCCAAAGACCTTTTCCTCCCTTTTTTTCCGGTAATTGAAAAGAATGATTATCCGGATATGGAAGTTATGGCAGCTTCCCAAGATAGCATAGCCACCCTTAAAAAAGAGGGGATTCATGTAGAAAAAATCAGCGAGGCGACCAACTTTCAAAGGGTATCCTGTATCAATAAACCATCGTTCACAGATGCAGCATTCGAATTATTGCTACCCCTAAAAACCCAAATTGCAGTATTGGATCTCGGGGGCACCCAAGTGAGCGACGCTATTTTTGCGCATTTGGTCGAACTGCCCCATTTAACCGTCCTAAAACTTGACAACACGGCCTTGACAGGAAAAAACATCGCTTTACTCCGATCGTTGGAGCATTTGAAAATTATCAACCTCACTGGGACAAGGTTCGAGGTACGGTATCTGAAAATTTTGGCCGACTTCAAAAAATTGGAAATGGTTTATGTGTACCATTCCGGTATAGATTCGACAGGGGTGAAGCCCTTGGGAAAAAGTAAAATCCTTGTCGATTATGGCAATTATGAACTTCCTGTTATCCCATCGGATAGTGTAATTTATTAACGCTGGTCGCTGCCTTACCTCCTATCACTTGGGGAAGCGATCTGATAGGTCCGATTATCTGCTTCAGACAATAACAAGCCCATCATTGCCAGGTCGACTTATAAATTTTATAAACCAAAAGAAATAACATAGCTTAGGGGCACTAATTCAACTACATGGACTTCAGTAAAAAACTGGGCCTTTTTTTAGGTCCGATCCTATTTTTCATTCTCATTAGTTTACCCTTTGAATTGGTGTCCGAAAAAGGGGACGTCGTTATTGCAGTCGCGGTTTGGATGATCATATGGTGGATCAGTGAGGCGGTTTCCATATCGGTCACGGCATTATTGCCCCTTTTCCTCTTTCCATTGATGAAGGTCATGCCTATTGCCGATGTGGGAGCGAAATATGGGAGTCCGATCGTATTTTTATTTTTCGGGGGATTTGTACTCGCTCTCGCCCTTGAGAAAGTAAACCTGCACAAACGCATTGCGTTGAATATTATTCGGCTTACCGGCACCACACCCAATAAAGTCGTACTCGGCTTTATGATAGCTACCGCCAGCCTCAGCATGTGGATCAGCAATACCGCCACTACCGTAGTAATGTTGCCCATAGCGATGTCGGTTATCGGGCTACTGGTCAACGATGCCGACGGTTTTACAAAAAACGACAGGAACTTCGCGCTTAGCGTAATGTTGGGCATTGCATTTGCGGCCAATGCGGGAGGAATTGCAACCGTTATCGGCACGCCGCCCAATTCGGTAATGATCGGCCTTTTGGAGAACCAATACCACATTGAAATATCCTTTTTAAAGTGGATGGTCATCGGGCTGCCCTTCTCCGTGATCATGGTGGCAATAAGCTATCTCGTACTCGTAAAATGGATGTTTCCCAACAAACACTTTAAATTTACCGCTTCGAAGGAGGTCATCAATGAAGAATTGAAAAAATTGGGACCTATGTCGGGCAAAGAGAAAATGGTCCTTGCCATCTTTGGGGTCACGGTATTCCTATGGGTTTTTAGAACTGTAATCAACGACATTATCCCTGACCTTAAATTAAACGATTCGATCATCAGTATGATCGCTGCAGTTGCAATGTTCGCCATTCCCTATAATCTGAAAAAAGGCGATTTCCTTATCGATTGGAAAGACACCCAGAAATTGGCCTGGGGCATATTGATCCTTTTTGGTGGGGGCTTGGCCTTGGCCGAGGCCATGTCGATCAGTGGTATTGTAGATCTGGTAGCCAATGCCATCGCCGGAAGTGATATATCGATATTATTGATGGCTACCCTGCTGATTTTTCTAATGCTGTTCATGACCGAATTGATGAGCAACGTGGCTTTGATCGCCGTGCTGGCACCAGTGGTTGCGGGTATCGCCTTGGGACTAGGCCTTCCTATCGTCTATTTGCTCATTCCCGTAACCATGGCGAGCAGTTGCGCCTTTATGTTGCCAATGGCCACTCCTCCTAACGCAATTGTTTTTGCCAGTGGCTATATCAAGGTACACCAAATGGCAAGGGTAGGTATCATCCTTAACCTAATTGCGGTGGTCTTGTTGGTGCTGATGTTCCAATTTGTTTTGCCTTTAGTGTTCGCCTAGTGCCCAACTTAGGGAACATGTACAAGCATCGCACCGAGTGGGCCATAAATAGCAAAAACCCCTTAATTAGGGGTTTTATATCGGTAAATTCTAAATAGAAAATTACCCTATTTGATTCTAATATACGGATCAAAACCTTCAGGCAGGTTTGCCTTGGTATCAAAATTTAATGATATGTCATCATTTTCATCGATATAATTAAACGACGCTGCATCTTTTGGAAAGGCATAGGCATCGAAATTTTCAGGTAGGTATCTTTTGGTCCTTACCTTAATATTTGGCTCGGACTCGATATAGTCGATACCGTTGACATTGAAGTAAACTTCATACGGATCAAAACCTTCAGGAAGGAAGTCTGAGGTATTAAATCCCAGTACGGGATGTAATTCTTCCTCTATATATACCACCGTATCAAGATCTAACTCCTTATTGTCCAGATTTGGGTCGGTAGCGAAAAGACCGTTTGCGATCCCAAGACCGAATACCATACTTAAATGTAATTTCATATTGCTCATAACGTATTGTAGGTTATCTGTTGTGCTCAACTATAACGTGTATTTGGGGCAATATTGTCTTTATTCGATAAGATGTAATTTCCTGCAAATCCCCAAATAATCAGATTCGCAATTCAAGGATAAGAATTTTGACAACTTGATGTTTTAGAGTTCGATTTTTGCGGTCTTGACAGCAAACGCCTTGTTTTTTTATGGGAAAAAAAATAAAAATAAAATTCCTTTTTTCGGCTCAACGGAAAAAAAGTGAGGTGTTTATTGGGGTAGACGGGATAACGACAAAAAAATAAAGCCATCCAGTATACGGACAGCTTTATTCTCAACTAATTCGCTAATTGAAAAATGAATTTCTATATATAAGACTACAGAAATTATAGAATGTTACAAGAGTTACCAGCTTTTTTTAAAATAAATTGTAAATCCTACTTTTTATAGACCAACAAACGAAGCGCATTGAGGACCACAAGCAAGGTGGAACCCTCGTGAAAGACGACCGCGACCCCGATGTTGACCCAATCCAAAATTGTGGCGGTTATAAGGATGGCCACCATCCCCAAACTGATCCAAAGGTTCTGTCTTATAATCGATATTGCTTTGCGGCTCAACCCTATGGCAAAAGGAAGTGTTTCCAATCGATCCGCCAACAGGGCAATATCGGCGGTTTCGAGGGCTACGTCACTACCTGCGGCGCCCATGGCAATTCCAACCGTACTGTTCGCCATGGCCGGGGCATCGTTTACACCGTCACCGATCATGCCCAATTTTCGCTCCCGAACCTTTAGGTCTAAAATAGCGGCGGCCTTTTCTTCAGGCAAAAGTCCCCCATATGCTTCGGTCATCCCGATCTGTTGGGCGATGGCATCTGCCACCACTTGGTTGTCGCCGGTGAGCATCACCATTTTTTTGATCCCCAACTTACTTAGTTGTAGCAGGGTCTGCTTGGCCTCCTTTCTAGGGACATCCATCAGACCAAGGATTCCGATAAAGGTGTCCTCCTGCCGTACCAGCATTGTGGTCTTGCCTTCCGATTCCAAATGCATCACCTGATCGACGACCGTTTTAGGAATGATACCGTCCAAATCGCTATAGATCTTCAAGTTACCGATGATGATCGTCCGACCCTCAAATACGGCTTTGACCCCCCTGCCCTGTATGGCCTCCAAATGTGTTGCGTGTGGTACATCCGTTACCTTCAATTGCAACATTCCGTCCCTTACTACCGCCTTGGCCAATGGATGATCGCTCAAAGATTCGACTGCAATCGTAATCCGAAGTAAAGTATCACGATCCATATTCCCCAAAGGCACCACATCGGTCAGTCTCGGCTTGCCTTCGGTCAAAGTTCCCGTTTTGTCGAACGCCAGTGCCGTAAGTGTGCCAAGGTCTTCCAAAGGGCGCCCTCCCTTGATCAATACCCCCCCACGGGCAGCACGGGCAATACCACTAAGTACGGCCGAAGGTGTCGAAATCGCCAATGCGCATGGACTCGCCGCTACCAACACGGCCATGGAACGGTAAAAACTTGCGCTCCAGGTCTCATCGACCACCAAAAACGCGAAGTTGAGGGCAACGACCAAAAAGATTACGGCCGGAACATAATATTTTTGGAAGTTATCGGTAAGGAGTTGGGTTGGGGATTTTTGTTTCTCGGCCTTGTGTACCATCGTAATCAATCGGCTTAAAGTGGAATCTACCGCCAACCTTGTTACCCTTACCTCCAATGCAGTATTGCCGTTTATGGTTCCAGAGAACACCTTGTTTTCTTCTTGTAGGTACTTCTCGTCCTCAAATGCGATCACCTCGTCTTTTACCGGCACCTTATCCACGGGAATGCTTTCCCCGGTGATAGGGGATTGATCTACACTGCTGCTCCCCATTACTATAAAACCATCCGCAGCAATCTTGCTTCCAGGCCTTATCACGATGGTATCCCCGATTTCGACATCACCAATGGCGACCTCTACAGTACCCCCATCTTTTTTTAGCAAAGCCGTTGTTGGGGCCAACCCGGTAAGGGCGGCTATCGACTTCCTGGCCTTCCCCATTGCATAGTGCTCCAAGGCATGTCCCAGACTAAAAAGGAACAACAACAGCGCACCTTCGGCCCATTTGCCCAAAAATCCGGCCCCAAGGGCTGCGACCAACATTAAAAAATCGATCTCAAATCCGCCCTTTGCTATTTTCTGGACCGCTTCCAGAAACATAAAATAGCCGCCAAAAAAATAGGCAGGCACATATAAATACCAAAGTACTTGGGGAGACTGCGCCATCGATCGATCGATCAGAAATCCGATGAACAGGAAGACCCCGCTCAGAACTGCAAAGTATAGTTCAGTATTTTTTCCTAGGATCCCCACTTCATGTTGGTGGTCTTGGCCGTCGTGTTCACAACACATATATTCTTGTTTATAAGCACAAAGATATATGGCCTACTAATGCAATGGAAGTGCATTAATCGGGATTGCAAATACTGCAAATGCCGTTTACCACCAAATTGATATCAGAAGCAATGTAGCCATCTGGCAGGTTGATCTGCGGAATTTTGTGTTCGGTTAGACATACCGTTTCGCTGCATTCGGTGCAATGAAAGTGAAGATGCAGATCGTTATGTGCCTCACAGTCGCAGCCTTCATCACATAGGGCGTATTTGGGAATACCATTGCCATCGTTAATTTTGTGTACGATACCATTTTCCTCAAAGGTTTTTATGGTACGGAAGAGGGTGGTCCTGTCGGACTTTTCGAAAAGCGACTCCATATCGGTAAGGGTTACTGCCGTTCGTTTTTTCGCCAGGGTGCGAAACACCAATATGCGCATCGCCGTAGGGCGCACATTCTTCGTGTGGAGAAATTTTTCGATTTCGGTCATGAGATCAAGATCATACCATAAAGATAAACCCTTCTAAACTTATAGTATAGAAGCGAAGTCAATTTTGATACGTTAAAAAGTCACCCTTATCCATTTTCAAATCTTCATCCGCCACTGCGGTTATAAAAATGACTGCCCTTGACGAATTTTTAGAAAATAATATCCTCGGCAACATCAATGACGGAGGTCTGTTCACATTTGCAACGTGCATTCTGTCCAAAAACAGCTTTAACAATGTTAATGCGCTTCTCCTAAATTTAGTCCTTAGCCGACCAACGGCATTTTAATCGGATGAACAAAAACCGTTTACCACAACTTAAGGCAATTTCACCACAGGAAAAGGTCTGTTTGGCAACATCTGCCTTTTTCGAGTGTTGGTTTTATCTACTTTGGTCGAAGAATCAAAACCCCGAAATTATGTCTGATAAATTAAAAAGTCTTGTTTATTTTATTTGTTTGCTAATCTCAAGTGCTGCGTATTACAATATGGAGAACCCTAGTTCCCCTGACGTTGCCGATAAGGTAGAAATGGCACAGGCGGAGACCACTACCGTCGCAGTATTGGAAAACAATGTTCAGGAAGAGGTGCAATAGACCTCATATCATATAAGATTATTCCTAATGGGTGTGGCACTGGTGCCACACCCATTTTTTATTTCCCCCTATCGCCCTATCCTGTTAAATAATTGCCAAAAGTCTTCAAAGGATTAAACCAATTGCTGCATATGGTGTCAAATAACCGTAACACATTAAAACCCGAACAATGAAAAAAGTAATTCTAGTAACCCTATTGGCGATAGGTTTTTCCGCCTTGGCCCAACAAAGGGAAGGCAGACACCAAGGACACGAAATGAACAATTTAAGTCCGGAACAGATGGCCACATTACAGACCAAGCAAATGACCTTGGCCTTAGATCTCAATGCAAAACAACAAGGAGATATCCAAAAACTGAATTTGGAACGCGCGACTGCCCGTAAAGCCAAAATGGAAGCGCACAAGGCCCTAAAGGAAAGCGCGGACGCGGCAAAACCAACTTCCGAGCAACGTTATGCCATGCAAAATGAAAGGCTTGATCAGCAGATTGCCCATAAGGCGGCGATGAAGAAAATCCTTACCCAGGAACAGTATGAGAAATGGGGAAAGATGGACCATAGAAAAGGGAAGCATCGCAAAGGAATGAAAGGCAAAAAAAGCGAAGGCAGAAAACTTCACAAGGAAAAAGGAAATTAATACTATTAAGGAACAAATTTTGAAAGGGCCCTGCTGAAAAGTAGGGCCCTTTCTGTATCCCCGTATTTACATCACCACTATTGTTTATCTTAGGCATCCAATGACATGTACACCATAACGGTGTCTCATCAACCCCCATAAGCAAAATCTACATAAAACTTATAGCATCAAATGGGAAAAAGAATTGTCTTAGTAATATTTAGCGTGCTGTTATACCAAAGTAAAGTCAGACAAATGATTCGATTGGGAATGACCTAACCAAAGATCTAGAACAAACTTATGCACAAGGCCATATTAACCGCTTTTCCGTCGCTATTGTCAATCAAGACGGAATACTATACGAAAAAGGAATCGGGTATTCCGATAGACAGGCTAACAAAACATATACAAAAAATACAATTCAGAATATTGCTTCTATTTCTAAAACCTTTATAGGTATTGCCTTATTAAAGGCACAAGAATTAGGCAAACTACATCTAGAGGACCCTGTAGATAAATATTTACCTTTTAAGGTTATTAATCCGAATACTCCAATTACCATCCTACAATTGGCAACACATACGTCAAGTATAAAAGACCCATCGAGATACGAGAAGAATGGATATGTCTTGAAGGAGAAAAATAATGGAGCGGCTAAAGTAAATGGCAATTTTCGGTCTCCCGATGAAATGATGGCACAGCATGTTTTTGTAAAAACCTATTATGGGAAAAGGGTAAATGGTACAAGAAAAATATTTTTTTGAAAAAAGCCCCGGGAACTATGTTCGAATATTCGAACATTGCCGCGGGATTAGCAGCTTTTGTGCTAGAAAATGCAACTGGGGAACCTTTTAATGAATTTACAAAAAAACACATTTTAGAACCTTTAGAAATGTCTGACTCCGGTTGGTTCTTCAATGAGGTTAATTTTTCAAATCATTCCAAACTTTATTCCGATAAAGAAACTGAACTAGCCTTTTATCAATTGGTTAACTATCCTGATGGGGGGTTAATTACTTCATCGAATGATTTAGGTAAATATCTAGCGGAATTAATTTCTGGTTATAGTGGACATGGAAAGATTCTAACCAATGAAAGTTATAAGAAGCTATTTAAACCGTATTTAGGAGATGAAAATTTCAAAACAAGAAATGAAAGTGTCTATAAGGATGAATATAATATGGGCGTTTTTATGGGCATTTCTGGCAAAGGACATATAGGTCATACTGGAGGAGATCCCGGAGTTGTAACCCATATGTTTTTTAACACCAAAACCAAAATAGGCAAAATTCTTATCGTAAATACGGATATTGAAAATGAAGGAGTACAAGAATTTATTGATTTATGGAATACGTTAGCGGCGTTTGAAAATAAATTCTAAGCCAGTCGGGAATTATCACAACTACAGTGAAGCGCTGCGTTGGGAACTGAAATAAAATTCCCTATTTTTAACAGGCATGTCCAGGCTACTACAACGGATTTAAAACGCCTGACCCTAGCTTAAAGCTGTTTGTAATTTGAGAGATAACCATGAAAAACAATGAAATAGCAATTGAATTTTTAGACCACGTAGCTATTCGGGTTCAGGACTTGAATGTATCCGCTGAATGGTATCAGAAAGTTCTTGGCCTAAAAAAATATCAACTGCCTGAGTGGGGAGATTTTCCGATTTTCTTACTTTCTGGAAAATCGGGAATAGCTTTGTTTCCAGCTAAAATTACGGATAAACCACTTGAATTGGACTCAAAATACGTGAAAATAGACCACTTTGCGTTCCATGTGACAAACGAGAATTTTGAGAAAGCAAAACAAAAATATGCTGATTTGAATTTGGAATTTAATATTCAAGACCATTATTATTTTCATTCTATCTACACAAAAGACCCAGATGGACATACAGTTGAATTAACCACAATTGTTGTAGATGAAACTACGTTTTATAAATAGAAAGGAAATAAAAAAACAATCTACCTCGTGCATGAAACATCGCTAACAAGTGCTAAATCCAAAGGTCGGTGTTTGGTTACAAAGACCGTAATCCCAAAGCTTCGGGAAGGCTTTGTGTCTGTCCGAAGTGTTGGTGGCTCTTTTAACGCTATGTTTTATACACTAACCGGTAAACATTGATTATGAAGCGTCATTTTCTATTTCACAAGTTAAAGTTCAATTGGCAATTCGGTTTGGCTTTAATCCTGCTGTTTGGAATACCAAGGTTTGTGCTTGTTTTAGAGGCTAATAAGTCTGGAAATTACAGTTTCACTTCAATCATATTTTTGATCATGTGGCTTGCCCCCTTTGTGCTTTTAACAAAGGAGGGACGGCAATTTATCGGGATAAAATGGACAAAAAATCTTCAATGGCTTGCGCGTTCATTTGTGCTAGGAATACTTGCCTGCGCCGTCATATTTTTACTCGGAAAATACCTTTACCAAGACGCCATAGAAAATTGGTTTGTATACATCTCCAAATCATATGGTAATATCCCTGTCGAAGAACTTAACGGCAATCACAAAAAAATTTATTTTGCAGTGTTCGCGGTAATCGGAATGACTTTCAGCCCGATAGGCGAAGAGCTGTTATTCAGGGGGTTGATCCATCAAAGTTTTGTGTCTAAGTTCGGGAATAATAAAGCGTCGATTTTCGACAGTTTGGCTTTTGCCATAGTTCACTTGGCCCATTTTGGAATTATAAATACCATCGGGGGATGGAAATTGTTAATTGTCCCCGCAATGATATGGATGATCCTAATGTTCTTGACAAGTAGGTTGTTTTTTTATTGCAAGCAAAAAACAGCTTCTGTTTATGGTGCTATTTTGAGCCACGCGGGGTTTAATTTTGCGATGACCTATTTTATATTTTACCATATCCTATAAGCCATGAATGACAATATGGAACGTAAATAAAGCAACCATGACAACAAAA
>TARA_R110002167_G_scaffold133340_1_pt1 | contig 12281 bp, 9 predicted proteins | sample TARA_R110002167 | Tara Oceans TARA_R110002167 (sample SAMEA4398238) | marine metagenome | biome: Polar Biome; feature: [MES] marine water layer (ENVO:01000295) within the mesopelagic zone...; material: water (ENVO:00002006), including particulate matter (ENVO:01000060) such as...... | reverse complement strand
AGCCGATAGGGGGCATGCCCCCTATCGGCTTGAACACAACGCCCGCACAGGGCAACATTTTGAAACCGGACTCTCCCTCTGACTGGAGGGAAGACGGGGCTCAGGTCAGGAGACCATCCGTCCTTAAATGAAACGTTAGGTGGGTTCTCCTCACGCCGCTTTAATTCGAAAGTGCGCTCGATCGACGGAGCCACATCAGTTTTTTCTTTTATAGGGTTAGTTACTAAAGTCTGGGACCAGCGTCTCAGTAGTTCACGATCAGAAACGAATCCGATCAACGCGTGGCGTTTCGTGACATTCCGCAAGCTTTTGTTTTTGACATGGATGTCGACAAGGAAAAATGCCTTCTCGTACGCGATGTACATTACGAGGAAAAACACGTAAGGCAGAAAAAGGAATGACAACAACGGCGGTAGATAGAAGTCTTTCAAGGTGGACAACGTGAAGAAGTCTTGGGGGTCATAAATCAATCGATATCCAGAATACCCCATTATCAACAGCCCGGCGCAAACCAATACGCCATTGAAGAAACGTTCGACGGCTTGATGTTCGTCTTTGCCCCGAGCAAAGGCAACCATAAAGCCGACGAAAGCCATGAATGGAAGGAACAAGAGTTCTGCAATTAAACTGAACGGATAGAATGCGACCACAAATTCTATGGCCAATGTGATCTTGAAAATATCCTTTAATGAATTCCTGAAAAATTCTTGATCATCTGAAGCCGAAGTGACACGGGAAAAAGAAACACCAGCTGTAGTTAGGGCCCATAAGATTGTGGTTTTAAGTTGGGAGGTGTCCCAAAGTCCTATCTTCGACAACAAGAAAATTATCAAGACGATGTAGAGAAACATCGCACCAATTTGGATGGCGAAGATGCGTGACAACAAAATTCGAATTACTGCGAGTAACGACTCTCGTACCGGTTTAAGGAATGCACAAACCCCGATCAGGATGATGAACCAAATTCCGATCGCAATTTCTCGATTGTTGAATATATCCATTCTGCTAGGAGACTAGTTTTTGGTGAAGGTGCCGAAACATTCCGGCGTTCTTCCAAAGGTTGGCATTGCCTACGACGTAGATCGCTTCTTTAGCTCGCGTGGTCGCGACGTTTAGTAGGTTAGGCCGACCGCCAGCCCAACCACGGGCGCCGCGCTGTTCTTGTTTTTGCGCTCCCAGTACGAAAATGACGGCTTCTGCTTCGCGACCCTGGACGGTGTGGACAGTACCGACGTGTTCGTAAACCCAACTTTCAGGCTTATCGACCCACTCCGTTAGGAGACCACTTGCTCGGATCTTTTCGCGCAACTTATTTTGGACGATAACAAATGGCGTAACTATGTAGAGGTCTGGTTGGCAACCCGCATTCCGGAGCGTGCTCAATAGGTCAATCACCGTATCGCCTTCTTCAGGACACCATTTTTCCTGTACGCTCCCCGTAACATCAATCCAACGGGATGGGCCCAACACATCTCTGATGGTGGAAGGCCTTTCTGGCTTGGCTTGGACCATAAGATTTTCGTAGGCCACCCGGTTCGAGATGCTGAACATTGGTTCCGAGCAACGCCGATGAACAAGCAAAGGCACACCCACATTTCGGGTGCCGTACTGCGTTTCAAAGGTCCCGAAATATGCAGTCGCAGTGTCTGCGAGGGTCTGTGCAGACCCGTTCGGCGCGTTGTAGATCAAGGGATCAATTCCGAACCTTTTGGAGATGGCTTCTGTCAGGCTGTCGGGGAGAACGACGACTGGCTCGATCTGGATTGGGTCGCCAACGACAACGGCGCGCTTTGTCCGCATTAGAGCACCGACCGCCGCTTGGGGAAGTGCTTGACCGGCTTCATCAATCAAAAGCCATCCAAACTCTTCAGGTCCGATTCTTCCGAACATTCGGGATACCGAAGCGAATGTCGTTGAAACGACCGGAACGATAAGGAATAGAGTCGACCATAGATCTGGGATCAATGCATCCTTTTCGGGGGAGCCAAGGGAACTCGTGCCAAAACCGTCGAGAAGCACACTCAGATTATGTCGGATCGGCTTGGCGGCTGCGTCAATGAAGGCTTTCTGAACGGCTAGAGCCTGCTCGAACAAATCGTTCCTTTTTCGTGCTGCTTCAGTATCTAACCATGGAGCGGCGGTTTGTCGGCTTTTGTGGTCACCCTCAAAGAATTCATCATCGACAACTGTGCCGCCTATTTCTTCTCGCATTACCGAATAGCGATCGTTTTCCTCATTTAATACCTGCTGTTCGGTTGCCACTTGATGGCGGATATTTTCTCTATCGATTTCGAATTCCTGTTTCTCAGTTTCAATCTGCTCAACGGCTTTTTGGACCTCGGTATATCCGTCTTTTGCACGCGTCAATTGGGCCCCAATCTCAGCGTGGGCGTGTTTCCAGGCTTTATAATCACTCCAATTGAACAGACGTCGAAAAAAGCCAGGTTTTCGGTGAAGCGATGCATCCCACTCCGATTTCGCCTCGCGCATAACTGTTAATCGAGATTGCTGGGCTGCCAGCGCAGCTTGAGATTCGTTTTCTAGAATGGATACACGATGATTTATCTCAGTGATTTTTTGGTCGAACGCTGCGACGACACCTCTCCGGTGACGGATAGATTGACCCAGCTCGAATATGCTTTGAAGAGCTTCCAGTGCACTATCGGTCTCGTTCAGGGCATCCAAATACTTTCTGCGTGCGGCCTGCCAACGCCGAAGGGCTTCTGTATGATCGCGAGGCGGGTTTTCACGCTCAGCAATGACCGGTGGTCGTTCAATTGGTGGCTCGAAGTTTTCGTCCACTTTGAGCTTTGGGTTTCCAACAGCGTGTTGGAAATAGGTCTGGAAACCAAAGTCATCATCCCACCAAAAATCTTGACGGAAACTGGCTCGGTTTGCCGCGTTGCCAAGAACGGCTGCGATGGCGCCCCAACTGTCGCGCTTCAACAGGTTGTCAGAGACTGTTTTGAAGTATCTTAAAGGATCCGCATCAGGGGCAATTTCGTCGATACCTGGGAGCTCTGCGCTGACATTCTCAACGGCTTTATTATTTGATGACGCGACAATGATCTCGTGTCCTCGAACCCGATCATCAAGCGCGTAGAGGTGCAGGAATGCTTTGCCTTTTTTTAGTTTTTGACCTGAATGTTTGAAGGCCTTCTCCGGATCGTTGAATGAGCAAAGTATCTGAGCGCGTTCTGTCACGATCGCTGCGATCACATCTCTCAACAAGGTTGTTTTGCCGGTTCCGGGCGGGCCATTCACCGCCAATATCCCATTGTCTTTTAGATCATTGAGGGCAAGGTTCACGGCGCATTGTTGCAGGAGTACGAGAGGGTGCCGTCCGTTGCTGGGCCACGAGCCATTCGGAAACATGGATGGTTGGGTTGCCGTCTCGATCGCTCGATCATCCGACATCAGATTTTGCCGCGTCTCAGGGGTGATCATCCCAAGATAGCGTTTAAGATTTGTTGGCGCGGCTCCGTCGTCGATAAGTGAAATCGCGGTTCCTAGATCTTCCAAAAAGAAAGAATTCAAGATCAATGCTTCTGGAGGGTCTTGAACGCGGAAGTACTGATAGGTTCGTATGACGAAGCCAGGAGGGGTGGTGAGAGATCGGTCCAGGCCTAACCTGTCGATCAGCCATTCATAGGCGCCGAAAATAGACGCAGCATCTAGTGGGATTGGTTGGCCTTCCTCATTTTCCTTGACCAAATATTCCGTTAAAGCCTTGATCAGGGCTGCCTCTGAATTGGGCCAATCTCCGAGGCCTTCTAGATCGCCCGAAAGGGCTTGTGGGACGCCCCAACCAAAGCTGGATATGGACACTGCGTCATCTTCAACTGGCCTTCCTTCCTTATCGATCATGACAGTTGCAAGAACGGCCTGGCCTCTCGCCTGCGGCCTTTCGGCCCGACTATCAGTGTAGACCTTAAGGAGAGCTGAGACTGCCGGCGCCATATCGATATTTCCAAGGACGACTTGGTAGTAAAGCCGATAGTTTGGGCGGCTTTTTTCTCCGGTCCCCTCCCAAGGCATGATGCCGTGATCGATCTTCGCAATACGCCTGCGGTCGCCTCCGGCGAGGTCTTCCGGTGATCGATAGTTTGAGGGAGACAAAACTTCCATCGCCGTCCATGCAGTGAGGATTTTTGTCGGGTCGTTTGTGATTGGTGGAGGGGCGATTGGAGCCGCCGGCTTTTCAGAGGGTGGGGGCGACGGCATTAAAGGGGCAGTATGCTCATCTGCGACAATCGGGATTTCCGGCTCGGGAGGTGGCTGGATTTCAAGGGTTAGCTGCGGATTGTCGGACAACCCAGTGGGTAACGAAGTGGTGGTGGGAGCGGCTTTGGATTGTAGTGCCGTTTCCACCTTTTTGCGCAAGGCCTGAGCGCGTTTTGTTTTGCGGTGGGCAAGCTCATCCGAAAGCTGATTGAGAGCTGAAGTGTCGTGACGCTTCTCGGCGAACAGACTTTCTAGCTCTTTGATACCCTTTTGAAATAGCGGCCGTTTGGCCATTTCCTTGTCCCCTCCCCAGGGATTAGGCTCCTGATCAAATACAATTCATAACTGGTATTCCCCTAGCAACAAACACCCCCGGTATAAATGGGTGCATAATGTCTAATATTCCTTCGAGCGTGTTGATAGCGTCTGAGAAGGTCTAGATTTTAGAAGATATCGACTTCCATTCCCCGTCGCTTTGAGCGAGACTCTGTCCTGGAGCCGCGACGCACGGCACTGGGGCTTGGAAAACCCCCTGCGAAGAGGTCGTCACTGACCGATAACAGTGACCCCGACTTATGGTCGGGGTGCCTGGGCTATGTCCAGGCCTCCCGGCTAAAAACCCAGGGGCCGTCTTCGCACGGTTTTTCCAACACCCCGATCACCAGTCTGGATGATGCCACCTTCCGGCGGGCGCGCTGGAGGCTCTGGCCTCAGGTGAACGGAGAAACCATCCATGAAAATCAATTATGCCTATACGGTCGGCGTTTTTGTTGCGCTGGTAATTGCGGCAGCGACTGTCACGCCCATCGACGCTCAAGCTGCCAAGCTCAAAGAAACGGTCCTGGAAGCGAACAAGGATAACAAGCGTTATTTCCGTGAGATTATCGCCCGGGTTCGCGGTGAAGTTTGCGAGCCCAAGAAGATCGTCCTTCATGGTGAGCGAACCCGTTACCGCGTCCTCTATTCGGTGTTCTGTGAGAGCGGGGACGAATACCAGGTGACGGAGCTTCCATCTGAGAACAAGGTTCACATCATCAGGTGGTGACCAAAATATCCCGATTGACGCAAATGAAAATTGACTCTGAATTCAACATGTTGAGGGTGCCTGTCAATTTTTCCCAACATTTTGTTGATTCCCTGAAGTTGATGTGGTTCAAATATTGCGTCTTGTGCATTTTCTAACTGCCTTGCGGGGCCGTCGGAAAACGGCACTAAGACAAATAGCTGAAGCGAACTCCGCGAGCCTATGACGGCCAAGACCGGAACTGAAAGCGGCTTCGGCAGCGTTCTATCCGTGAGTCAAGGAGGACTGTGACCGGAAGACGCAGTGGGTTAACGCCTGCTGGTGTCCGGTTCCTCTTGCTTGGTCCCGTGCACCTGCAGGCCAGATGAACGGAAATCGATATGGTCCTCAGGCAAGATACACAAGCACCCGTAAATAAACGCCATAACCAGACCCCGTGGGTCGACCGGAGATTACTGGCGCACATCGAATATATCCCCATCGACAGTCTCACGCGCTATCCAGGGAACCCGCGTAAACATCCCAAACGCCAACAGAAGAAGTTGGACAAGAACCTGTCCGCATTCGGCATCGTCCTGCCAGTGCTTGTGGATGCCAAGGGTGTGGTCATTGCGGGCGAAGCGGTCCACGCCTCGGCCAAGCGGCTTGGATACACCGAAATTCCGATCCTCAGGATTGATCATCTATCCGAGACGGATATCAAAGCACTTCGTATCGCGCTTAATCGTTTGGCGGAACTGAGTGAGACGGATGAGGAGAAGTTGGCCTTGGAATTCCAGGCGCTTCTCGAAATCGACTACGACATCGAGCTCACCGGCTATGACAATGCTGAGGCCGACCTCATTATTGAGCACGCTTTCGCACCAACCTCGTCAACTCCGGTTGATGACGTGCCCGGGTTGGAGGAAGAGGCGGTCTCGCAACTGGGCGATTTGTGGGTGCTGGACGAGCACCTTGTGTTCTGTGGCGATGCACGTGATCCGGAAGCCTACAAGACGGTCTTGCAGGGTCGCCAGGCTCGGATGGTCATAACGGATCCTCCGTATAACGTTCGGGTTCAAGGAAACGTCTGCGGCTCAGGCTCCATCAAGCACGACGAGTTCGTCATGGCATCGGGCGAGATGTCGGATGAGGAATTCCGAGCTTTCCTAGAGGCCTTCATCCGTAATCTGATCCAGTCCTCGGCGTCGGGCTCACTTCACTATTTGTTTATGGACTGGCGGCATTTACGGACACTTCAGGAAGTTTGTGACAAGTACTATAGCGCTCAAATCAATCTCTGCGTCTGGGTGAAGACGAACGGCGGGATGGGGGGCCTTTACCGGTCCCAGCATGAACTGATTGTTGTTTATAAGAATGGCACGGCACCTCACGTGAACAACGTTCAGCTCGGCCGCTACGGACGCAACAGAAGCAACAAATGGGAATACGAGGGCGCCAACAGCATGTCGCCTGAGCGCCGTGCTGACTTGGCGTTGCATCCGACCGTGAAGCCCGTCGCAATGATCGCCGATGCCATCAAGGACGCTTCCAATCGCGGCAATCTTATCTTGGACCCGTTCCTCGGGTCTGGAACGGTGGTGATCGCCTGCGAACAGACGGGGCGTATCTGTGCCGGGCTGGAGCTCGATCCCAAATTTGTCGATGTCATCATTCGCCGCTGGCAGGCGTTTACGGGCGGCCAAGCGCGCCACGCGGCGACCGGCATGACCTTCGATCAGATGGCCGACCTGCGTCAGGGCAAGACCCTTCTCCTGCCGCCTCCTGCCGCCGGCGGGGAGGTGTGACATGGGGAAAGGAGATTACTTGGTCGGCTACAAGAAACCGCCCAAGGCGACCCAGTTCAAGCCCGGCTTGAGTGGTAATCCAAAAGGCCGTCCCAAGGGCACCAAGAACCTAAAAACGGACCTTGAGGAAGAGCTTAAGGAAAAAATCACTGTCACCGAGGCGGGCCAGCCGAAGAAGCTCAGCAAGCAACGAGCACTCCTAAAAGCTGTCGTCGCCAAAGCGCTCAAGGGCGATACCAAGGCCATCAGCATCGTGGTCGGCATGGTGGACAAGTATCTGAATGATCCTGTTGCGGAGGAGACAGACGCAATGGATGACTTGGCGGACGCCGTCATCGTCGAGGCATTCAAGGAAAAGGTTCTAAAGGAGGCGAATCATGGCAAATGACGAGATTAAACTGCCCCTCGCAATCATGCGTGAGGATTTCGCGTTGTTCGTCCGACGGGCATTTATGCAAGTGTATCCCGGCAAGGATTTTCAGGACAATTGGCATATCGACGCTCTTTCTCACGAGCTCATGGGGTGTTGCTTCGGCGACGTTCGACGCTTAATCGTGACAATGCCGCCTCGGTCGCTAAAGTCGTTCTGTATCTCTTCGGCTCTGCCGGCCTATTTGCTTGGACACGATCCTTCCCTTGAGATCGTCAACATTTCCTATGGAGATACTCTTGTTCGCGCACATACACGGATTTTTCGCCAGATCATGCATGCGCCTTTCTTCAAAAAGACGTTTCCCGATGCCGTTATTAGCTCGATGAAGGATAACGAGACGGAGAGCCTCACGACGAAGGGAGGAGCCCGTCTCGGCGTTCCCATGGAGGGCGGGATTACAGGGCGAGGTGGCAACATGATCATCATCGACGACCCCATGAAGGCCCAAGACGCGTACTCAGATACCGAACGAGAGCGTTGCTATAGAAATTTTACGTCGACAATCTCAACGCGGGTTAATAACCCGGCAACGGTCCGAACCATCATTACAATGCAGCGCCTCCATGAGGACGATCTGGTCGGTCGTCTTTTGGCTCAAGGCGGGTTTAAGCACCTGAACATTCCGGCGATAGCCATGGAGGAGCAGACCTACAAGACCGGGTCCGGTCCGAACGATGTCCATCATGTCCTACCGGATGATTTGATGCACCCGGAGCGGCTAACGAACGAGTTCTTGGAAGAGCAACGCCAGACCATGGGGACGTCAGCATTTTCTGCCCAATTTCTTCAAAACCCCGTGCCGGAAGATGGAGAAATGTTCAAGCGGGATTGGGTCGGAAGATATCCCGGCGATCCGAATCCGAAAAACTACGGCCAGATCATCCAGTCATGGGATACGGCCATCAAGACCGGCGTGAATCACGATTACTCTGCCTGTGTGACGGTCGGTGTTCGCCAGGGTGAAGTTCATGTCCTTGATGCAATTGAACGAAAGCTTCCGCTTCATAGCCTTCAAGTCCTCGCTGCCGAACACGCCATAAAGTGGGGTGCCCATGTTGTGCTGGTTGAAGATGCGAACTTAGGAACCGAACTTGCCAGGTATCTACTTCGATGTATTAGAGCTGCGGTTATTCCCATTGTTCCCAAGGGAGCTAAAGAACTTCGGGTTTCCACGGCAGCGGCGCAAGCTCAAGCTGGCCGTCTGTTCCTTCCCAAGAAACCACTTCCCTGGTTGGACAGCCTTGAACGACAAATGTTCGGATTCCCCAATGCTAAAAACGACGACCTAGTGGACGCCCTTGCTCAAGTGTTGATCTGGTATGCCCAAGGTGGACTGCCGCAAATCGAGGCCCGGGTCACTTTGATCGGTGAGGGTGGAGCAAAAGTGGCCCATCAAAGCACATACTATGACCGCATGGGTGGTTCTTTCCCCTTCTAGATAGGACTGGACTTCCGCTCGCAACAGAGCGGTACTGTCGTCTAAGCGGTGAGGGCGGAAACGCCGATTAAATCGCCTCCTAACCGCCGCCTACCCGGGTTGGTCTTGCGACTGGCCGGGGACTGGGCGGTGGAAGCGCTCGCATCCCGCGGGCGCGGAAACATAGGAGGCATCTATGGCCGCCAAACTCACCAAAACGCAAACCATCCTGAAACTCGTCAAACGGTCCAAGGGCGCCAGCCTCGGTGCTCTGGAAAAGGCCACCGGCTGGCAGCCCCACAGCGTCCGCGCGGCGCTGACCGGGCTCCGTAAAGATGGCCACGCCATTGAGCGGTCGAAGGATGCCAAGGGCGTCACGGTCTACAAGCTGGCTGAGGCTGCGGACGCATGCTGAGGAGGGATGATCTCGACGGCTTGGATCGGCCGGCGTTGCGGGCGGCCTGGGAGGACGATATCGGCCGCCCGCCGCCCCAGCGGGCCAGCGAGAACTATATGCGCTCCGTCCTCGCCTACCGCATCCAAGAACGGGCAGGGCCACGGCTCTCCAAGGCAACGAAGCGGGAGCTCGAACGCATTGCCCGCTCGTTGGAGAAAGGCGAAACGCCCAAGGCCACACCGCAGCTGAAAGCCGGAACCAAACTCATTCGGGAATGGAACGGCGTCATGCATGAGGTGCTGATCCTAGACGACGGGTTTGAGCATCGAGACCGGACCTACGCAAGCCTCTCTGCTGTCGCCAAACAGATCACGGGGGCCCATTGGTCGGGTCCCCGGTTCTTCGGTCTAACGTCCAGGAGTAAAAACGATGGCGGCTGATCGGAAGCAACTCAACTGCGCCATCTACACACGGAAGTCCTCGGAGGAAGGTCTCGATCAGGAATTCAATTCCTTGGATGCTCAGAGAGAAGCTTGCGAGGCTTTCATTCAAAGCCAGAAGCACGAAGGCTGGCGTCTCCTGAAGGACCGCTACGACGACGGCGGCATCTCCGGCGGGACCATGGAGCGCCCGGGGCTCCAACGCCTGTTGCAAGATGTCGCAGCGGGGAAGGTCCAGGTCGTCGTGGTCTACAAGGTCGACCGGCTGACCCGCGCCTTGGCCGACTTCGCCAAGATCATCGAGACCTTCGATGACAATGGGGCGTCTTTCGTGTCCGTCACCCAGCAGTTCAACACGACGACGTCAATGGGCCGGTTGACCTTAAACGTGCTCCTCTCTTTCGCCCAGTTCGAGCGGGAGGTCACGGGCGAGCGCATCCGCGACAAAATCGCGGCGTCTAAGAAGAAGGGCATGTGGATGGGCGGCAACTTGCCTTTGGGATATGACAGCCCGGACCGGAAGCTGATCGTCAATCCGACCGAGGCGGAAACGGTCCGCCACATCTTCCGACGTTATGCAGCGCTGAGGTCCGTGCGTTCCTTGAAGGCCGAACTCGATGCGGAAGGCATCGTCAATAAAGTGCGCGTTTCCAAAACCGGCCGAACGTCAGGCGGAAAACCATTCGGTCGTGGGGCGCTTTACCATCTTCTCCAGAACCGCATTTACATCGGTGAGATCACCCACAAGGACGAGAGCTATCCGGGCCAGCACGATGTCATCATCGACAATGACCTCTGGGATGAGGTGCAGGTGACGCTGGAGTTCAACCGCGTCGAGCGCAAGCATGGCACCAATGCCAAGAACCCAAGTCTGCTGACCGGTATTCTGTTTGATGAAAAGGGTAACCGTCTGACGCCCAGCCACGCCGCCGGCAAAGCCGGTCGCCGCTACCGCTATTATATAAGTGCACCTGCTACGACTAAGACCAATGACGGCTCCCCACCGATCCGTCTCCCGGCCAAGGAAATCGAAAATGCCGTGCTGGCCGGACTAAGACGATACTTGTCCCAAGCCGGTGTGAAGCCGAACGACAAGGAATGCCTCGACCTTTTGCGGACGGGCGTGCGCCGCGTGACCTTGGCAGCAGAACAGATCGAAATTGACGTCGGAGACGAAGAGCTTCTAACCGTCCCCATCACGCAACGGCGTCGTGGTGTCGAGACCAAACTGGTTCTGGACCCCAATGCCTATTCACGCCCATCGTCGCCCGACCCCGCGCTGATTAAAGTCGTTGCGCGGGCATATCGATGGAACCGCATGCTGATCGATGGAGAAGCCTCGTCTCTCGAAGAGATCGCATCTAAGGAAAAACTGACCAAAGCATATGTGGTTCGTATAATGAAGTTGGTCAGTTTGGCTCCAGACATAGTTGAGTCGATTGTCTGCGGCACTCATCCAGTCAATCTGACCGCTCAGAAACTTACGAGAGCAAAGAACTGGCCACGAGAGTGGGACAGGCAGCGGCAGCTGTTCGCGCACTTGTAGTCAAGCTGTCCGGGCCTAAATCTTTCCGGGAAATATTTCATATCAAGGAGTTTACAAGTGGAAGCTTTCGATCTGTTCTCTGCGCAGACTTTGGGGCATGTGGTGACCGGAGTTGTATCTGGAGTTATCGTCCTGTCCGTAAACCATTTTGTCGCCCATCGAAGAGAGGCGCGGCGATCGATCATTGAATATCAAGCAAAGGAACGCGAGTACCATCGAAGCGTCAGAAAGGTTTGTGAGAGAGTGTCTCTTTATGCTCAGGAAATCGTCGCATCGACTGAGCAGCTTGCTAGCAGAGGTCGAATAGAACCTACGTTGTTGTTCTTGCTTAGATTCAACTCGTCCGTGAAGACAGACTTAGATTCCGTTGCGCGAGACCCCAAACATATGCGGTCTGATATCTATCAGTCATTGGGGAACCTATATAGCGAGATTCGGAAAATTGAGAGCCTGATAAAAATTTTGGCCATTGGAAACAACCCTAATTCCGAAGAGCAAGAAGAAAACCTTGATCAAGTTCTAGAGCTTAAAAACGCGTATCAAAATGTGCAGAATATTGCAGTTTCAACAGCCCAGAATGCTATGGAATATGAAGAATGAGCATCGTAGACGATGGTCACACCATCCTGACGGTAACCTAAAAACTGCCCACTAGAGACACTCCGCCTAAATCCCGGGAAAATCGGTGGAAATCGGTCTCTCACGCAGCGGAATGCGTGCTCACATGCCCGCAAGCCTCTGAATTATTTAGAATTCTCTAAGAGTCGTCGTGGACCGTCGTTTTGGCCCGGACGGAATGGCGGAGAGGGAGGGATTCGAACCCTCGGTAGGCTTGCGCCCACAACGGTTTTCGAGACCGCCCCGTTCGACCACTCCGGCACCTCTCCTAAAGCCCTGAAAAATTGCGTCTTTTCAGAAGCCCGGCGGCGTCCGCCAAGACGCCGCCCGATATGTCGAAACCAAATATGGTCCGGGAACGCCCCTTTATAGCCGCGAATTTTTCCCTGTCCACT
>TARA_R110002167_G_scaffold312948_4_pt1 | contig 12290 bp, 12 predicted proteins | sample TARA_R110002167 | Tara Oceans TARA_R110002167 (sample SAMEA4398238) | marine metagenome | biome: Polar Biome; feature: [MES] marine water layer (ENVO:01000295) within the mesopelagic zone...; material: water (ENVO:00002006), including particulate matter (ENVO:01000060) such... | reverse complement strand
AGGTCTTTTTCCTCTGGATTGTCGTCCAACACGAGGTATCCAAAATTCTGTGGCATTTTCTCTCTATACTTAATGCGAGCTTCATCGGAATTCAACGGAAATTCCTGAGCGGATACTCCAATAATTTTAAATGCTCCTGGCAACCAGTTGGCCTCAATGAAATGGGCAAACAGCGGCATCTTCTGATGCAAGATTTCTTCCGGTGTTGAATCGGTGCTCAGTTCGTCCCAGCAGGTCAATGCAATGAGCAATCGCGGGGTATCAATGGGGTCTTTCATGCCTGTGCCGCGCGCGTGCAGCAGCACTTGCACAAGCTCGATGAAATGGGATTGATCGGACGTTCCAGTGATTGAATCATTCGTTTCTTTTTGGTCTTTTTCGGCAAACCCTTTCTTGCTTAAATCGAAGCGGTGTTCTATTTCTGACGGGCGAATGAAGAGAATCCATCGGTCGTTCTTTTTCGCGCGATCAATCCATGTTTTGTCGTATTCCATAAGACCTACGAGGTCGCGTACCTGCTCTCCGCCATAGTCTTTACAGGACAACAAAAATTCTTGGCTGCCAAGCGCAACAGAAATGTTAACTTCTAAGTTGTCTGTAGCAGGAGTCGATTCAGGCTCGTTTCCAGTAGCTAAACGCTTGTAAGCTTGTTTAATCGCTTCAATGTTGTCAGGTGTTTCTGTTATTCTCAGCTTTCCCATACGATTTATCAGTCGGCCGTATAGCTGGGCCAAAAAAGTGGTTTTTCCCGATTTGGGAGGTCCAATGATCAAGATTTCGTTATTTGCTTCCATAGCTGCCTCGGTATAAAAAGAAAAAGTCGTTTGTGGGAAGAGCTGCTGGTACAATATGCATTGGCTTCGGATTGGCTAGTTGGTTGAGTACTGTTTTGGCCACCCCAATATTATTGATGTGACAAAGTTGGTCGGAGTCGGATTTAGAATAATTACTTATCTCTAGCGATACGGCTCCGGGAAAGGTTTCGGATAGGTTATGCTTGATGGCTTCTACAATATTTTTGGGCATTTTATTGGAAAGATCTGATTTGGACCATACAATCACTACCGGTCTAAGCCCTAACCCTTTTTTGAGTTGGCCAGCCAACTGAACCATATCCAAATTCGCACTACCAAGTTGTTCAATGATTGCCTCGCAATCTACAAACAGTAGAAACGCATGAGCGTTGTCATAAATCCAGCGGGCATTTTCAGCGGCAGGGTCGTTCATATTGTCCGCCCATTTGGAAAACACCTCTCCTGATGAGTCTGCAAACAAAATATCTTGTAAAAAACCATCGTTGCGTAGCGCCAGGTGGTAGAGACTGTAAAAATCCTTATCGGAAGGCGTGGCATCGGGATTTCGAACCGTGCCATCTTCCTGGACCTGCAGCGTTTTGGCCTGCAATTCCCATCCATTCAGCGTATAGCTTCCCGCAAAGTCCCAGTTTTCAATGCGTTTGCCGTTGAACAAAAGTGAGTACAACATGGCGAGGTAGGTGGTTTTGCCTGCCCCGGAAGATCCCACCAGACCTATGATTTTGGGAGTTCCCCTGTGAGTCATAAGGTCGAGCTGTTCGGGCCGCAACCATTCTCCCGTCCAAGGAATGGTGGTAGCCTTTGACAACTTTTTAGCCGTTTTGGCCGATGCTTCTGTGGCTTTCGCATTTATAAAGTATTTACATTTCTCATGCAGTGGGCCAGCTAATTCAAGACAGAAATCATCCGGTGCATGGCAACCTTCTTTACTACAACTTCGTTTTGCCATATCCTTGTCTTATTTAGCGGTTGCTAGTTTCTGTGCTTGCAACCCATGAAATATCCACACTGCCAAATCGGAAAACGTCAGTTTAGCTTTTTTATCGATGCCCGTTTCCTTGAAAAACCCGGTTGCTTCACCTTTCTGTAAGACATTGGCCAATGCGCAAAGCAAAGGCTTGCGTTCGTCTCCTTCTGTATAATGTTCTTTCAACACTGTTTGAATGTCAATGTGTAGATTGCTGCTATCCTTTAACCAATCGGTGAACAGGTGTTCTTCCTCAACTTGTTCACCATGCACGTCTTTCAGCGTTTCTCGTAGAAGGTAATCCACACTTTCAGGGTAAAAACCGTCCACTTGTTCGGCAAGATCTAGTGCCATTTGAACGGCTGCGTTCAGTTGATCAAGGCTGCGGTAACTAGCTTTCAGCGAACGGGAATATAGCGATTGTTTCCACCAAAGGAGCTCGCTGCGTTTATTATTGGCGGTGATACTACTAGTGAGCGAGGTGTTCAGGTCCTCGAAAATGGGTTGAATTTGGGCCAAGTATGTATCAAGATTTTTTTGGATAGATATGGAAATGGAGGAAAGGGATTTTCCTTGTTGTGACAAGGCGGCATTCACCGCATCAGCAATCCCGTGCGCTGCTTTATCTGAAAAAAAACCAGCCCAATTTTGATTAAAGTTAGCGGGGTTATCACCAATTTGTTTCGAAAATTGTTTCCATCCAGTATGCTGTGACGCGCTCAAGAGAGAATTCTCCAAATCAACCTTCGAAATTTCTGCTGTTTTTGGAGAAGAAATAGAAATTTCAGCACCTTTAAGTTTAGTTGCTTGTAGTTTACGGCTGACTTCCCACACGGCTTGTCCATTTACCTCAGTTCGGTCAGCCAACTCCTGTAAAAGGCGGCTAATCACACTTTCCTCCGAACCCAATTGGTAATAATTTATGACATCGCGGGCGGTGAGCCATACAAGACCAGCCGTGCCTCCATCTTCTTTCGCCAGCTGACTTAATGACTCTAAGATTACAGCTCGAACGTAGGTGGTAGATTTATCATTTGTGGCAGTCACACTGTTCCTAAAAGCTGGCCATTTTTTTATGATGAAGCCTTCAACAAGTCGCACAACCGGGTCGGTGTCGTTAATCTTTAGGTCAAGTGCCACCAGCGTAAACGGGATGATATCGGATTTTACCTTTCTTCTTGTCAGGTATTTTTTAACTTCATTTACTGCCTTCGTTAGGCTCTCGATGTTTTCTCGGACATCAGTTTTGATGTGCTGCTCGTTGAGATAGGATTGAAGTATGGTTTCAGTCATTATAAAAATATTTCATTTAATTATTCAATAAATAAGCCATTCCAATCTCTTATGCCTTTTTGACATATTATTCGAATGTTTATATCTCTTTTGATTTAGCGATTAAGTTTGATCCAAAAATTTGCCTGCCGTTTTTTTAGTTTCATAATTCTTTTTCTAAATGTGCCACAAAAATTGTATCTAGTAACAAATTACTACTTTATACATCGAATTTAAGAAATATAGTTACTAGTAATTATATTCTCATACATCTACAATCTTAGTTATTTAAATTTTAGGAACCAATTCAGATATAAAATGTTAGAGTTTCATAAAATGGCCGTTTAGCAGGGCAAATGTCCAAACTAACAATTCCCTAACTTAGAAGTACCATTTACGGTCTATTTTAGGTAGGTTGGTTAATTGACCTCTTGTGGGGAAAATACATAAACGGAAAAGGCGTAAAAGGAGTTATACAACAAAGAAAATATGCGTAAATAAAAAAATGAAAAAATGTTGTCCCTATGTTGTCCCCATGAAAAGAAAAAAGCCTCTCGATTTCTCGAAAGGCTTACGCTCACTGGGCTTCTCGCCCAAGTTTTTCTAAGGAAAAGGGTTTACAGAATGGATCAAGATGGTTTGCCATAATTTCCGCGCGCCGGCTGGCCCCTCCCTAAAAATGTCCGCCGGACATTTTCTTTACGGTCGGTCCCCTCTTGGGCTTCCCGATGGTTATCGGGACAAGCTTCTCGCCATTCAGTATTATGCACAAAAAAACCGTCCAAATTCTTGGACGGTTTTTTTAAAGCTCCTCCTCTTGGGCTCGAACCAAGGACCCTCTGATTAACAGTCATAAATTACATACTAAACAAGAAGATAAGAAACGCATAGTAAATCACTTATATCGCTCTCATTTGTTGCTTTTAAGGCCTTATTGTTTATAAATACCCCTCTTTTATTTTGTCTTATTGTGTTACATTTGTGTTACAATTGTGTAACAATCAAAAGTTGAGGTTATGAAAAAGGCGGATGTAACTGTTTATTTGGATAAAAACAGACCAAAGCAGAACGGTAAAAGTTCAGTCAAAATAAAGGTTACCTATAATCGTAAAAGAAAATATTTTGCAACTGGAATTGATTTAACCACCGATAATTTTGAACAAATCTTCTTTGGTAAAAGAAAGACATCGGAGCAAAAGGAAGTGAAAACCAAGATTGAATATTATGAGAAAAAAGCGAATGATGTGATCGATAATCTCAATGTATTTTCATTTGATGCTTTTGAAGAAGCATTTTTAGACCAAAGAAACACAGCAAACAGCGTTTCATTTGCGTTTGACAAGTACATAAATAACTTGAAGCTTGAGGACAGAATAGGTACAGCAGTAAGTTATGGATGCGCAAAAAATAGTATCGATAAATTCAAAAAAGACTTAACCTTTGCCGAAGTCACACCCATATTTTTGAAAAAATACGAAAACTGGATGCTGACAAATGGTAACAGCATTACAACTGTAGGCATTTATTTAAGAAGCCTAAGGGCTATCTACAATCTACAAAACATTGATAAAAGTGTTTATCCTTTTGGAAATGGAAAAAATAAATATTCAATTCCTACTAGTAAGAATATTAAAAAAGCTTTGACCATTGAAGAAATAGCAAATATCTATAAATATGAAGCTGAACCAAAAAGCATCAAAGAAATGGCAAAGGATTACTGGATGTTCCTTTACTTGAGTAATGGCATGAACGTAAAAGATTTTTGTTTGTTGAAATGGGAGAACATTGATGGCAATATGCTCACTTACAAGAGGGCTAAAACGGAACGAAGTCAAAAGCAAAGCAAGCGCATTTCCGTAGCATTAAAGCCTGAAACTTTAGAGATTATCAAAAAATGGGGGCAACCTTCCTTGGATAAAAATGCTTTCATATTTCCACACCTCAACTATAAAATGAACGCTGAACAAAAAAGGGCTACCTACCAGCAATTGACAAAAATCATAAATAAATACATAAAGCGAATAACATCCGAAGTTGGGATTGACAAAAATGTAACAACCTACTTTGCACGCCACAGCTTCGCAAGTGTTTTAAAGCGTTCAGGGGCTAAATTTGAAATGATTAGCGAATTGTTGGGGCATAGTTCTATAAAAGTAACAGAAAGCTATTTAGACAGCTTTGAGAATGAACAGATACAAAAAGAAACAGATGTATTGACAGCAGGATTTAAAAAAGCTAACTAAAAAAAGTTTTTTATAACGTTCACCTTTTTCACCTCAACATAAAAGACAAATGATTTCAGATAAACTAAATGCTGTATTTCAGTTTGTGGATTTTTTGCACTTCAATATTGATAAATTCAAATCTTATATTCCAACAGTAGAAGAATGTTTGAACATTAGTAACGAAATGGAAACACTTAACCCAAATGAGAATTTTAATGATAAGATTAAGTACAGGAAGCTTACTAAAGTAAGGAATGAAACTTTTCAAAACGTTTTCAATAATGTTACTGAAAGTATAACTGGGAAAGCCGAAAAACTAGGTATTTACCAAAGGACCAATACTGATTTTGAATTTAATTGGGGTTATAATGAAATACAAGAACTAAAAGATAACGCTTCAGAAAACGATCTAAGTTTTATTTTAAGCCATAAGGATAAATATTTAGAATTTAAAAATCAGGTCAATAGTAATTTCCTTTCCCTTGCCTTTTTCTTTTCTAAACTACATGAATACTTAAAAGAAATATTTGTCTTTTTTGATCAGGACGCTGCGGTCAAATTTGACTCTTTAAAGCAGGAAGAAATCCGCGAAAACAATATTACAGAAGCCGTCAATTCGTTCAAAGACGATAAAAGCAAAAGTGCGAAAATTCATATTGACTCCACATCACCAAAAGAAGAGACAAAAAGAATTTTAAAGTTTTTGAACCTAATTGAGTTTTTTGAGGTAAGGAATATTGAAAAGATCTACGATGAGCATTATGGTAAAAAAATTGACACGAATAGGCCAATAAACCTTACCCTTGAAAACTGGAATGACTTAAAAGACAAATTTGTAAAACAAAGGTTTGAACGTGAAAATTATAAAGACTTGATGGAAAACGAAACCGTTGTCTTTGAATTAGAGATTTTAGATCTTTTGGACCGATACATTAAGTCGGATGAAGCTAAACTATCAGCAGATGATTACAAAACTTATAAAGCCTTAATAATGAGGTACAGGGCCCATTTACAGGCAAAACAGAGCACAATAAATCCGCTGATCGTTAAAAACAAAATTGAATTGGTAATAACACTGAGCGACTTGATTGCGCACAAAAAAAGTGTTCATCTTGTCGATAATATTAAAATCAAGTATAAGAACATAAAAGGTAAGCGACTTAAACTTTTGTTTATAGCTTTTCAGAATTTGGAGTTATTGCCAAAAGAACGAATTGCGTCAAAATTCCATCGTTGTTGTAAAAGTGAATTTGATTGGGATATTGCTTCTTATTCTGCTATGAATGATTACCAATACAACGCTATAGTAGATAAAGCTGAAATAGATAGTATGAAGGAATATCTTAAAACACTTACTTAAAACAAATAAACAACTTGCAAAAACTTGTATTTTCTTTTATACAAGTTTATACAACTGAAAATCAATAAGATACACAAACATAACGCCATAATTTTACACAGGAAATAATTTAAACCTGTTGTAATTATGGAACAAGTATTATCATTCGACCAGTTACCAAATGCGGTAACTATGCTAACAAAGGAAGTCATTGAATTGAAACGCCTGTTAATCGAGAAACAGGAACAAACACTCACCGAACAACCGGAACAGCTTTTAACTATTGATGAGGTTGCAGAACTTTTACACCTCACAAAGCCAACGGTTTACAGTAAACATTCAAAAGGCGAATTACCAGGCGTATGTAAACGAGGGAAACGCTTGTATTTTCAACGTGATATTATCATCAATTGGGTAAAAGACGGACGTAAAAAGTCAAACGCAGAAATAGAAGCGGAAGCGGAAGCATATTTGGCGGACAATAAAAAAGGGCTGAAATAATGGAAAACCAAGATAACAGCCCAAATAAAAGACAAGACAAATATAAGCAATTTGCATCACTGCTTAAAGCCTTGGAACATTGTGAACATGTCGAGGTAAAGGTTCAGATAGAATTATGTAGGCGCATAGGAATAACCTATAAAAGAAATGCCTTCAGAGAGGTATACAAAAAAAAATACTTAAAATTTCTGAAGGACAACCCAACGACAAATGCCGATGCTGCCGCTAGGACATCAATACCGCATAAATTATTATGCCTTATTAAACGTCAATTAGAAAAAGAAGGTGCTTTAGTAGTTTACAAAAAAGAAGTCTGTCCAAGGACAGGGTCAGGAAAAGTGCAGCACCTCCGAATCAAATCCAAAGTTTCGCAACTAACACTATTTTGATGTTGTGGTGGATTTTATCAAGATGGTAATAAAAGATTGTGATCAGAAATTGTTAGATGCCCATCCAGATTTGGAATTTATAGGTAGTTACTTTTGTGATACAGGAGAGTTACTTAACGTAAGAAAAGCTAGATACAGGAATCTAGATTTCATCATTTATGATTCGGGTCTGCTGATTGTGAAAGGTAGTTTACATAAGTATAAAAACCAGGGGATCCACAATTATGATGATTTCACCTATCATGATCTATTAACCGTATTGGATGATATATCAAAACGATTTGGACTACCCTTAAATAAATGCATTCTAAGGAACTGTGAGGTAGGAGTCAACATTGAACCTCCACTTCCAACTAATATCGTTTTAGAAAGCCTATTAACACATAAACAGACTGTATTTAAAGATGTATCCGTAAAGAGGGGCTTTTATAAACAAGCATTTCATCATCAATACTTGGTAAAAGTGTATGACAAATCAATGCAATACGGATTGAAAAATGCATGCTTGCGTTTTGAGTTAAAATTTACACGAATGGAAATACTAAATAAAAACGGTGTTGTTACCCTAGATGATTTACGTAGCAAGGAACGATTGCAGTGTATTGGTAATCTATTGACAAATGAATGGAACAATATACTCCTTTATGAACATTCAAACTTGCGGAACCCAACCAAAAGGGAATTGAAATGGAAAGATCCCTATTACTGGCAGAGATTAAAAAAGCAACATCGCTATCGAGAAAAGTTACGATATAAAAGATATGTACATTCCTTTACAGGACAAAATCATCTATCATTAGCAATGAAGATTGAAAAACGGTATTCATGTCTTATTAACAGTTGATTTCCTTTTTACAGTTTAAGTATAGTGTAAAAAGGTAACCACTTAATCAATGATAAAGAATAAAGTTCCCTAGTTATTTAGGTTACAGAAAAATCAAAATATGCCAAAACCTAGTTCATTTCCAACCTTATTTGATGAGGTATTACAAATACACATATCCAAACTGAAAGCATGGGGATACCTAGAGCCAAACCGTTTAAAAAATGGCACACTCACTTGGAGCAGTACTCGTTGGGGCGGAATAAAGCAAGAAAGAGGTAGTATTTCAATTAGGATAAATACTTATAGCGGACGGCCATACGTGGAACTGGATTATAAGTTTGGTGAAGAGTCACGTAACTATAAAATAAGTTTGGTTTCGGTTCCATCAAATTTAGGTAAAGGAAAAATTTGGTATTTCCTTTGTCCTAGCACGCATAAACGTTGTCGCAAATTGTATTCAATTTGCGGCTACTTCCTACACCGAGAAGCCTTTAATGGCTGTATGTACGAATGCCAAACCCAAAGCAAGAAATGGCGTGAAATGGATAAGATATACGGTTCCTATTTTGGTATTGATGATAACTACCTTGAACTACACAAAAAGCATTTGAAGAAAACGTATGCGGGTAAACCGACTAAAAAGTATAAAAGATTAATGAAGCGGATACAGCAAGCTGATAGCATATCATCTTATGACCTTGAGAATATTTTATCTAGACTATCATAATTAGTACATTGCTAAAAATAAGAATTTGGCAAAATGTTTTACTTACAACTGATTAAAGTAAATTGTATTGTATGTCTTTAGAAAACTACAAATATGATAATCCCAGGGACAAGTTAATTTATGAAACGGATTATTCTAGTTTTGAATTATTAGATTTTTCTATTGAAACATTTAAACATTTTGACAAAAGAGGTATTAAATTAAAATCCCATCAAATAGGTCTTAAAATTAATTTTAGCTCTTTTCAATCCTTAGTGAAGAATGAATTTGTAGAAGATTTAGAATCAATTTTATCGGTTTTGGATATTAATAGTAGGATTAATAATATTGACAAAGAAGTATTTGTTACGGATATTATTAAAGGTCGTTGGCAGATACCAATTGAAATAGATTCTCGTTTTTTTCTAAATTTTTATGAAAACAGCCTACAATACAGCAAACTGTTTGAGGAATTTAATAATTCATATTATCATGGCGAAGATGGCTTAGGAAATGGCCATTTCAAAGAACGTATCGAACAGCAATTGTATTTCTATACACAATCCTACTTAAAACTACACTTAACAAAGAGGATTGAAATAATTGATACTATTCAAACCATTGTGGATAATGATGGTAGCCCAATTCTTTACATGGACAATTGGTGTAGTATTAGAGTTTGTATGTCCAATATGAGGAATGTTCATTTCAACGAATTTTCAAAATTTAATAATTCTTCAATTAAAACATTCACAAATATTAAAAGTATCGGAGCCTTATCGGTTGCAAATAATATTTCATTGGAGAACCTTGGAAGCATACAAACTATTTATGGCTACTGCTCATTAAGTAATAGTACAATTAATAGCACAGGTAGTTTAAAAAGAGTTTATGATAATTTAACTATTCATAATTGTGAGAACATAAGAAATCTGGGGGTATTAGAAAAAGTAAATGGAAATCTAAATCTTAGAGGTTCAAGTATTAATGAAATTAAAAATATACACATAAAAGGCAATTTAATTTTTAATAAAAAATTTAAGGAAAACCATATCGTCGAAAATTGTATAATTGGCGGTAAGGTTAAGTTTTTTTCTAGTCTTTAATAGAATTCCATTCTTCAACTTAATTTATTGATTTAACCTCAATTCTAAAACCGATTTAAGGAAAAAACAATAATTGGTAATGGTTTATTTATTGTTGATGTATATTTTCTCGTATATTTATTAGGATCCTATTTTCGTAAATTACCCTATAATAATTTTTCAAACTAGGGAAGACCATTTATACTATAAATCACCAACCTAATTAAAATGAACAAAACAGAATTAATCGATGCTATGGCAGCTGACGCTGGCATCACGAAAGCTGCGGCTAAAAAGTCATTGGAATCTTTCTTGGGGAATGTTGAAAAGTCTCTTAAAAAAGGAAACCGTGTATCATTGATAGGTTTCGGATCTTGGTCCGTATCTAAAAGAAATGCAAGAGAGGGAAGAAATCCATCAACTGGAAAAACTATCCAAATTGCAGCGAAAAATGTTGTTAAGTTTAAAGCAGGTTCTGAATTAATTGAAGCCGTTTCTGGGGGCCATGGTGGAGGAGCACGAGATGAAAAATAAGAAGGAGGAAAAACATATCGTTCAAGATCCTGAAGTAAAGAATAAGAAAACTATTTTTGATTATCAGCAGGATTACTATTATTTTTCTGGAGAGGCCAGTAAATTGAATCGACAGTTAATCTTGGCGTCGATTGCGGTAATATGGTTATTCCATGTTTCGGACAACATTCAAAGTAGTATTCCTGAAGCTTTATTAGGTGTGCTTTATTGTCTATTTGCTTCCCTAGCTTTAGATTTGCTTCAATATTTTTTCGGAAGCGCAATTTGGAGTTTATTTTTCTTTTATTTGGATAAAAAAGCGGGAAAGGGTAAAATATCTTTTGATGAAGATATAGAAGCACCTATAATCCTCCCAGTTATAATTAACTGTTTCTTTTGGTTAAAATTAATCGTAGGATTAATTGCTTATATTAAGTTGTTGGTTTACCTAAAAAACCATATTGGTACTTATTGATTTCAAATAATTACCAACTATAATTTTACTTTTTTTAGTTTAGGTAAACATCGAGAGAACCTTTATTGATATAAAAATCAGCAAAAAAGTTAAGCATATGTGGAGTGAATGGTTTTAGTTTAGCTTCCTCTTTGCACCTAATTATCATAACATTCTGACAATCAATTTAAATTACTTTATGCATGGCTAGTTTATACAAGCAATCCTAAGGAAGCCTGAATTAAACACCTCTTTTAATCGACATTAATTCCAATCCTCGTACACGATCGTACAAATTATAAACACAAAAACCCTCAACTATCTAAATACTAGAATGTTGAGGTTTTTACTTGTTCCGGTAAGACTTCACAAAATTTAAAATTGAAGCCAAAATTTCAATTGTTTTTAGAACGCTAAAAAGATTCCTTAATTTCGAATTTGTGTTACAAACGTGTAACAATGGAAAAATAAAAAAGGGCTACATTTCTGTAACCCTTTGATTTACAATGCTCCTCCTCTTGGGCTCGAACCAAGGACCCTCTGATTAACAGTCAGATGCTCTAACCAACTGAGCTAAGGAGGAAAGTTATTTATTCTCTTCCCTCTTACGCGCAGCTCAGCTGTGCGTAAGAGGGTGCAAATATAAATGTTTTTTCAATTTCCCCAAACAAAAACCTTGCTTTTAAACGCTTGCTCGGAAATAAACAAATCGATTATAGGAAACGCTTGATGATATTCCAGATGTCATTGCCGAAAACGACCAACATGAGGCCCATGAGCAGGATAAAACCAAATATCTGACCGCGCTCCAAAACCTTTTCACTGGGCTTTCTGCCCGAGATCATCTCGTAGAGCAAAAACATCACGTGCCCGCCGTCCAATGCCGGGATGGGGAGGATGTTCAAAAAGGCCAGCCAGACCGAAAACATGGCCATAAAGCCCCAGAAAAAGGTCCAGTCCCAGGTAGGGGACATCATTTCCACGATGCCTATGGGCCCTTTTACCTGTTTGATGGCGCCTGTCTTGGTATTAAAAATGACCTTGAACTGTTTGATCTGGTCGGTCAACACCTTGATGGTGCGGTTGAACCCTGCGGGGATGGCCGCTAAAAAGCCGTATTCGTCGGTGACCATAAGGTCCTCCACAAAGGGCCTGATCCCTACGATGCTGTCCTTGGGAAGCGCCACATCCAATTTTT
>TARA_R110002167_G_scaffold90053_1_pt1 | contig 12300 bp, 6 predicted proteins | sample TARA_R110002167 | Tara Oceans TARA_R110002167 (sample SAMEA4398238) | marine metagenome | biome: Polar Biome; feature: [MES] marine water layer (ENVO:01000295) within the mesopelagic zone...; material: water (ENVO:00002006), including particulate matter (ENVO:01000060) such as...... | reverse complement strand
AGTAGCGTTTTATCTTCCGACGCCCTAGAGGAAGACAAAGTAATAGGTGAAGCAGATATAGTTATAGAGAACCAGACTAAGGAGCTTAGTGAGGAAGAGTTAGGTCAACTTAACTACGACCTACAAACAAACCTAACTTCTGAAGCTGTTCAGGCGGAACTAGCTAACTTCGAGGCTGAGGAACTTCTCGGTGAGGGTAGCCCAGACGTAGTAGGAACTTCTGCTGCGGCTAGTTTAGCTAGCTCAGAAGGTAATGCAGTAAATGGTTCCGTAGCTATTACTAGCGCACACCCTGCTAAAGAGCCACCTGTTGACTTTGATGCTGAGTTTGAACAGGCAGTAGCAGAGATAGAAAGTAAGCGGAGACTCTTCAAACGAATGGAGAAGCAGCAGCAGCTCCTTGAGAATTCAGGAGCCCCATCTGCTAAACGGATGCTTAGGGAGATCAAGTCAGCGTTGCGAGATAACCGCATCCTAGACAAACGAAAAGCGGATGGCCTACTGAAATTAGCTGCCCAAACAAGAGACGCTAAGAAAAAAGCACAGGCTGTTTCTGATGCTAAAGGCCCAAACGAAGCCGATGCTGAAGGTATAGACATACTAGTTAACTCAGGTTTCCCGCATTCACTTACGGTGGAACACCTAGAACGTCTCGGGGTTAAACTCACGGACCTTAGTAAAGCAGCACTGAAAACACTTAGTAATGTGCTGGCGAGTAGGATTAAAAAGAAGTTCCCTATCGCATCAGACCCATTCACCAAACGGGGTCAAGCCCTCCCACAGATATATGGTTCCGGTAAAGTCTACTTGGACGAATCAGGGGTCGGTATTTTTAATAACGATCCCCTAGCCATGCTCACTTTCTTGGAGAGTGGCATCCCGATTCCTGTTCCCTCAACCGCAATCGAGAGCGGAACCCTGAACCCTGCTTTCGAAATCTCAACTGGTGGGAACCCACGTTATGTTACCGACATCATGGTTCAGGAATCAGGAGGCAGGGTGTCGGCCAAAACAGCCTTCGATAAAGTGGGCGCTTTGGAAGAAGACTACTCTACTATCGCTGCCCTTGCGGAACGACTTACTGAACTTAAAAAGTCAGTCACCCTCAGTGACCAGCTTAAAGTTGTTAACCCGTTCAACACTCGGTCGAGGCAGATTAAAATCACAACTGTTGAGGAGAGAGCTAAGGATCTAGGAACCTTCGCTAACGTTACGAATAACGTATTCGATACAGACCCTTCTTTAAAAGGGCTCCAGACACAGTTCAAAAACACAGCCACACTAGCCGCCAGCTTAGAAATGCAGGTGGCACTCTATGAGTATCAACAGGATAGTGCTTCGGAATCACAGGGGTTCACTACAGCTAAGGGGTCTACTTACGCCGTAGACTCAGATGGTAAAACCACTCGTAACAAAGCATACCGTCCAGAACACGGGGCTAAAGAGCAGGGTTTACAGAGAAAATCAGAAAAGACAATTTATCTTACAAGGGAAAATGCTAATGCGTTAGCCCCAACTGTAGATGGGGGAAGATACGTAGACCACGGTAAGAAAAAAATGTCCTTCGTTACTGTGAACGCGGACGGTAAGTCTGGTGTGGCACCATCTCAAAAAGAAATTTCCTATTCTACGAGCCCTACGGTTGGGTTAATTCCTTTGGAGCTAAATGACTTTAAAAACTCTGGGTTTAATGGGTGGCATTTTGGTAATGAAATAACAGGGATAAGCGGCAATCAGTTACCCCCTGTTCCGTTCAACGCTTCAGCTATTTTAAGGGGCCAAGCGTCGTATGCGAAGAGGCAACAAGTCGCTAGGAAGAAGAGATCAACGAGAAGTTTTGTTAGTGTGCTTTCACCCGCTGACATAGCCCCAGAAGAAGTAGTCGCTCCTGATAATTACGTGGCTGCTTCAGCCAACCCGCTCCCTCCCCTGCCTGAAAGACAGGTGAGAGATTACATAGCGGGCATGTATGATATCGGCGCTGAGTCTTTGAGGGATAACCCTCAACTGAAGAGCAGTGTGGCGAACCTACTCAATTCAGAATACCACGGGGAATCTAATCGGGCTTTTGACATGCCTCCTGAGGAGTTGTTCAACGAGCTAATTCAGTTCTACGCAAAGGGTAACCACATCTCTAATCCGGCGGGGATCGCTCTCCAAAAGAAGATGAGTGAGGAAGTGTTTGACCAGCAAGGAACTAACGTAGGCACAGTGCTAAGGGTTCTTAGTCTTGACAGTCCTAATGTTTTTCCAGCGATAGACGAAGACGTTGCTTTCCAGAGCAGGATAAGAAAAGATTTAATTGAACTCGGTGCCGCAGCCCTACAAGGGGGTAAGGAGCCGAGCTTAGAACAAGCGCTCGCATTCCACAAAGACGTAGCGAAGACAACCGAGGGCAACTACAAAAGGGCTATCGTTAGTAGCAAACAAAGAGCGGTTGTTGTAGGTCTCAACCAAGGTGAATTACTTTTTTACGGTATCGAAGATAACAGTGCCGAAGGAGTTATTGGGGCCCTTGAGAAACTTGCTAGTCAAAAAACTAAGCGGACACATAAACATTTCCTGAGGACTCTTTTTGATGCGGCTGACGCCCTCCTACAACAGAGAGAATTTATTAAGACGATTAAGTTTTCTTTCGAGGCGACCACTGCTGATTATGCTGGGCGCACTTACATTGACCAAGACGGAACACCTAACGTAGTCATCAACACGGCGAGAGATAGTGACGGGGGTGTAATGGACACCTTAATCCATGAACTAGTTCACGCGTTTACCGACCGTGTGCTTAACTTGGACCCTGCTTTGCGAACACCTGAGCAGAATAATGCCGTCTCCAGCATTGAATCGTTGATGAAATTGTTGAGGAAGAGAGCCGCGAGGGAGGGTGCGCCCGACTCTGTTCTTTATGGGCTCACAAACATCAATGAGTTCGCGTCTGTCCTAATGACTTCGTCTGATTTCCAGTCTTTCATAAGGGGAATAAAAGTTGGGGCGGGCCAAAGAAACTTTTTAACTCGGGCCCTTGCGGCCATCTCTAGATTTTTTGCAGTAAGGGGCGGTGCCCAAGTTAAAGAGTTCCAAGCTGTAATGGACGTAGCGACATTGGTAGGCAGGGCAGGAAAATCTGAACCCTCTACTGGAGCAGGACACGCGAGTCAGGTCGCATCTCGTGTGACCGCTCGCCAGTTGAAACGCACACGCCTCGCCTCAAGTATCGGCATGGCTGAAGAGGTTACGGCTAACGAAGCATTAGACAAAGCCGCTTTCGAATACTTCCAGTTCGCAGTAGACTTTGTCCCGTCAGAAATCAACATCGTCATGGACAACACCACTGACGTTATTGCGGAGTGGGACTCCGAAACAGAGTCAATAGTCTTTAACGGTAGGAGAGCGGCGGCGAAAGTTAACCAACTAGTAGCTGCTGTTGATGGGAAACCCATCCGTAGAGAGCACATCATAGCCGCAATCCTAAACGAGGAGATTGCACACGTCGCTGCTTTCGCGAGACTATCTAAAGCGGAAGTTCAGGCACTCATGGACGGGCTTAGTGATCTAGATGCCCAGAGTATTGTTGAACAATACTACCCTGAAGGGGAGAGAGCAGCTGCACTAGAAAGATTTAGAAGCGGGGATTCTAGCATCAGTGAAGGGGAGAGGTTTGTCTTAGCTGAGGAGCAACTACGTATCCACGTTCAGAAAGTTCTGAGAGGGGCAGAGACCAACGAGCAAGTAAACTTCCTGCTTGAGAACCCAACCACACTGGGAACTGTTAAGCAGTATTTCAAGAACTTCCTTACCAAGCTAACTTACACCAAGACTTTGAAGGGGGTGTCCCCACAAATGCGGGACTCAGTTAACCGAGTAGTCAGCGAAGTCCGAGCAATGGAGATGGGCTATAGGTTATCTCCTAACGGTATGCACTTCGATGCTAACAATCCTGAAGGGACTCTTAACCAGCTCCTCAAACAAATGGAGATGAATAAGTCGATCTCTCCAAGAGAAGATGACGAGGGTAGGTCTCGGACACTTCAGTCTCGGTTAGGGTCAGATACTGACTACCTCGCAGCCGTCGAGTCAGGCGACATGGATGCCGCACAGGAGATGGTGGATGAGGCTACGGGAGAACTAACGGGAAAATTCCACGGTGGAACGGCAGGTGGTAAGGGTCATGTTGTTCTGTTCGCTGACCGCGTAGAGGACTCTTATTGGAACGGGGGACCAATGAGAGAGGGAAAAGGACTGTGGACCCTGAAGAATACACGCCCCGTCACTGACGAGATGATTAATTTTGCTGCTGATTATTTTAAGGTTAGCAAGGAAGAAGCGACATCAATGATGAACCCATCAGATGTTGTTAATTCCGCAGAGGCATGGGACAACCCGCAATTCGTTTCAGATTTATGGCAGGAGTTTGAGTCTGACTTTATCGAAGATGGAGACTCATTTGAAACTCCTGACGGAGCGGTATCATTCCCTCAATCTGATGCTTTAATTCCGGTAAATACCGACCCAGTCACCTACGACGAGAGCGGCGCAGTCATCCCGCTATCGCAGCGGTTCGGTGAAAAGAAAAGCAGTAGAACCCTTCAGTCTCAGTTAGGGTCGGATGCTGATCTCACTGAAATACCTATAGCTTTAAACAAAAAAGGTAAGCCGATCACGCAGCCATATGCGCTACTTAAATCCCCAACGATTCTAGAACCTTCTGGGAATGGGAGGACAGATATTGACCCTCTTGATTTCGATTCACTCCATTACGAAGTTACGGCCCCTGCTAGGAAGAGGATTTCAGCAGCGATTAAATCAGGTTCTGTTGGAGAAGCGACCGATCGGTTGGTTGGGGAAGTTAACGAAATGCTTAAAGACCCCTCTGTGAAGGCAGGGATTGGGTGGTATTCTCGGATGCGCGTTGTTTTGAAGAACGCATTAGGCGATCGTTTCAAACTATTCTCTCACCTTCTCGGTGCGACTTCCGCTCAAACTCCTGTCGAGACGAACTTCATTTACTCGATGGAGATGCTGACAAAGTTGGATAATGGGGATTACGAGCCTAACATAAAAGGTTACCTCGAACTTCGGTCGATTGCCCCAGAAAACTTAAGGGCCGAAATCGAATCGCGTGGGTTCGCCTCAGCCAGTAAACTTAAGAAGGCGAATACCCCAGCTAAACTAGCTAGACTTTGGATTGATCACTACAAGATTTTACCTACCCGTGACAATGGTAAATTGTATGGGGCTAACTCATTAGCCGCCCTCAAAGCGATAACCGACACATGGTTATTAGGTAAGCTAACACCTAAAACCCCTCAGTTCGCTATGAATTTAAATGGCGAATCCTTAGAAGCTACCATTGATGTTTGGGCAGCTAGGACTCTCCGTAGGATTTTATGGGGGGATAGGGTAGAGAACTGGAGAATCCAACCCAAGGCTGAAACGGGAGTCAGTAATGAAGACTTCGCTTTAGGTCAGATCATTTTTAGAGAGGCAGCTAAAACCTTGGACATGTCTCCTGATGATCTTCAAGCACTTGTTTGGTTCGGGGAGAAAGACGTGTGGGATAAGAACGGATGGACAAAAGAAGTCGGGGCATTTAAGTCTAGCTTTGACGAAGCGGCTGCGGTATTCTTCCCGCCCAACGAAACCCCCCGATCTCTTGAACATGGAAAAAACGTCATTAAGTTTCTGCAAAAGGAAAGGCTTGCCGTCAGTAAGCTTGGTGTTTTTGAGGAGAACTCGCCAAAACTAAAGAAAGCACTAAAAGAATATGAAGAAGCTAAAGGACTTAACGGCGTCGGATCTTATGTCGAATCAAGAGGACGCGAACCGGTTGCAGAACTCCGCGCAACAAGCCCACAAGGAGGGGTTCCAAATGAACGAGATGGACAAACTAATCGATCAGGTAGCGCAGGAGATGTTCGAGGAGCAGGAAGAACAGTAACCCCAAGGTTACAATCCCGCTACGGTGCGGGGTCTGTCATTCCAAGTGATCTCGATGCTGAGTCCATTGACTTCAGCAATTGGATCGAGATGCTGGACATTCCTCTCATGGAGTTCGGGACTTACAAGTCCCCATCCTCCTTGTTTGGCAAGCTCTTCGCGGGCTACGCAGACCGTAACCTGATGCGCTTTAAAGAAGAGCGTGATTCCTATGTCAGGGAAGCCAAGAAACTTGGTGAAGACTTCAAGGAGAAGCACGACAGGATTATAAAAGAAGCGAGTAAGGACGGTGTGGAAATCCCACCCGAACTCATCTCCCGTGCCTCTGGGTCGAACGTTGGTAGCCAGTTGACTGAATCACAAATTGACAGCGTCGAAGCTAGGCATGCCAAGGAGAGAGCCAAGGCTAACCGAGCACCTGATGCTGAACAGCGGAAGGTATTACTAGCCCTCGCTGAGAAAAACAAAATCGCCAACGCGAGGAACCTGCGCATAGAGAACAGGAATGTTCTCCTCGCAGATAGAGATCAGGCAATAAAAGACCTCTTGTCTATATCACCAGAAGCACACGATCTGATCCTTGGTCTGCGTAAGCTGGTTGACGATCTATCAGCCAAGGGCAACGAACTATTCAGTGACTTCATCCAAGGTAAGGATGAGTTCAGTGCTACGTTCGACATGAACGGTGGGCTCTACATCACGAGAAGGTATCGTATGTTTGAGGACAACGATTACTTAGCTAGGGTCCGTGATCAATCCGATCCGACCTACGCTACGGAAAGACAAGACGCCATCAACTACTTCGCTCAACAATACATGGACTACCATGTGCGGAAAGAGATGGATGATAAAGGGCTCTCGAAACAGGATGCACGATTCAATGTTGAGCTGGACCTAGAACAGAAAGGCTCCAATGCGAGGACCAAGGGTAAGGACATGATGACTGAGTTCCTTAACTCATATGAGAAGAATGGGATTAAGCCGGAGCTAGATGTTTACGAGTCCGCCGATGGTGGTCGCAGCATCATGATGAACTCCAAGAAGTTCAAAGGCAGCGCCCTCAAAGCCCTTGCCGAAAACCTCAACGAGAAGAAGAACATACCCGCTCCAATCCGTAGATTGTTCGGAGAGTATGGGGACGAATCGGGCGGTGATAACCTTGCGCACACTTTAGTCCACACCGCCAGTATCATGGCCAACCAAGCATTCTTTAATCGAGTTGTAGATTTCGGAACTAGAGCGAAGGAGCCTTGGTTAGTCACGGAGAAGGAAATAGCCGCAGACTTAGAGCTACCTGTTGACAGTCAGAAATACGCGGGTTGGCAACAGTTGAAGTCAGACGGAGGAACAATGGATTGGAATCCAGTCAAGGGTTACTACACCAAGCCGGAAATCATAAAGGATTTCCAAGACCTTATCAGCATAAGCCAAGCCGAGGCTGTATCTAAAGAAGCCTCTAACCCCGCTACCTACCTAGGTAGCAAGTTAGTTACCTTCATGCACCGAGCCACTGGACTCTCGCTCGCCGCTAAGACATTAGGGTCGGTAGGTTTCTACGTCCGTAACATGCTGGGTAACGCCATGTTCTTCGGGCCTATGCAAGGCTACATGGGCGGGTTTGGTAAAGCATTCGGGGAAGGGGTTGGGGTAGTCCAAGCTTTCGGAGGCGATGCCGAAAATTCTAATTCGCAAATTGTTAGGGCAGCGTTGGGTTCGAGAGCGGCTATGGATGCCGAGCTTACGGTCCTCTCTTCAATGAACGTTTTCGGAGACGAGATGGAAGCTAACCTCCTCAGGGAATTGTTGCTTGGTAAGCTGACCATCCCCGCTGCGGAGAGCAAGCTCGCTAAGATTGCCAAGGCCGTCGAGGACAAAACTAAAGTTGGCAAGGCCGCTTATACGAAGGGAGTTCTCGCCGCTACCAGATTAGCTTCGGCAATGGACGCCTACTACAAGATCGGCCTGTATGAATTTGAACTGGCAACTCTTAAGGAAGCCGCCCTCGCAGATACCCAAGGGGGAGAATTCAATAGGCTACTCGACGAGAACAATGAACCGTCTGTAGATATGAAACGGGCCGCTGCTGTAAAAGTTAAGAAGGTTTCCCAGTCATACAGCCAAGCACCCCCTGCCATCAAAGCTCTGACAAGAAGTTCCGCTGGATTGTTGGTCGCTCCTTACGTTCGATTCGCCGCAGAAGTCCCCCGCGTTATGGGGAATACCTTCAGCTTACTTAGTGAGGAGCGAGCACAGGGGAAGAACAACCCAGTGATGCGGAAGCGATATCTCAAGAGATTGTCTGGCATGCTATCGACTATGGGATTCACCTTTGCTGTCCCCATGTTACTCAAAAGTCTCATGAACATCGGTGAAGATGAGGACGAAGCTTTGAGAAGCGGGATGCCTTACTACCTCAGGGACCACACCTTCTACTACTACAAGGCGGATGGTGAACTCTACTCATTCGATCTCACATACTTAAACCCATTCTCAATTGTCGCGGACCCCGTGGCTAGGGCTTTTGAAACGCTATTTGATGACGATGAAATAAATCCAGTTGATGCTTCGATTGAACTCGTTGCTGGGCTGGTCCGACCATACTTCAATGAGCAGATATTGTCTGGAGCTGTGTCGGATGTCATGGGTAACACAAACCAGTATGGTAATAAGATAAGGTATGGAGACGACGTGGGTGAGAATGTTAAGCGGGGCTTCCTCTACGTGTGGGAAAATGCATACGAGCCGAGATCCCTAGCTAAGTTACGTAAGGCATTTAAAGCTGCGGAAGGTGACACCCCATCCTCGGATATGTTTACCGACCCGTTGAGTATTATCTTCGGGGAACTCCTACCGATTAAACCACACAAGGTAGATCTTCGGAGCAATCTAAGAGCATACTTAACGGCACACACTGGAGACTACAGGGAAGTGGGCGGTAAGATGAACAAACTCCTTAGCCCGAATTCAATGAACGACCCCGATATCTTTGCTTTATACGACGACACTCTCAAAACAAGACGGACCTACAACAATGAGCTGCGACGAGTCCTCAAAGGCTTCAACAACCTTGGTATTTCTTGGAGCGACATACACGCCCAAGCTAAATCAAAGGGCGTTAGTAAAGAAAGGCTTCGACTCAACTACAATGGGTGGATGAATAGACCAAGCGTATCTCTATTCGTAGCAGGTAAGTTAAGGGAAACTTCTACGGGTAGGGTTCGTTTGCGGAAACTCGAAAACTATTCCAGAAAAGACAACCGATATATCAAACTAGACTGATGAAAACTAAGGCAAACTTCGAACCCCACACAATGTATCACCCCAAAACAGGGGAGGCTGTGATGGCGAACTCATTTGAGAAACACCTAGAACTAAAGAACATGAGATACGGACATAGCAAACCAGCTAAGAAGAAAGCCCCCAAGAAGAAAGCCGCCAAGAAGACTAAGTCTTTCACCGAGGCGGTTGAGTCTAGGCTGGGGGGATATTAACGCTCGCCTCTTTCTTGGTGGAACATTGCCTTGGCAAGGATGGCATAGTTTATGATGTCCTCACAAGCATCGTCAACTGTTTCACCAGACACGGACAACTCACCATCGTTCGTGAACGTTTTGATCCGCTGGATCTTATCCATAACACGCATCATGATTCCGGTTACAGGGTGCACGTCCAATATAGTTGAGCACCGGAAATTCGCGAACACATCATCGGCATTCTTCCCGCCTGTGTAGTCGCTGTTCTTCTTCTCCATAATCTTGCGGCATTTATCCGAGGTCTCTTCGTGGAGCTTGAGTAATTCTTGGAGTGTCATAGTAAAGAAGGCTTATGGTGTTGCAAAGCTACTTGAATACCTTGTTCTCTTATGTCTTTGGTTATCTGCCATGTCGGACAACTAAAATTATTCGTTGCTTCAACCCCGTATTGCAGCTTGAACCAAGCCCCTTGCAGGTCTCTCACAACATACTTGCTGAGTCCAAGTGCTTCCTTAGCTTCAGTCACTGACATGCCGCCAACGACCATGTGAATGATCTCGACACACTGAGCCGCCTTCATCTTCTTCCGTTCATCTCGCAAGTTCTTCTCGCGTTGTCGGGAGAGGGCCCTAAGTTTCTCTGTGATAGGTCGTTTAATATCTCGCAGCTTCTTCAGCTCTGCAATCATCGGGCGCATAAGGATGTTGATCCCCTCTATCTTTGTTTTGCATTCTTGTTCTGGGCACATATTTTTATCTAAAAGCTAAGTTACATTAGATCTCCTTAACGAATTCTCCTTGAGTTATATTGTGTATAGATCGAAGGATCTCGTCAAACATTGGTCTCTCATCGGGAGTATAAGAGTATTCTTCTGACACATGGTGACCACATAAGGCTATAATGCTACGGATGAAAAGGTTCAAATGTTTTAATTGGTGTCCGCGAACACATCGAATACTGGCTGACGGAGTGAATGCGATGATGCTCCAGCCTGATGGGTTCATGTCGTGATCATCGCGCCTTGCTTTTAGCGACAGCTTGATGGGCTCACCCCCCATCGGGGCTTTAATAGATAATACTTCTGAGGTCGTGTTGTCGGGTTCTTTCATTTTAGTAGTGGGTCGTATTTAATTCGCACGGTCGCGAGTGGTGGATAATGTTCATGTTGTCTAGCTTCTTGTTAATCGCCACCATCACATACTCTTCGATAGATCCGTGGGAAAGAAGCACCTTCTGTAGCGCGTCTGACTTGGCACCGTTGCGGTGTATCCGCCCGATCACCTGAGCGAACTCCTTTGCGTTGAAGCTGGGGGATATCAAGGATAGTCTGGGTCTGTTACCGATAGTGTCGTGAAGTGAGATACCAGTGCCGCCCGTAGCAGCATTAATCACTAGGAGATTCGTTTCGTCTCGTTGAAACGAGGCAATGTATTCGTTACGATCTTCGGGGGGAGTCGATCCGTCGATGAACTCACAACCAAGGATAGTTGATAGCTCCCTCAAACTCTCAGTGAAGTTCAGAAAGATCACCACGTTGTGCCCTTCTTCGACTGCGTCTTGGGCCATAGGAGCAATGTCTTTTACTTTAAGTATCTCGCACTCTTGTCGGGCACGTAAAATCTTTACGATGATCGGGTCATCATCATCCTGCTTCGACTTCAAGTCATCCGTAACAGACCCATCTTCAATGTAACTCTTCACATCCGCCGCTGACATGTTGAGTTTCTTATAGGCGTTAACGATCTTCGCGTTGTTACTGAACTCGATCGGGTCAACGAGGACTCGGTTGTCTCGGAAAGAATCGGGGAAGTCCTCGACAGTGAGGCAGTGGGTGCTGATCCCATACATCGTCTTACGTAGAGTCTTCAAGGCGTATTGGATATTCAACATTTCATAACCACCCCAGTGACCGCGCCGACATTCCAACTTGTGCATCCATGTGAAGTAGCTGGGCAAACCACCGCGAGACATATCATTACTATGAAGTCGGAGCATGTAACCCAGCGGGCGCATCTCGATTGGAGATTCACATGGCGTGCCACTCATGCCGTGTATCCGGTAACCTTTCTTGACGAGCGCAACCAACAGGTTTGCGTTCTGCGTCCACGGGCCTTTCATTTTATGTATCTCGTCAACTAGGACGAGAGTGTCTGTATCCAACGCCCACTTGAAACTCTTCTTCCCCACCTTCTTGACGTGAGGGGTTTTCCCCATACGTAGTTTTTCAACATTCAAGATAAAGATGGGCTCGATCCCGCACTCCTTCAACTCTGCTTCCCACGTAGGGAAGACAGCCTTGGGGCAGATGACGGCCACCTTATTAAACCTATCACTCTGCTTGAGTATAGCCTTAGCAACCATGGCCCCGACGACTGTCTTACCAGTCCCCATTTGGGATGCGTCCAAGGTGTTCCGCCCGTCCAGTAGAGTGGCTAGGAAGAAGTCAAACGCCTCAACTTGTTTTGGATAAAGCGTTTTCATTTTTCTGTAGTGTTACGTCGATCCAGCTATTGCATTTCGGGCAGTAGGTTTCGAACTCGTGCACCTTCCCCCTCAGTTTCTTTCGCTGCTGATGACGGTAGTCGTTCAGTAGAATGAGTTGAGTGTTATTCAGTTTTAGTTTCTTATTCATGATTCTTTCCCTAGTTGGGAGGCAGCTGCCCATGTTCTTATGACAACGACGCACTCCGAAAATGTTTTATTACCGTCTAGGTATTCCCACTCCCCTTCGGCCTGTTCCCAGATCCCCCACTTATACCCCCTGCCTAGTTTATTAAAAGGGTGAGGGCGTTTCCATGCCCCCACCCTTGAAGAGTCTTCGACTCGGTAGTTGTTGTAAAGCACGTCGATCGCTTCGTAGAGTCCTTTCTCTAACTTCCGAGTAATCATG
>TARA_R110002167_G_scaffold12963_4_pt1 | contig 12307 bp, 14 predicted proteins | sample TARA_R110002167 | Tara Oceans TARA_R110002167 (sample SAMEA4398238) | marine metagenome | biome: Polar Biome; feature: [MES] marine water layer (ENVO:01000295) within the mesopelagic zone...; material: water (ENVO:00002006), including particulate matter (ENVO:01000060) such as...... | reverse complement strand
TGGTCGCCGACGATACTCTTCACCTGACAATTCGGGACGAGTCCGCCGACACCTATTCGCTGCGGTCGTTCGGGCTCTACCTGTCGGACGGAACGCTCTTTGCGGCCTATAGCCAGGCAGTGACCATCCTGGAGAAATCCAGTTCGGCAATGCTGCTTCTGGCCACCGACATCGTTCTCGCCAGCCTGACGACTGCGATGATCGAATTCGGAGACACCAGTTTCATAAACCCGCCGGCGACGTCCAGCACGCCAGGGGTCATCGAGATCGCCGACCAGACCGAGGTGGATGCCGGGGCGCGCAACGATGTCGCGGTTCCCCCGTCTCGGCTGAAGGTTTTGCTGACCGCTCTCCTGGGCGGCAAGAGCGACACCGGCCACGCCCACGACGCCGCTGCGGTGACCAGTGGCACATTCAGTGTCCTGCGGATCCCCGATCTGGCGATGGCCAAGATCACCGGCCTGGTTGCCGCGTTGGCCGGCAAGAGCGACACCGGCCACACCCACGACGCCGGGGCGGTGACCAGCGGCACATTCAGTGTCCTGCGCATTCCCGACCTGGCTATGGCCAAGATCACCGGCCTGGCCGCTGCTCTGGGCGGCAAGAGCGACACCGGCCACACCCACGACGCCGGCGCGGTGACCAGTGGCATCTTCGACGTCCTGCGCATCCCTGACCTGGCGATGGCCAAGATCACCGGCCTGGCCGCTGCCCTGGGCGGCAAGAGCGACACCGGCCACACCCACGACACCGGGGCAGTGACCAGTGGCATCTTCGACGTCCTGCGCATCCCCGATCTGGCGATGGCCAAGATCACCGGCCTGGCCGCTGCCCTGGGCGGCAAGAGCGACACCGGCCACACCCACGACGCCGGCGCGGTGACCAGTGGCATCTTCGACGTCCTGCGCATCCCCGATCTGGCGATAGCCAAGATCACCGGCCTGGTTGCCGCGTTGGCCGGCAAGGCCAGCACTACCAGTGCCACGATCGGCGGAACCACCATGAACGCCGTAAACGACGGCCAGGTGATGATACTCCGGGGCGGCACGTCCAACGGCGCATTCGTTTCCATCTACAAGAGCGCCGCCAGTCCAGGCGTTCGCAGCGGGTATCTGGGCTACCCTTCGCCCGGCACGGGGCATTTTGCGATTGTGAATGAGATGACCGGGGGGGACATCCAATTTACGACCCTGGACCCTACTCGTAACGTCTATGCCAATGGTGCATTGATCTGGAACACAGCGAATTTCGACCCCGCTTCGAAGTCGAATACGGGACATACCCACACCGTCGCTGACATCACCAATCTGCTCGATACCGTCTGGCCGGCCGGCCAGCTGCATCTGTTCGATTCTGCGACTGTTCCGAATAGCGCCCGGGCCCTGATCGCGAACGGCGCTGTCGTCTCCCGAACCACCTACGCCCGGCTTTTCGCGGTTATCGGTACTCGCTACGGCGTTGGTGATGGCGCGACCACGTTCCAGCTGCCGGATTGGCGCGCCGTCTTCTTCCGTGGCCTGGACAATGGGCGGGGCTTTGACATCGGCCGCAGCCTGGGCGTCTTCCAGTACAGCCAGAACCTTGATCACTCACACGGGATCCCATCACGTTCGAACCAGAACGGCGGCAATGGCTATGTCGAGGATGCCTCGGCCGAGGATCTGACCCGCACGGTCAATACCTTCAACGAGGGCGGCAGCGAAGCCCGCCCGATCAACCAGGCCCTCCTGGCCTGCATCTCCTATTGAGGCGCGCCATGCAGATTTATCACCTGGACCCGAGAACGGGCACCTATCTGGGAGCCGGTACCGCTGAAGTCGATCCGCTTGAGCTGAAGCTGGCCAAGGACGCGGCCTTCAACCCGTTGGCCGCCGCCGCCAATGCCGCCCTGGCTGCGGCACAGGAGGCGGCCCAAAGGGCCTACAACCAAGCAACGCGAGATCCGCAGACGTCAGACCGAAAGATGGCGTCTGCAGCCAAGGCTCGCGATCGCGCGCTGGCGGCGGCCGATAAGGCGCATCAGACCGGGATGAACCGCGCCACAAGCGCCGCTGACGCCGTTCGCCCGACGCAATGGCTGATCCCGGCCCATGCTGTGACGGATGAACCGCCGGCAGTCGAAGCCGGTCAGGAAGCATGGTGGGCAGGCGAAAGCTGGTCTGTCCGCCCGATCGCCCCCGAACCGCCGCCGGCAGACCTCGACGTTGACGTCGTCCAGATCGCGGACTCTGTCCGCCGTGACCGCGATACGCGCATCGGCAAAGTTCGCTACCTGATCGACCGTCACCGCGATGAGCTGGCGCTTCAAGTCGCGACGACGCTGTCGCCCGCGGACTATGCGGCCTTGCTTCAGTATGTGCAGGATCTCCGCGACGTGCCAGCGCAAGGCGGTTTCCCCCTATTGATCGACTGGCCGAAGCTCCCGACGCTTTCCGCCAGCGCGAGCTAGCTATCACGCCTTCTTGTGCGGTGCGGCCCTGACAAGAGGCCGCGCGGGCAGGGATCAATCGCCTGCGCCATCGTCCGGCGCGATGACCCGCCCTGCCACCCCTGAACACGGCCCGGAGACCGATCGCACGATCGGCGACCTTCTGCGCGTCGGATTGGTCGTTTCCGTCGACCTCGAGGCCGGCAAGGCCGTGGTCAGCTTTGGCGAACAAACCACGCCGCCGATCGACTGGATGATGGTGGTCGGCGACACGACGATCTGGATCCCGCCGACGGTCGGCCAGCAGGTTGTGGTTCTGTCGCCGGAAGGCGACGTCGACCAGGGCATCATTCTCAATGGCCTGCCGTCATCCCTGTTCGCGCCGCTCTTCCTCGGGCTGAAGAATGCCATCCGCTTCGCCGATGGTGCCCAGGTCAGCTACGATCCGGAAGCCAACGTCCTCGCGCTCGAGACGCCCGGCAGCGTGAACATCACCGCGCCCGGTGGCGTGAACATCACGGGCGACACCGTGATCACCGGTGACGTCCAGATCTCCGGTGACGTCCACACGCCCAAGACCGTCACCGGCGACACCGACGTCATCGCCGCCGGCAAGAGCGGCAAGGGTCACAAACACACCGGCGGAACGATCTCGGGCCAGACGGGAGCGCCGGTATGAGCGGCATTTCCCGAATGACCGGCCGGGCACTGGACGCAAATTCGATCGAGCACCTGGTTCAGTCGATCGGCGACATCCTCACGACGCCGATCGGCTCCCGCGTCCTGCGCCGGACCTATGGCTCCGAGCTGCCGGACCTAATCGATCAGCCGCTCAATCCCCGGACCCGCATGAGGATCTTCGCCGCGACGGCGATGGCGCTGTTGCGCTGGGAACCACGCATCCGCCTGAAGCGCGTCTCGCTTCGCGCCGGCGCAGACGGCGTCGCCGCCCTCGACCTGGTCGCGGTCCGGACGGATTTGCCGCGCCGGCCGACCGTCAACTTTTTCATCCCTCTCCAAGCCTGAACCGAAGGAAGCCCGACCCATGGCCCTGCAGCCCCGCGCCCACGGCATCAAGCAGACTGAATCTCCGATCGGCCGCGTGTCGCTCGAGGTCGCCCCGACGTCGATCTGGGGCATCATCGCCACGGCTCCCTCTGCCGTGACGGCCTCCGACCTCGAGCAGGACAAGGCGATCCTGATCACCGACCTCGATGCTGCCATCCTGCTGGCCGGAGCAGACGGTACCGCGGGCCGAGCCCTGCGCGCGATCGCGGATTTCGGCCGCTCGATCGGCGTCCTGGTCATTGTCGCCCAAGGCGAGGGCGAGGATGCCCCCGAAATCGCGGCCGACCAGACCGCGAAGGTGATCGCGGGGCTGGAGCTTCTTCGCTCGGCCGAACAGGCGATCGGCGTCAAGCCGCGCATTCTGGCCGCTCCCGGCCTGGACGCCCTGGACGTGCTGACTGCCATGTCCGTTGTGGCCCAGAGGGTCGACGGCTTTGCCTATGGGGCTTCGGTTGGCGCGACTCCGGTCGAGATCGAAACCTACCGGACTGGCCTGGCGGCCCGTGAGCTGATGCTGATCGACGGTGACTTCCTCGCGTTCGATGCGGTTGCCGAAGAAGAGTCGGTCAGCTGGGCGACCGCCCGTGCAGTCGGCCTACGGGCCCAACTGGACCGCGACGTCGGCTATCACAAGACGATCTCCAACGTGGTCATCCCCGGCGTGACCGGCGTCACCGTCCCGCGCAGCTGGGATCTGCATTCGGTCGACACCGAGATGGGCCTCATCAATGGTGCCGACGTCACCGGCATCATCCGCCGCGGCGGCATGCGCTTTTGGGGCAACCGAACCTGCTCGGCCGACCCGCGCTTCGTGTTCGAATCTGCAGTCAGGACCAACCAGGCCCTGCGCGACACGATCGGGGAGGGGCTCTTCCCCTACATCGACCAGCCGCTGCGCCCTTCGCTGGCGATCGACATCATCGAGAGCATCAATGCCTTGGGCCGCCGCGAGGTCCGCGCCGGCCGCCTGATCGGATTCGAGGCCTTCCTCGCCGAGGGCAACACCGCCGACCAGCTGGCCGCCGGAAAGCTGCGCATCGGCTATCGCTTCACGGCCTGCGCCCCGCTCGAGGATCTGAACGTGAATTCCGAGATCACCGACGAATTCTACGCCGACTTCGCCCAGCTGGTCACCGGCGCTTAAGCGCCGCCGGCTCCCGCCCGCCAATCACCCCGACGCCTGAGCGCCACCGTCTTCAAGGATTCCACCGATGTCGCAACTCCCCCGCCAGCTGAAGGACATGAACGTCTTCAGCGAGAGCAACAGCTTCGCTGGCCAAGTCCAGGTGTTCACCCGGCCCAAGCTGGCCATGAAGCTCGAGGAATATCGCGCCGGCGGCATGCCCGGTGCGGTTGACCTGCAGATGGGCATCGAAAAGCTCGAGGTCACCCACAAGTACGGCGGCGACATGCCGGAGCTGAACCGCGGCTTTGGCGCGCCGCGGGTCGATGCCAGCCAGCTGCGCTTCGCCGGTGCCTATCAGAACGACGAAACCGGCAACTACGACGACGTCCAGATCATCGTCCGTGGCCGTCACGTCGAGATCGACGCCGGGGATGACGAGGTCGGCTCCAAGTCGGGCACCACCTACAAAACGACCTGCTCCTACTACAAGCAGACCCGCAACGGCGTCGTCGAGTTCGAGATCGACATGATGGGCAACGTCTTCAACGTCTACGGCGTCGACCGCCTGGCCGAAGTCCGCCGCATCACCGGCTGATCGTGATGTCACCGGACCGCCCGACCTACCTGCATCTCGACCTGGGTGAGGCCGGCCCTGTTTTGACAGGGCAGGCCGTCCTCATCGTGCCCACGGCCGAGATCCTGCGGAAGGTGGCGGCCCGGCCCGACATCAAGACCACCACCTTCAAAGGGGTCCGGCCTCGGCCGTCCCCCGACCACACGTTCCGGGGAGCCTGACCATGGACAATTCCACCAACAACGGCATTGCGCCAGACGCCGACAGTCTCTCGGCCGACAAACTGCAAAGGGCCGAAGGGCTGGCTCTTCTCGAGGCCGGCAACACGGCCGCCACGCCGACCGCCCCGGACGACGCTCCAATCGAAGATCCCGATTCCGGAATCGATGCGACTGGTCGCCCCTGGAAGCGTGTCCACCTGGACAACGCGTTGAAGCGCCCTGGTCCCGAGATCACGAAGGTGATCCTGCGCAAGCCGATAGGCGGCGATCTGCGGGGGACCAAGCTGGTCGACGTCTACAACATGGATGTCGTCGCCATGTCGCTGGTCATCCCGCGCATCTCCGAGCCAACCATTCACCGTCCTGAGTTCATGACCATGGACGGGGAGGACATCGCTTCGCTGTCCAGCGAGGTGGTCAATTTTTTGCTGACGAGGTCGCAGAAGGCCGAAGCTGGCCTGAACGGGTAGACGACGCCGTCCGCGAGATCCTGTTCTCGATCCCGGGCAAGTCCGAAGCCGCACTGCTGGCCCTCTCCCTTGGCGACCTGGCCGACGAACACGCCGCAGCCGTCGCGTTGTGGAACCGGGTTCACGCACCCAAGGAAACCTGACCTTTGGACAAGAAGCTCCGCCTCAGCCTGATCTTTCAAGCCGCTGGAAACGCGACCTCTTTCCTGCGCGGCATGAAGGGTGAGACGGACAAAGCCTCGCGCGCTCTGGGTACAGCCCGCCAGAGGGTCAACCAGCTGCAGGCCGCCGCCCGCGATGTTGCGGGTTTCCGCAAGCTCGAGACCCAGCTGGTCGGAACCCGACAGAAATTAGCGGCCGCCCAGACCGAGGCCCAGCGCCTCGGCCGAGCCCATGCCGCAACCGAGCGCCCGACCCGCCAGATGACCGCAGCCATGGAGGTCGCCCGCCGCAAGGTTGGCGAGCTGAAGGAGGCCGAGCAGCGCCAGGCCGCAGCGCTGCAGACGGTTCGCTCGCGCCTGGACCAGGCGGGCGTGTCAACGAAGCGCCTGGGGTCTGCTGAAATCGGCCTCGCGCGGGACACGCGCAAGGCCACCGAAGAGCTTGAACATCAACAGAAACGTCTCGACGCGGTCAATGATAGACAGCGCCGGATGGCCGCCGCGCGCAGCCGATATGACCGGACCCAGCGCCTGGCCGGCACAATGCAGTCGGCCGGCCAATCGTCCGTCGCCGCCGGCGTCGTGGCGGCCGCGCCCCTGGTTCTCGCAAGTCGGGAGGCGATGTCTTTCGAGGATGGCATGGCCGACGTCCGTAAGGTCGTCGATTTCGAGACGCCGCGTCAGTTCCGCCAGATGGGCCGCGACATCCTGGAGCTGTCGACGCGGATCCCGATCGCCAAGGAAGGCCTCACACAGATCGTCGCCGCAGCTGGTCAGGCCAGCATCGCCCGGCCGGAGCTGCTCGGCTTCGCTGAAGACGCCGCGAAAATGGGGATTGCCTTCGATACGACGGCCGAGGACGCCGGCGACAAAATGGCAAAGTGGCGAACCGCTTTCCGCATGACCCAGCCCGCGGTGCGTGGGCTGGCCGACCAGATCAACTATCTGGGCAACACCGGCCCGGCCAACGCGCTGCAGATCTCCAACATCGTGACCCGCATCGGGCCGCTGGGCGAGGTCGCCGGCCTCGCTGCCGGCGAGATCGCCGCGCTCGGCTCAACGATCGCCGGAATGGGCGTCGAGGAAGAGATCGCCGCCACCGGCATCAAGAACACCATGCTCGCCCTGACCAAGGGCGAGGCGGCGACCAAGAGCCAGAAGGCGGCATTCTCAGCCCTCGGGCTCGAGTCCCGCGCGGTTGCCCTGGGGATGCAGCGTGATGCCGGCGGAACGATCGTCAACGTCATGGAGCGCATCGGCCGACTGTCGCCTGAACGCCAGAGCGCAATCCTGACGCAGCTGTTTGGCTCGGAATCGGTGGCGGCGATCGCGCCGCTGCTGACCAACCTCGATCTGCTGAAGGGCAACCTGGCCAAGGTAGCCTCCGAAAGCCTCTACGCCGGTTCGATGCAGAAGGAGTTCGAGGCCCGCGCCGCGACAACGTCGAATGCCGTGAAGCTGGGCACCGCAGGCCTGAAGGCCATGGCGACCGAGTTCGGAACGGCGTTCCTGCCGCAGATCCGGGCTGGCGCTTTCGCCATGCGGGACATGGCCGGCCGCTTCCGCACGTTTGCTGAAGCGCACCCGGGCGTGATCAAGGTCGTCGGCACCCTCCTGGGCGTTTTGGCCGCCGGCCTGCTCATCTTCGGAGGGCTGGCAATGGCGGTCGCCGCGGTGCTTGGCCCCTTCGCCCTCCTGCAGCTTGCCCTGACCCAGGCCGGGATCCTGTTCGGATCTGGCGGGATGCTGATCCGCGGCTTGCTGCTTGCCAGCCGGGGCTTTCTCGCCTTCGGCGCGGCGGCGGCCCGCGCCGGGCTGATGCTTCTGGCCAACCCGATCACCTGGATCATCCTGGGGATCATCGCCGCCGTCGCCCTGCTGGCCGGGGCCGGATACCTGATCTACAAAAATTGGGCCGGGATCTCCGCCTGGTTCGGCGGCCTCTGGGAAGGCATCAAGACGGCGGCGTCCAGCGCCATCGGCTTCCTGAGCGGCATCTTCATGCGCTTCAGCCCCGCCGGCATCCTGGTCGGTGCAATCATGAAGGCCTGGCCAGCGCTGCAGGCGCTCGGCAGCCAGTTCGGCACCCTCGGCCGACACCTCCTGTCGGGCCTGATCAATGGTGTGCTGGGCGGGATCCCCGCGCTTGTAAGGGCGGTGATGTCTGCCGGCGGATCGATCATTTCTGGCTTCAAGGCCCGGCTCGGGATCAAATCGCCCTCCCGCGTATTCGCCGAGCTGGGCGACTACACCATGCAGGGCATGGGCGTCGGTATCCGTCGCGGTGCGGCCGGGCCGATCGCGGGCATGCGCAGCGCCGCCGCGGCGATCGCGGCCGCCGGCATGGTCAGTGCGCCGGGCCTCGCCTTCGCCGGCGTCGCGCCGCCGGGTCTCAATCCGCCATCGGTCGCCGGCCAGAGACTAGCGCAGCCGACCTTCACCTCCGGGCTCCGGCTTTCGCCTGCAGCCGGCAACGGAACCGGTGCTTCGGCGCGTCCGGCCGGGCCCTTGAAGGTTGAGCTTCACGTCCATGCCGCGCCCGGGATGGACGTCGATCGGCTTGTGCAGCTGGCCATGGAGAAGCTTCAGGCCACGCTGAGCGGAACCGGGCTTTCGCGCCTGGGTGACGGCCGCGACAGCTGGGGTGAAGACTGATGCTGATGTCCCTGGGCATGTTCACGTTCGAAATCGATACGGCCCCCTTTGACCAGCTGCGCCGCCGGCGCAACTGGCGGCATCCGACCAACGACCGGGTCGGCGCACGGCCTGCCGGCCAGTTTGCCGGCCCGGGTGACGACGTCGTCGGCTTGTCTGGAAAGGTCTATGCCAACCAGATCGGCAATCCTCAGGCCCTGAGCGAGCTGGCCGAGATGGCCGACACTGGCCAGGCCTTCACCCTGGTCGACGGGGAGGGCGACGTTTACGGGGCCTATGTGATCGAGGGCCTGGATGAAACGGGCCGAAGCTTCACCGCGGACGGCAAGGCACAGGTGATCGAGTTCTCGATCGACCTGAAGCGCGCCGATGATGACGAGGGCGAGACCGGCGCGGCTGGCCAAGCCGTGCGCCCATGAGCAATCCCGCCGCCCGCTACGTCCACCGCAAGGCAGCCTATGACCTGGTCATCGACGGTCAGAGCATCAACGGCCAGCTGCGGCCCCGCCTGATCTCCCTGAGCCTCGATGAACGTCGCGGCGCGGACTCCGACGTCCTCGAGATCGTCCTCAATGACGGCGACGGCAAGCTGGCCATCCCGCCGGCGGGGGCTGTGATCACCCTAAAGCTCGGCTGGCAGGATCTGACCGAGGGCGCTTCGGCCCAGCTGATCGACAAGGGCAGCTTCAAGGTCGACGAACGGTGCCACGACGGGACGCCGGACAAGCTGACCATCCGGGCGCGCTCGGCCGACCTGACCCGCGGCTTCCGAAGCCGGCGCACCCAGACCTGGCGTCAAACCACCCTGGGCGCTGTCCTGGGCGATGTTGCTGCCAGGAACGGCCTGCAGGCGGCCGTGGCGGCCGACAAGGCAGCGATCGTTGTCGACCACCTCAACCAGGCCCGCGAGAGTGACAGCGCGCTCCTGGCGCGCCTGGGGCGCATTCATGACGCCGTCGCGACTGTGAAGGCCGGCCGGCTCCTGTTCGCGGCTACAGCCGCCGGCGAGACTGCAGGCGGATCGCCGATCCCGCCGGCAACGATCACCAGGGCGTCGGGTGACGGCCACCGCTGGCAGTCGGCCGAGCGGGAGAATTATTCAGGCGTCACCGCCGAATGGCACGATCGGGCGACCGGCCGCCGCGAAACTGTGACGGCAGGATCCAGCGGAAATGTGAAGCGCCTGGGTCGGACCTATGCCAGCGAGCGCGCCGCCAGGCGGGCGGCCGAGACTCACCATGCCCGCCAGCAGCGCAAAGCTGCCGAGTTCTCGATCGCGCTCGCGATGGGCAGGCCAGACCTCTACCCCGAACGTCAGCTGACGGTGTCGGGATTCAAGCCTGAGATCGACAGCGAAGACTGGCTGATCGAGAGCGCGCGCCATCTGCTCGATGCGTCCGGCGGCCTGAAGACGACCCTGCAGCTCGAGCTGAAGGGCGCTCCGGCGCGCGCGCAATAATGGTGCGGCGGGACCAGGGGTCACACGTCCAAGTTTTTTTGAGGCCGATGAAGGGATATTTCTGATATGGAAGACGCAGGGGCGACGCCGGGTAAAACAATGAACCTCCAGCATACTGCTGAAGCCGCGTCCTCGACTCGCTTCAGTTCATCGCGCCAACCTGACTTCGGTCCTGGTAAGACCAGGCACGGCGGCACACTTCGCACCCATTGCCCTCACTGCAACTCGCTCGCCAAGGTCAGGGACAGCGTCCGTCTGACGGCCTTGGTGAAAGAGCTTCGCTATCAGTGTTCGGATCTGGAGTGCGGCCACACCTTCGTCGCCACGCTGTCGATCGAGCGCACGATCGTTCCCAGCGCAAAACCCAATCCACGGATCCGGCTCGCCATGGGCCAGGCGCGGCCGCGAACACCGGTGGATCCGGCGAATGATGATCACGAGCTGCCGGCGTCCAGCAGCCCCAACTAGGTCACCCACGGCGCTGCACAACTGAAACGGTGGACGGCCTCGCGGGCAGCTTGATTGTCGGTCGAGAATTTGAACCTATAGGGGAATCAAAGTGATCGGGTGCGCTTCGTCGCGTTCGGTCAAATATCAGCCCCGGGGGGAGCGATCATGAGGTCCAGATTTCTTTGGCGAGCTTTGCGCGCCCGGCTTCGTGACCAGGCTCCGGAGCTGGCCCAGATCCGGCGCAACCTCAGCCCCGGCGACATCGCCTGTGACATCGGCGCGAACAAGGGCAGCTACCTCTACTGGATGTCGCGATGGGCTGGCCGGGTCGTCGCGTTCGAGCCGCAGCCGGGCTTGGCGACGTATCTGGACGATGCCTGCAGCGCGCTCGGCATGACTAACGTCACAGTCGAGCGCTCCGGCGTTTCCGATGCATCCGGCACCCGGGAATTCTACGTCCCCTCGGAAAACTCTCCCGAGGCCAGCCTGGTCCAGCATGGGGCCGCCCGCTCTTATTCGATCCCCGTGGTGGCGCTGGACGACTATTTCCCCGCCCAGGAGCGGGTGGCGCTGCTGAAGATCGACGTTGAGGGCGGCGAGCTGGACGTCCTGAAAGGGGCCGAGCGGATCCTTCGCCAGCACCGGCCAGTCCTTTTGATGGAGTGCGAGCAGCGCCATCTCAACGAGGGGACCGTCGCAGACTGCCTGACCTATCTCGCCCAGCTCGGCTACGACGGAAAGTTCTTCAACCAGGGCAGGCCCGTGCCCGTCGCTCATTTCGAGCCATCAGTCCATCAAGCTCCCGTTGGCGAGCGCTTCTGGACCGCTCCGACCTACTGCAACAACTTCATCTTCAGCCCGGCCTGACCGGGGCTCGCTAGTAGGACCAGCCCTTCTTAAGCTCAGCAGCGATTAGCTCTGACGTCAGATCAAGATGCGCCTCAAGAGCGGCCATCGCCTGATTTCTGGCCTGTTCAGCAGCGTCCTTGTGGCCGCCGCTTTCATGGGCGGCGAATTCCAGGATCTTCGCCTCGAGAAGCTGCTTGGCTGCGGAGGTTTGCCGCTGCAGCCGGGAGTATGGTCGGACTGCCATCGGCGTCCCCTTTCTGTCGCGCGCGCCATTCAGCGGCATGTGATGGGCACAAATCCTTGTCGGGCGCGGGGACGTGGGTGCAGGTGCGGCAGAGCGGCTTGTCGCAGGTGCCGCTGCGCCGGCCGGGAACCTTCCAGTCGCAAAGCTGGGTCGAGAGCTTGCCACAGGCGCAGCGCTGGCGGCCGCTGTAGCTGCACACTATCGCGCGGCCGCCGTCAGGAAGGATGACGGGTGTGCACGGCATCAGTTCGCCACCGCGGGATAAATCAGGTCGTAGGCCGCCTGCGTCGCTCGCCAGCGAATACCGAGGCCATTCTTCAGGATGGGCCTGTAGGATTCGATTAGCCCGGCCTCGCGGAGACGCTCGCGCAGCCTGCCGGCCTCAAATCTGCGGTAGCTGCCGTATCGATCGTCTTCCAGCCACGCCTTCAGGGCATCCAAGTCTTCATCGCTCCGTGGACGTGCGGGGAACGTCATCGAGCCCCCCCGAAATGGAACATCCGGGCGACAAAAGTTTGAATGGCAGTTTGAACGGACTTTGAATGGCGACCCGCGAGGGGGCGGGGCCGCGCCACTAGTTCCTGATTTTGTTTAGGAAAAAG
>TARA_R110002167_G_scaffold41768_3_pt1 | contig 12312 bp, 6 predicted proteins | sample TARA_R110002167 | Tara Oceans TARA_R110002167 (sample SAMEA4398238) | marine metagenome | biome: Polar Biome; feature: [MES] marine water layer (ENVO:01000295) within the mesopelagic zone...; material: water (ENVO:00002006), including particulate matter (ENVO:01000060) such as...... | reverse complement strand
CAAAAGAGGAATTAGAGAACTTGGTGCTAAAAAAGAAATAATGGATGAAGAACATAAGTTAAGAGTCCGTGATGCTAAAAGAGCCTATGCTATGGATGAAGAAAGAGTAGTAATTGCAATTGAAAATGCTAAAAAAGAAGCAAGAGCAAAAGCACAATTCTTAGGAATGCATGAAGGAAATATAAAATCAATGGAGAAAAAGGCAGGAAAGTTAGCCAAAAAAGGAATGAAGAAACAAATGGCTGGCGAAATGAGGGAAGTAGTCAAAGAAGACGAAACCGAGGCTTATCAACAATTAGGCGAATCTATGAAAGATTCCCTTAAAAATGCTTTACCTATTCTTGGGCCGATAACGATGGGATTCAAAGTAATAAAAACAGGATTTGCTATGCTAAATATTAGGGGAATGACAGCCCTTAAATTTAGAGGAAAAATGGCTTCATTTATTAAAAGACTAGGGCCATTAATGAAGATGGTAATGATGTATGTAATTTACGCTATGTTGTTTATTGTAGCGGCCGCAGTTATTTTTAAATACCTAAAAAACTTCTATGACATATTAAAAGAATTAGGTGTGATAGATGAGATTAAAGAATTAGGCTCAATGGCTATGGGAATAGTATCAAATTTATGGGGCGTTATATCAAGTTTCTTAGGTGGAGATTATAAGAAAGCATTAGATTATTTATCTCTAGCAATAGATGGAACTATAGACTTTGTTATGAAGGCAATTCCTGTTATGTTAAAAGTAGCATGGGAAGCATTACTTCTAGCATTCGATATGGTGGTTGGTTTTATAGATAAATTAATTAATGATTATGATTTCCAAAAGAAGTTCGGAAAGGTAGTAATGAAAATACTACTGGTTATTGCGGCGGTTATGTTAGTTAATATGTTACTTGCTGCCGCCTTTGCAGCAATATCTTTCTTGGCAATACCTATTCTTATCGCAGTTGCCATAGGTGCATTATTAGTAGTTCTATGGAAAAGGTATGCAGACCCAATTACCAGTGTTGTTTTATGGGCTTTTGATATTATTGTTACGGTTATTGATAGCATTTCTAAAGCCCTTGATGATATTTGGCCGTTTGCTGATGGGGGAGTCACTAAGAACACATTATCTCTTGTTGGTGAAAGAGGCCCAGAATTAGTTAATTTACCGAAAGGTTCAAGAGTCTATTCAAACAGTGATAGTAAAAAGATGGTTGCTGGAAGTGGCGGTGGCGGTGGCAATGTTATTAATATTACAATCAATGCTAAAGATACTTCTAAAGCAGAAATGCGCCGTATTGCTAATGAATTAGGTAATATGATAAATAATAAAATGAATAGAAGTGGTTCACATAGAACTATGGGGTGATTGAATGACATATGTATATCTAAAAACACAAGCATATAGTGGGAGTAATTTATTATTAAATACAATTCCTTTACAAATAATAAGTGTTTCCTTATCTGTGACTAAAACGATACCTTCATTTCCTGTTCCGTTATCTGGTGTCGTTGCAGGTGAATCAATTACCGCCGCTTTAGATTTAGGAATGGCTACTAAGAATATTTCATTAACAGGAGTTATTAATGATACTTCAATAACAAAGACAATTGGTGGAGTAAGCACTACTAGAACATTTACAGCCCATGAAGTTGCTCAAATAATTGCGGCGGGTGTAGATTCAACAGGTTTTGCTAAGAATCAAGCCTTTTCTGAATTAGTTGTTTTAATGCCTTCTTTCGTAAGAAGCGATTATAATTATAGTGGAACTTGTAATGTTTCTGGTAACAACAATAAAACTGATTGTTTAGCCGCAGGTGGAACTTGGACAGATATAACTACACTTGACGATAGAAGCACAGGAACTTTAATTCCATTAACATTTGGTTCAAGAGGCGGTTCTAATTCAAAAGACAATACGGGCGTTCCTAGTCCTTTCTCTTCTTTTCCAGATTTACAAACAGATACAGGACTTACAGGATTCATTAGAACTTTTGGTTGTAATTTTGAAGCAGATGCACATGATATTAGTTTTAATTTAGATTTTGAAATAGCATCGGTTGTTCCTTGAGGTGATTTAAGTGTATGATATTTTAACAGGAAAACAACGGGCGTTGATTTTTCCTGTTATGTGTAATGGTGATGTTAAAATAGATTATTCTGATAATGTGCCTAATTCTACTGATGATGTAGGGTATGGTATTTGGTCGCATACAGGGGATTTTACATTTGAAGCAATAGTCACCCCTTATGATATTAATGGCGCATCGAATCTTACTTTAAGAGGAAGAACACTAGCAGCATCAACTAAGATTATGCCTAATAGTTCACATGAAACAACTTTATATAATTACCAAAGCCATCAATATTTACCTGCAACTGGTAGAATAACTCATGAAATGAGAATATTTTCTAGCACTAATTTTTATATTTCATTAAAGAATGCAACAACTACAACTGCTAATCAACCTGCTGAATATAAAATATTAGTAGGTATTAAATTAAGTAGTGGTGCTGTTCAAGAATTTTTAACAGATAATGCTGTTATTCTCCCAAGTAGAGATAGGTCTTGGGATTATGATTCAGCAAACTTATATGGATTTAATGAAGAAGGTAGAGTCGAATACGATTTTGCTACTTTAGTATCGGGTGGTGGCTGGTCTTCGGGAGATACCGCAATACCTGTTACCGCTTTTGGCACACGACCCCCTATTGAAATTGGTGAAGAAGTATTTATCCGAGATGGATTCACATTTACATCCATAGGAACCATAGCCTCTTTCGATACTGGCCCCAATACAATAACCCTCGCAAGCGCATACAATGGCGCATTACCTAACGCTACCCAACTGTTAATTAGGACTTATGCCGACCCAACATACATCAATAATTCATTTCATATCGCTTGCACCTATGATGAAACCGCTAAAGAAGCAAAAATTTACTTTAATGGTTTATTAGTCAAAACAGGAACACATGCACAATCTGGAACTTTTTCATTTGAAGATGAGGATTTGTTTATTGGTGCGAATGGGTCAAGAAGCACTGGTAGATATTCAGCCGACCTAAATAAACAATTTATGGGAGAAATGCATGAAATGTGTTTAACTTCCGTTATTCGTAGGAGGTTCCCATCCATCACTAATTTACTACCAAATTATAACGATACATTATTTTACTTTAGATTTGAAGAGGTGGACTTATGAGTTTAGATTTATTTAAGACTGGTTCAACATCAGCATATAATTTTGATGTGCCTACTAATCCATTAATGACATCCCAATCTACATTTTCTGGAACATTTACTGATGATACCTGTGATGTAACAGCAGGGAATACCACTATTGTTCATGATGCCAATAGTAAAATTAAAACAGGTTTAATCGTAACTGGTATAGGTATTCTAGAAAATACTACTATTACTGGCATTACAGATACCACACATTTTGTAATCAGCACTACTCCTAATATTAGTAGCACTAATACAACTTTATCTTTTGAAAGCACCAACAGAATGTTTTCCGCTATTTATACGGATGATAGTGAAGAAAGTGTTTATAGTGAAGTAATAGGTAGTGCAACCTTACAAGCAGAATATGAAAACCTATCTGCAACTAAAGGACATAACATTCATTGTTTTGATACTGTATCATCTACGGGAGTAAGTTTAGCAACAATAGATGACGCAACAGGTTCTCCTAATATAGAAACTCATTACTATTTTGTTTTGATTCATTCCGACGACCACTTACAACACCACTTTGCTAGAATTACAGAAATTAAAACAAGTGATGTATTAGGAGATTCATTTGACTTTGAACCAAAATTAGGAAATGAAATTGCTCAAGGGACTAAATTTAAACTATTCAAGGGGCCAGCAATTGCTTCAAAAGGAGTTGCATTTTCCGCTGGAATTAAAATGGATTTACAAAATTCACTACATGTAGCAAGACCTCACTTTTGGTTTGTTAATGATTCATTAGATAGAAAAAACCAATTAGACCACAATACTAAGTATTTTGCAAGACTTGAAATAGAAAGCGAGGGTTCAAGTATAACCTTAGATGCTGTCCATAAAGTGACTTTTGTAACGGTCACAGATTATGGACAAAAGATTGTAGATTACAGTAAGTATTCTTTGAATGCTACTATTTCAGATAATTTAAGAACTCAAGATGTAATAGGAACTTATACTTTAAATGAAAGCGGTTCGGGAACGCCAGCATTAGCAACTCAAAATGATGCTGTTTATGATACATTTGCGCCAAACGCAAGAAGAGATACAGACAATACTATTACTGATGCCGCCCACTATTCGTTTAAAGGCCCAAAAAGATACTTACATTATGGCTATTCCCCAACAAAAAATAATTCTACTGCTAATGTTATAGACTTAGAAGTAGAAGAATCAATAGGTAAAAAAAGCAGTTATGCTGAAATAAAAATAGCAGATTCATATAGGATTTTGTCTAAAAAAATAAATACATATGATGCTCTAAGAGTTAGGCAAACAATTCATCGTGGTGATTTTAATGATTGGATTTCCTTTGGTGCTACAATAAGTTCATACACTTCTACCAATGGAAGTAATCAAGCCTTATACGCTATTAATACTCCTGTTGATTTAAGCCTATATCTTAACATAAATGATGAAGTTCTAATAAACTCAAACATAATGGTTATTGTTGCAATATCTTCATCCACAATTAGATTTAGAATTTATCATAGATTGGAAACAGAATCAATATTTACTAATATGACTTCAGATGAAAGAGAATCTGTTCCGGCTGATGCTGTCATTTACAGAAGGGCTTGGAATAAAATAGACAGCACCCTTTTAACTGGAATGAGAATGATTGATGGAAGACAAGATGACTTATATGTTTCTTCAATAAGTAATGAATTTTCTCAATTAGAAGCAACCGTCGATTCATATATTTCCGAAACGGGACTACTTACATTATCTCTTTTTAATCAGGGATATGATACAACAACGGCATTAGATAAAATGACAGGCCAATACATTATTTACAATGAAAAACTAAATGGAAGGACTACTAGTGTAAAGCAAGAAAAAGAAAACGGACAAACAGTAATGCTTGTTACTGGTGCTGATAAACTAAGAGAATTACTTGGCCCTATTGTTGAAAAGAATACTTTATTCTCAAAGGATATTGTTTATTCAACAGATAGCCCTTATAATAAAGTAACAGCATTAGGAGTGAATGCTACTTGTGAATTTACAAATGATGACTTAACTCTTAGTGGAAGTGGTGCTTCTTTAGTAGTGGGAGATAAAATCTTTGCTAAAAGTGCAAGCGGAACAATGATTTATTTAGGTGAAATAGGCACTAGAACTAGCGATACTGCTTATGTGTTTACTTCTTTTTGTAAAGGGCAAGTTTCAGCGAAAGCAGCATATAAAGCATCAACTAAATATTCAGTTTTTAATAAAGCATTATCTTCTAATCATTTTGTTTCTTCTACTACAAGTTTGTATGGAACTGCAAACAAGGGACTTTTCTTTGAAAGTGGGACTAAATTAGTTGCAGGGGTTGAGGGGGATACTCTTGTTTCTTCTTCAATAAATACAATTAACCCAAATGCAAAAGGATATTATTTAAGTGAAGCAAAGAACATAAAGTCAGATAATTTGTTTCAGGCAAGATTAGATGACAATGCAACAAGTAAATCTTATGCTACTTTTGATACTGTCAATACTCTAATTGATTTTAATATTTTATCTATTGAAGAAATAGACGGAAACCAAGTAATTGAAATAGCACCACATATTCCTTTAACTCTTGGAAGAGTAGATGTTAATTATGCAAACACACAAGATACAACACTTACTACTTTAGGAACCAGCACAGCCGCTATTACTTCTACTACTCAAAGGTTTATTCAAACCACTGTTGCTGCTTCTATCCAATATAATTCTATTCCTATATATTTATCAGGTGAAACTACTACGAACCCCCCAAGACACTATCACGGAAAGGCAATATATCTTAATAGTGTATTTGTTGGATTTATGACATTAGCAGTATTACAAAACGACCAAAGCACTATTAAAATATATCTTGATAGGGCATTACCTGTTACTTCATCAAGTGCTACTATTTCAGCATTACAGGGAGTAATTGCTTCAGGTGTTGTTACAAAAACTGAAACTACTAAATTAACACATGAATTATCTTTATTAAATGCTGGACATTTACACGGTGGTAAAATAATTACATTACTTAATCCAACAAGAGATACTACTTCTAGTGTTGATGGTGCTACTATTCCTTTAGATTTTCCTTTAGCATATAGTTCGGGTTCCTATTCAGTTTCAAATTCAGATAGATTCGGAAGCCCCTATTATAGAATATTTAATTTAGAAAAAGGAAATGTTTCATTTAAAAAACCGAATTATACAGATGAAAAGGCCAATTCAATATATGAACATAAACTAACTAATATTCCATATTATGCTTCTGCCTACAAGTTTGACCCTTCCCATTATATAGATAGTGGATTACAAAGAAATATAACAGGTGTTAATAAGATGGATAATGTTGATAGGCAACATACTTTAATCGAAAGCCGAGGCTATTTCCCACCAAGCGGTTCTAATTTCTTTGATACCACAGTTCACGACGGAAACGATGTTCCTTTATTTACTAATTTCCACTTTGAGCCGCACCAACATCATAATACTACTATTTCTTCTACTAACCATGCCGAGAAAACACCATTTGCTATTAAAGATTTCTTATGGCTACCAGATGCTAAAGTAGCAAGAATGTTTTTGTTTATTAATTCAGACTTAAGACCATATTCTGCTACTAGAAAAGATAGTATATTAAATAGCGCAACAAGAGACATTTCTAAATATAATCTATTCGCATTAACTCCACCTTCTCTTACTATTAATTCCGATACTAAGGACAACTCAGGAATAAATACTAACACTATTAATGTTAAAGATAGTAATTATTCATCCTCTTCTATTATATCTAGTGATAAAACTCTTTCTTCTCTTACTGGGTTTGGGATGATGCGCCTTACTGAACTTTGTTTGGATTGGTCTTTTAATCAATTTGACCCAGAAAACCCGCCCGATAGAAAGACTACTATGCCTAAATTTGAAGCCATTACTCATACAAAGGCCGATTTAGGAACTCTTCATGCAACCCAAAATGCTAATTTACTAATATTAACCTTTACTGGTGATGTAGTAATAGCAGACGGGGATTTAATTTTAGACGCAAATGGAAGATTTATTGGAGTTGCAGATGGGGCTAGTGACGGAACAGATGATGATGAAGTGTTATTACACGAAAATAGATATAATACTAATGGAATTGTCCATAATACCACAAGCAGTTCTATTAAGAAAATTACGAATACTTATATGTCTTATGCTTCAGGGCATGGAGAAAAAGATTCATTTATGGCACTATTTGAAGATATACATATGCAAAAAGGAATGGTTATGAATAAAGCGGCTGGAAATCCTAATGCTGATAGTGGTTATTCAAGAGCGCAATGGTTTGATAAATTTGGCACTTACATAGGTATAGGTAGTAATAGTGCGGGTGGTTCAGCCGACCGGAAACACAACTTAATTGCCCCTATTAATTTTTCTGGGGGTAGTAGACTAATGAGTGAAAGCACTTCTAATGTTCATTCTTCTCATCTATTAGAACTAATAGATAACTTAACTCTTACTGTTACCACTGAAGGACATACTAGTATTGCTCCCACTACTAATGATGAATCAATTATGGAATATTGGCTACCTATTTTCTTAGATAGATGGAGTATTGAAGATATTGATTCGGAATTAGTTTCTTCCGGTATGGTTGGGTCACACATTAAAACAGTAACTAAAGTTTATGATGATGTTGGCTCATCTGCTCAAACATATGGATTGTTAGGTTATTCATTAACAACTCCTTTTGCTAATTCTAAAACCCAAGATGGAAAGGCTGTTGATGGTGCTAATATTGATACTTTAGCAGATGGGGCATTAGTAGGATTTAAACCTAGATTATATTTAAGTGGTGGTGAGGATAGTAGTGATGTAAGCATCGGTGGTAGCACCATTTATAGATATAACTTAGTTGCTGCTGGCAGATACAAATGGTTAAGTTTTGTTAATTTAACTGGAACTTATGTAATACCAGACAAAGGTAGATATGTTGATGCCGATGGTTCACTTGGGACTGTTACTGCTAGTGAAGGGCAAACACAAAGTATGAATGGAGTTAATGTAGAAAACTTACCGTATTGTATTTCGCATGAAATAGACCATAGCGATAATACTGAAACTCATATTTTAACTATGGATTACCAACTCGTTGCAGGATGGCATAGAATTATGCAACCTAACCATACTTGCACTTATGATTTTAGTCCTAAAGAAATAGATTTAAATGTATTGGGTTCTAAATATACTAAGATGCCATATGAAAAAAAGATGTATGATGGAACTAATAATTATGCTTTGCATAATGCATCTGGTGATATAACACTACAAGGGAACAATGAGGGGGTTTTATCTATGTATGTTATAATTGATTTAGACCATAAAGGACATGCCGACCAACATAGAAACATAGTTCCTTCATATTTTATAAATGACATATTGGAAGGAGTAAGTGGAAATTTTTGCATTAGTGATGGTGATACCACTTATTCTTCTACTATGGTTTTTACTGAAATCAGCGAACCCGCCGCCCTTAACATATCTTTTGATAAAATGAAAAAGACTCTTGGAGTAGTTTCTGTTTCCGAAATTACTTCTATTACTGTTGGTGGTGAAACTCCAATTAATGAAAATTCTAAAAGAGCCATGATTGGTTCAGTAGTTAATATTTGCAATGAAACAGAAGACATCATAGAAGAACTATTAGAAGAACAAGGCACTCCTTTTGCCATTACAAGAGAGGACTACCCTTTATTCTTAGCACCTAATTTTGATGGAGTTACTCTATTCCAAGCAATTAATTTTTTACTACAAAAGAAAGATAAAACCTTAATTCAAACAAAAGAAACCTTTACAATAAAAAATAAAGAAGATTCTAATTTCTATCACAATTTACTTATTAGTGACAATGGAGACATTCGTATCTATGAATATGAAGTATTAAAAAGCACTTTTGAAGAATATAATGAAATTATTGTTTATGGAAAAGCACATAAGGCCAAAAGACGAGATATGAGAAGCATTTTGAAAATAGGTAAAAAGTCTCTAAAAGTCTTTGAACGAAAACTGACTACCCAAGAAGAAGTAGATACAAGGGCTAAAATACTTCTTATGTTACATAAAGGAGATAATAAGAAACTTAGAGTTACTGTTGGACATGCTAACATAAGTCAAATTAGAGTTGGTGATATTGTCTCGGTTGAAATAAAACAAGAAAATATACCTAAAAACAAATATTTAGTTCTTGAGATAACTCATACCCTTACTGGATTAATGGAATTAGAATTAGGGAAATACACCCATTCCATAGAAGATAGATTTTCCGAATTGGCTATTGATGTAGATACTGCCCAAACCCAACAAAACCCTAAAATTAATGAATCGAACATTGGTCTTGGTTTCTTAGAAACAATAAAAATTAAACCATTAAGATTATTAGTTCGCAAAAGAACAACTAGTGGCTCGATGACGCTTGGTTTCACGACAGCGTTAAATACCGGAACCGCCCAACTTGGATTTACAGGTGGGGCTTCAATCGGCTATACTGACTTAGTGGAGGAAGAATTTTGATAACTGACCTATTACGAGATAAACTTGCGGCTTATATTGTTGAATTAATTGATGGAACTAATGCTGGTGTGGGGGATGTTGGTTTAGGAGGCAATTCAACAAGTCCTGCCGCAACTGCTTTAGATGTTCCTTTAGGCATTACTCCTTCTCAATATGTAGCAACTCTTTCAACTGATAATGTTATTGAAATAAAACTATCAGTTGAAGGTTCAAATATTACCGGAAAAGTTATTCGGGAAGCAAGTTTTGGGGCAGATGATTCGGGAGATTCTTTTGATGATGCCGCAGCATTTATGTTGTCAAGAGTTAATTTTGAAGGTGTTGGCCCGTTTGCGTCAAATGAACAATTAGAAATATTTTTAATGTTAGAGGTGGAATAAAATGGTAGAAAGTAACCCGCATAAGATTTCAACAATGGGACAAGGTGGCTCATTAGCAGCAATTACAGATGCTTCTGATTTCCCCCATACAGGTTTAATTAAAGGTCTTTCTCAAATGGCAAGACAAAACCTTGTAGTGAGGAATAATTCAAATGATTTTGATATTTCGCAAGGAACAGGCGGTAGTGGAACAGTAGCAGTATCGGCAGGAACATATCTTAGAGATGGCAAACTATATACTGCTCAATATAAAACAGGAACTACTGCCGCATCATTTACATTTGGTGCTGGTGAGTTAATTACAACCTATGATAAAGGCTATCACTTAGTTGTAGTTGATAAAAACAACTTTATTCTAATACGAAGACCAACAGTATTAAATAAAGTTCCCGACTATACTGCGGGAGATACAATCATAGCAATTGTTGAATATTCTTCAACTACTTCTAGTGGTGCAAGAAATGTTCAATTTTTAACCACTGATAAAGCCGAAAATAGTTTAAGTATTGCTTATGATAATTCAAATGTTTATACCGAAGTTGGGACATTACAGGGAGTAGCAGGGGGAACTACTCTTGATTCTACGGTTGGTGCTTTAACTTTAACAAGCGCAAATGATGTGACAGTTAAATTAGGAGGGATAGCCACTAGTGATGTCTTTTCTGTTACTGATAGTGCCGACCAAGTGCAATTAAGTGTTAATGCTAATGGTGCAGTTACATTGGCTTCGGGAGGAAGTATTACTATTGGTAGTGCTTCTATTAATGAAACTGAATTAGAAATAATTGACGGTGCTACTTTATCTACTACTGAATTAAATACTCTTGATGGTGTAGCGGCAACTCTAACTGCTACGGAATTAAATTATGTTGATGGTGTAACTTCTGCAATACAAACTCAACTCGATGCAAAAGTAAAACAAGGGAAACATACAATGTGGATTCCTTCTTCTGCTATGACTCCCCTTACAACAAATGGTTGTTCCGATTTAACTTTAGTTGAAATGACGGCTACAAGACCCGAACTACAAGTATTGGATTTTGCGGCAGATGCTCCCGACTATGCTCAATTTACTGTTGCTTTTCCTAAATCATGGAATGAAGGCACAGTAACATTTCAGCCATTTTGGACTGTCACTGGAACCGATGGGGGCGGAGTTAATTGGACTTTAACTGGAATAAGTATTGCTGATAATGGAATAATAAATAGTGGTTATCCTAGTGCGGCAACACAAGCCTCAAAAGCACATAGCGGGACTAGTAATGATTTGAATGTAAGTGTAGAAAGTGGGACTTTAACCATAACAAATGCCGCAGTAGATACGGTTACTTATTTTAAAATAGCAAGAAATACTGCTGATGGCGGCGACGACCAAACAGGTGTGGCTAGACTAATTGGCATTAAAATGTTTTATACAACCGATGCGGAGAATGATGCTTGATGTCCTTTGGTTATTCTATTCTTGGTTTTGGTGCATATCCATCAAGAGGTATACCGGATGTTTCCAATGTTTTAATTGAAGATGATTCGGGAAATGATAATCGTTATACTAAAGTAGAAAATTCAAGTGGCTCTAATGCTACTACACATAATAATGATTTTGCCGCACCTGTTGAATTAGTTGCGGGAGTTTCGGGAGGATATACAATGACCTTAAATTTAAACTCTTCATTTACAGGTAATGCGGCGGCTTTTGCTTGGACTATTACAGAAGTTGGCGACCCCGCCAACATAGTTTCTATTTCAACAAATACTGCTAGTTCTGCGGATTTCGATGCTGTATTTACTATTTCTGCAAGTGCGGCTAGAGGCGTTCCTCCGGCAGAATACACTTTTGCACTGGCTGTAACTGGTGCAAATACTAATGTTATTACTACAACATATACTAATGTGGTTATGTTAGTTCCGTGATTATGAAATTACTAGAGTTAGTGGCAAAGGCACTTTTGTTTTTACTAGTGATTAGTTATCCGATAGTAAATCACTACGGGCATATTTTAATATGTAAGATTTGCTAAAAGAATTTTATTGGTCTAATTGAAATTTAGACCATTCAAAAAATTTTGCATAAAAAAAAGGATAAGTCAGCCCGAAGACCAACTTATCCTAATTAATTTTATTGAGTCTTTACAGACCAAATACCACTACACTCTCTACATTCCCAAAGTTTT
>TARA_R110002167_G_scaffold311765_1_pt1 | contig 12337 bp, 9 predicted proteins | sample TARA_R110002167 | Tara Oceans TARA_R110002167 (sample SAMEA4398238) | marine metagenome | biome: Polar Biome; feature: [MES] marine water layer (ENVO:01000295) within the mesopelagic zone...; material: water (ENVO:00002006), including particulate matter (ENVO:01000060) such as...... | reverse complement strand
AAAAAAAAGCATCACCTTCATAGTCACATACTGTACATATCACTATGGCCGGTTTTTTGCCACATGTATCACAAAGTATATTTAAAGGCTCGTTCCTAGATAACAACACAATTTTTTTATCTGCTTTAACTGGATAATCTTCTATAACTGTAATGGACAGCTCTGTTGTGCTCCCATAGTCGTATTGATACTCTAATTTTAAATCTTTCAACAAAACTTCTTTTGCTTTTCTTGTCATAGGTATTTCGCCCTTTAAATCTTCCATCATTTTCCCGTACTCTTTTATTTTTCCTTTTTCAAGCAATTCACCTGCCTCAAAAAAATTGAACATTTCGCTACCTTGCCTTCTGTTTTTAGGATTTTTAAAAGAACTTAAATGCCCACAGCATTCCAACCAAATACCCCTTAGAAAATTATCTAAATCTTTCATTTTAGTGTCTCCATCAATCCAAAGAGATAAAAAATAAGGTGTAGTGCCCCAATATGGATTTGTTTCTACTTTTACGTGAAATGATTTACCAGGTTGACTGTGAATAACTTTCTCTGTTAAATGTTTTTGTAAGTGCCTATTGATACCTGCTTTTTTGAATTTTTTCTCACAAAAAACACATTCGCCCTCAGATTTAATTTTTTCTTTCATATGTTTGTTTTTATTGTTTTTATTGTTTTTTATCGGTCACACCTGTCTGCCAATAGGCAGGTGCAACATCCATATAATCATTTCCTTATGTATCTAGAAACCGTTATGGATGTTTCATTTTTTCAATTTTTAATAATATATTCTATTTCTATGTTCTACTTTCCAACAAAATCAGAATATCTCCAAATTCCCTTTGCCTTCTCTAACCACAATAGGTTCACCTTCTGATAGATCAATAATAGTTGAAGCCTCATTACCTCCATAACCAGCATCTATAACCAAATCAACCAGCTTATCCCATTTTTCTAAAATAAGTTCGGGGTCGGTAGTATATTCAATGACCTCATCTTCATCATGAATAGAAGTTGAAATTATGGGGTTTCCAAGTTTTTTTACAATTTCTAAAGCAATATTATTATTAGGAATTCGAATTCCAACCGTTTTTTTCTTTTTAAAAGGATTTGGTAAACTATTTGACCCTGGTAGAATAAACGTGTAAGGCCCCGGAAGTGCTCGTTTTAATATTTTAAATGTTGCTGTGTCAATATGCCTTACGTAATCACTTAAATTGCTTAAATCATGACAAATAAATGAAAAATTAGACTTTTCAAGTTTAATGCCTTTAATTTTAGCAACACGATCAAGGGCTTTAATATTGGAAATATCGCATCCCAATCCATATACGGTATCAGTTGGATAAATAATCAATCCACCCCGTTTTAAAATGTCAACTACCCGATCAATCTCCTTCGGATTTGGGTTTTCTTCATAAATTCTAACAAACTCAGCCATAACATTTAATAACTATCCTATCACTTCTAATTTTGCAAAACGCAATAATAATTTTTTAATACCTCCATGCTGAAAATTAATTTCAGCCTTCATATCGGCGCCTGCACCTTCTAATTTTAAAACTTCACCAGTGCCAAAACGGATATGTTTTACAAGGTTACCAACAACTAATTTACTGTCAAACAAATTGGTGTTATTATTAGATTTAGAAACCGGTTTTAAGTTTTTAGGGGTGGTAACCTGAAATTTAACTGGTTCCTCTTTTGTTGAACCACTCTTTTTAAATACGGCTTGTTTAGCAGGTTTAAACCGTATTTTATTGGGGTTCTCCCGATAGCTATCGGGATCACCAAAAATATCAGTGTCCAACATAGGGTTAAAACGGCGTTCTTCAATTGGCGTTACAATTTCTAAATACTGTTCGTCAATTTCTTCAATAAAACGACTCGGATCAGAATCAATTAATTTTCCCCAACGGTACCGTGAAAGAGCATAAGTTAAATAGGCTTGCTTTTCGGCACGTGTTAGTGCCACATAAAACAACCTTCGCTCCTCTTCCAGTTCACTACGTGTTCCCATACTCATAGCGCTTGGGAATAAATCTTCTTCCAACCCTACAATAAAAACATAAGGAAATTCCAAACCTTTAGCTAAATGGATGGTCATTAAAGCTACATGATTTGGATCTCCCTTGTCGGCATCAATATCTGTTGCTAAGGCAACATCTTCCAGAAATTCTGCTAATGACCCTGTAGTGTCTGCCAACTCTTTTTGGCCCTCCACAAAATCCTTCATACCATTTAAGAGTTCTTCAATATTCTCCATTCTAGTAACACCTTCCGGCGTACCATCTTTTTTAAACTCCCTTATTAATCCACTGGTTCGTGAAACATGATCTGCTAATTCAAAAACATCGGCTGTCTGGTTTAAAACTTGATAACTTTCAATCATGGCAACAAAATCTTGAAGCTTTGTTTTGGTGCCCGAATTTATTTTAACATCGGTTTTATCAATGTTCTTCATCACTTCAAAAATGGTGCGATTATAGCCGTTTGCAGCCACTATTAATTTATCTATGGTGGTCCCTCCAATACCGCGAGGTGGAAAATTTATGATTCGTTTTAGAGCTTCCTCATCAGCTGGATTAATTACCAATCTTAAATATGAGAGTACGTCTTTTATTTCTTTTCTTTGATAAAATGATAATCCTCCATAAATTCTATAAGGTATATCGCGTTTCCTTAAGGCGTCTTCTATGGAACGCGATTGTGCATTGGTTCTATATAAAATGGCAAAATCACTATTTTTTACATGATGCTGTATTTTATTTTCCCAAATGGTACTCGCAACATAACGTCCTTCATCACCATCAGTCAACGACCTGTTTACTATAATTTTTTCACCTTCATCATTGGCCGTCCAAACTACTTTATCAAGTTTTGTCTGATTTTTTTCAATGATGGAATTCGCCGCATTTACAATGTTTTTTGTAGAACGGTAGTTTTGTTCTAACCTGAACACTTTCACATCATCATAATCTTTCTGAAAATTTAAAATATTATTGATGTTGGCACCACGAAAGGCATAAATACTTTGAGCATCATCACCCACCACACAAATATTCTGAAATTTATCAGATAGCGCTCTCACAATTAAATATTGTGAATGATTGGTATCCTGATACTCATCAACCAAAATATATTTAAACCGGTTTTGGTATTTCATTAACACCTCCGGAAAACGTGTTAGTAACTCATTCGTTTTTAATAATAAATCATCAAAATCCATGGCGCCTGCTTTAAAACAACGTTCTACATATTCCTTATAGATATCACCCATTTTAGGGCGTCTTGCCATGACATCAGCTTCAATAAGTTCTGGATTTTGAAAATATGCCCGAACCGTAATTAAACTGTTTTTATATGAAGAAATTTTGGAACGTACCTGTTTGTACTTATAAATATCTTTATCAAGGTTCATTTCCTTAATTATGGAAGCAATGAGTCTGTCAGAATCTTGAGTGTCATAAATGGTGAAATTACTTGGATACCCTAATTTATCAGCTTCAATGCGCAAAATTTTAGCAAAGACCGAATGAAAAGTTCCCATCCATAAATTCTTGGCTTCACTTGTTCCCACAATTTTGGCAATACGGTCTTTCATTTCGCGCGCCGCTTTATTGGTGAATGTTAATGCCAAAATATTAAATGGGTCAACACCTTGATTCATTAAATACGCTATACGGAAAGTAAGGACCCGGGTTTTTCCTGAACCCGCACCTGCAATAATAATCATGGGGCCATCTTTTTGTAAAGTAGGTTCTAATTGTGCTTCATTTAATTGACTTAAATACTTCTCCAAACTTCATTTTATTTATGTTGTGAAAATAACCATTGTTACGCTTTTAATGAATCCGATTTATTAATAATTATAAACAATCTTGTTGTAAATAATATTTTAATTACTTTTTTGGCTACCTGTCATAGCACCTAGCAATCCCACTTTTACATTAAGCCATATAAAGTTAAAAACCGACTTGGTTTTATCTCGTGTAACCTCTTCTTCCGAGCCTGATCTAAAATTATCTGAAGCCTGACTACTGTTTTTCAATACAAAAATGTTTAAAATATTAGATAAGAGTTTGTTTTTCTTTTTGCCATCGTTTTGCAGTGCGATAATATCAAATTCTTGATATTTAGTTTTTAAATCAACCCTAGATGTACTGGCATTACCACTAATTGTAAAATAAGTTTTTAAAATATCACCTTCAAAACGCACATTTAAATTTGGTCCAGAAAATTTATTTATTTTATTTGTTTGAAATACATCCAAATCTGCACTGAACAGAAACGAACCACTTGAGTCATTTACATCAAAACTCCAATCTACTTTTAACGGTGAACTTTTCATAAAGTTCGTATTAATATTAATTATTGTTTTTTCTGGAGACTTATATGTATTGCCAACATTTAGCAGTGTAGCTTCAAACTTAGAAAACGAAAGCTCTCCACCAGAATTATCTACTTTAGCGCGTTCGTAATAGTTAATATTTGAATCTTTTACAACAACTTCATTTAACATTAAATCAAAATCTATGGCATACAGCATCTCGCCATACATGGGCTTAATGGTCGGGTCATCTTCCACTAATTTATCCCGGTAAATATTGGCTTCAGCATTATACAAAATAGTTTTTGGTGCATGAAAAAAGAAAATGGTATCCTGTATAAAACCAAAATCTTGTTCTTTAAATACTATGGAATCTATCGCAATGTCAAAATGATCTCTTTCGGTTATTAAAAAGCTTGATAGTTTTTGTTTAGTGTATTTGGTTTTTAATTTAACAGTATTAAATTTTATTTTATCGTTATTGATCTCAGATTTATTTACAGTTACATTGTCAAAATCATTTAGCTGATAAAACAGATTATCAAAGGATAATTGATATGCTTTAAAATTTAAAGAGCTTTTATTTTTTGTTATTTTATTGGGCCATTCAATATTCTGAATATTCACGTCGATATTTTTTGAATTCAGTAACAAGGAATCTGTTTGCGCATTAAAAACAGTAATATCGCTATGGGTTATTTTAAACTGTTCTATCTCTACAATCTTATTTAATGCTGCTAATTTTGAATATTTATACTGCTTAGTATTAATTGATTTATCGTGATTATAAACAACTTTTGGACTACTTATCACTAGCTTTTTAATGGAAATTTTATCATGGGCCAAATAATCCCAATAACTAACACCGTCAACCAGCAATGTATCCATTGACATTTGTAAATACTTTATTTTACTAGTATTTCCATTCTTAACAATTTTAGGATTTACTATAGTTAACTTACCCTGCCATGAGCTCACAGACAAATGGCTATAGTTAAGTCCAACCGATTCAGGTAAATTGTTTTTTAAGTAATTCTTTAATTTAGAACTTATTACATAGTCACTAATATTAAAAAAAGCTATTGCAATAATCAGAGTTACAAAAAAAGCTATGATTAAGCGTTTTGTTCGTTTTTTCATATTATAAAGATATAATTTTAGAACCATGATTTTTTAAATATATTTATAACAAATTTAATTTCATGGAATCCTTTCTTGATTTTTTAAACCACGTAAGTTGGTGGGGATGGATATTAATTGTTTTAGTATTAGTTGCTATTCGAGATATCTTTCTCCAAAAAAAACACAGTATTAGTCATAATTTCCCAATGGTGGGCATTTACGATATATGCTCGAAAAAATCGGTCCAGAACTCAGGCAATATCTGGTAGCCAATAATAGGGAAGAATTACCATTTAACCGAATTGAACGCGGTTGGATTTATGCTTCTGCTAAAAAAGAAAATAATTATGAAGGCTTTGGAACAGATAGAGACATTTATGCCAATCAACATATTTTCATTAATAATGCGATGATTCCTTTTAAAATTGATAAAAGTCACCCCAACCGTCAGGATAAAACTTTTTTGCCTTGTGCCAAAGTAATGGGATTATATCACAAACGAAAAAAACCATACAGACCTGCATCTATCATCAACGTATCTGCCATGAGCTTTGGGTCTTTATCCGCAAAAACCATTGAATCTTTAAATAAAGGGGTTAGACTTGCTGATGCCTATCACAATACGGGAGAAGGGGGATTATCACCATATCATAGTCACGGTGGAGATGTTATCTTTCAATTTGGAACGGGTTATTTTGGTGTGCGCTCAGAACACGGTGGGTTTTCAATGGAAAAAATGATAAAACTAGTTGAAGAAAACCCATTTATAAAAGCCATAGAACTAAAACTTTCACAAGGCGCAAAACCAGGTAAAGGCGATGTGCTTCCAAGAGCTAAAATAACAAAAGAAATTGCTGAAATAAGAGGTGTTGAAATTGGTAAAGGTGTGTTATCACCACCAAACCATAAAGCATTCTCAAATGTTTCAGAAATGGTTGAATTTATAGAATCTATAGCCAATGCAACAGGTTTACCTGTTGGTATTAAGGCCGCCATTGGTAAATTGGAACAATGGGGAGCATTGACTGATGTCATGGTGAAAACAGGTAACGGACCAGATTTTATTACTATTGATGGTGGTGAAGGCGGTACTGGTGCTGCTCCACCAAGTTTTGCCGATCATGTATCATTACCATGGGTTTATGCCTTTAGTGACTTATACAAATTATTTCAAAAGAAGGGATTGAGCGAGCATCTCGTATTTATCGGTAGTGGAAAGCTTGGTTTACCTGCAAAAGGAGCTATGGCATTTTCTATGGGTGCCGATTGTATTAATGTAGCTAGAGAAGCCATGATGAGCATTGGATGCATTCAAGCACAAGTTTGCCATACCAACCGTTGCCCAAGTGGAGTTGCAACTCAAAACAAATGGCTACAAAATGGCATTGATCCAACTTTAAAGTCGATGCGTCTAGCACAATATTTTAAAACCTATAGAAAAGAGCTGGTAGAAATAACCCATGCTGCAGGTTATGAGCATCCGTGCCAATTTAAAATGAGTGATATTAGAATGAATGTTGATGGTCATAATATTTCAAAAACACTAAACAAAACTTATATGCATGAAAAAACAGAAGTTCCTTTTTCAGGTATGCAGCATTTAAAAGATTGTGTATATTTGGGTGGTACATTTAATAAACATTAAACATTTTTGTATGGATACCGAACGCGTTATTGATTTATTTTTATACACCATTCCTTCATTGATAACAGGATGTATTGCTTATTATTTTTTTAAAGAGCATACAAAAAATGAAGATGGCAGAAGACGCTTTTTACTAAAAAAAGATATGCAAGTAAACTCATTACCTTTACGTCTTCAAGCTTATGAAAGAATGACTATTTTTTTGGAACGAATCTCTCCTTCAAAAATATTAATAAGAATTAGTCCAAAATCCTCAAATAAAGAATCTTACGAATCTTTACTTATACAAACAATTGAACAGGAATTTGAACACAATTTATCACAACAAATTTATGTGACTGATAAATGCTGGAGTATTATTTTAACTGCAAAAAATGCGACGATTCAATTAATAAGAAAAGCCGGTTTACTTGAAAAAACTGATTCGGCAAATAAATTGCGTGAGGTTATTTTAACTGAAATGATGGAACGTCGTGCACCTAGTGATGCGGCATTATCTTTTATTAGGGACGAAGTTAGTGACTTGTGGTAATTGAATCATCGTTTAAATCCTTCATGGATAATCCATCATGGTTTTTTAATTTAGCGTAATCAAATCCTTGCTGCCACCAATCAACCATTAATCGTTTACTGAAAATCAAAGAGTTTTCTGTGAGTTGCGTTGGCGTGTAATACAAATTTAATTTTACGTTTTTATTAACTGCTGCCAGTTTCCCAAGAGTGACATCGCTTTTTTCAACTTGATCCAGTAAATGGCCAAAAAGACTAATCAGTAATGAAAACGGATTTTTTCCTAACACTTTATTGTAATCCAAATTTTCACTTTCTAACACGATTGCATCTACTTCTGTAGCGCCTCTCAAAATGGCTTCACGTATTGGAATTACACAACCCAATCCCCCATCGGCATACTCAAATCCATTTCTAGTAGCCAATGACATAAATGGAATATAATTACATGAAATCCATATCCAATCGCAAAATTCCTCATAACTAAACTCATTGATAGACTTATACTCCACTCTGTTTTTTGATAAGTTTGAAACGGTTACCACTACATCTTCCTTTGTGGCCCTAATGGTATCATATTCATCTTTAGTGAAATTTTTAAATATATTTTTTCTTAGGGCTTTACTTTCGCCAAAAGTTCGTTTTCGTTTAATAAATTGAAGCATAGAATTGAAATAATTAATCGTTACATATTCACGATTATCCTTTCTTCGCTGAATAAAAGGATTGATGCTAAAAATGGTTTTTTGGCTAACATTTGTAAAAATATCATACACTTTCGGGATATTGTTTACTGCTAAATGGGGAATTAACAAACTACCTGTAGAGGTCCCTAAAAACATATCGTAGTCATTTCCTGCTTCTTCCATTAAATATTGCGCTACACCACCGGCAAATGCACCTTTACTTCCTCCACCAGATACTACCAATGCTCTCATATTTAATTTTCTAGTGTGCTTAAATTTTGATTTTTATATTTGGCAAAATCATAACCACTTTTCCACCACTTGGTCATTTTTTCCTTATCAAATATCAAAGAATTAGTTGTCAAAACGGTCGGAGCGAAATAAAAATTAATGATGGCATTATTGTGTTTTGCAACATATTTGCCAATTCTAATATTTTGAGTTTCTATTCTATCCAGCATAAACCCGAACATATTGGTTAATAATGAGAAGGCATTTTTTGAAGGCATTCTATTTAATTGTGTCACTTCAGTTTGTAAAATAATAGCATCAACTTCTGTAGCGCCGCGACTGATAGCTTCTTCAATAGGAACCATATTTCCTAAACCTCCATCAGCATACTCACAACCATCTTTTTTTACTAAAGTCATAAAGGGTGTATAATTGCATGATATCCATATCCAATCGATGAAATCACTATAACTAAAATCTTTTAAACATTTGTATTCCACCTGGTTTAACGATAAATTAGAAACAGTGACAACAATGTCTTTTGAAGAATTCTTTAAAATTAAAAATTCTTCCTCGCTTAAGGTGTCTTGTATTAGTTTTCTTAGATTATGGCTTTCGCCAAAGGTTTTACTGCCTCTAAAAATATTCAAAAGTACATTAATGTGATTAATGGCAATGTTTTGCGTGCCGTATTTTTGTTTTACCGTAAACGGACAAACACTAAAAATACTGTCATTATTCACGCTAGTATATACACTTTTTATTTTTTCAATTTTATTTAAAGCCAAATGCGAAACTAATAAACTACCGGTTGAAGTGCCTAAATATAATTGATAATCATGCTTTAATTCTTGAATTAGAAATTGTGCTACTCCACCGGCAAAAGCACCTTTACTTCCGCCTCCAGAAATTACCAATGCTTTCATTTTTTTAGTTTTTTTATCAGATTTCATTCAACATGTCTTTTGCGAATTTCGAAAATCGCCAGTTATAATGTTTTGTGGCCTTCATTAAATTATTTTTACAAAAAGCATCACAGGCTTTCATTAATTTTAAATATTCAAAAGCTGATTGACGTGTTTCAAAACCATATTCCGGACTTGTATAACCTCTTAATTCCTCAAAATATAATTGTTTTTTTTTGGGCTCAAAGTCGGGAGTATTTATGGCCAACACTAACCAAAGCATACGTACATTTTTATGATTAAGCCCTTGAATATTTTTGGTTTTGTCTAAGTATTTCACTCGATCCGAGGGGAAATTATCCCATAAATTATATAGAGCCATTTCTATGGTAAGATACGATTTATCTTGCAAAAGCGTTTCGTAATCTTTCTTTAATTCAAGAGGGATTTTCACTACGTTTTTTGCAATTGCCTGACGTACTTTTAGACTATTATCAAATGCTTTAAACGTTAGTTTATCAGGTATTTGACCTATAATTTTAATTTTGATTTCATCTGAAATACCTGAAGTTAAATAATCTACACATTTATCATATTCAATTCCACAATTAACATCACGATACTCTTGAATAAATGCTGATTTATTTAAAATATTTAAGGCCATTTCAGACGGAAATTTAACAGTTTCTATCCAAATCCCTACAAACTTAGATAAATCCTGCCCACTGGTTTTTTCAACTTCTGAAATAAAATCTGATGTCGTCACATTTTTAAACTCGTGCTTGTGCAAATAGTTTTTAATCGCTTTTTTAAAAGCCACATCGCCAACTTTCTCGCGTAACATATATAAAACCCAAGCACCACGTTTATAAAAAGTGCTACTACTTGCCTTTGGGTTTATTAAGGATGTGCCCTCATCTGCTTCGTCTTGACTTATTAATTCTTGCGCATATTCAAAAAGCCTCCAATAGTAATAATCATTTCCAAAAATTTCTTTTTCTGCCAATAATGCATAATACGTTGCAAAACCTTCCTGTAGCCAATGGTCTTTTCCTGAAGATTCTGTAACTAAATTTCCAAACCATTGGTGTGCCAACTCATGTGCATTCACATTTACATAGTTTTTATCTATAAAAGCAATAGAATCTATCAGAAAGCTATCAGAAAAAATAGTAGTGCTTGTATTTTCCATACCTGCATACAGAAAGTCTTTTACAGGTACCTGTTTATAGTTTTGCCAAGGATAGGGTACACCTATTTCGTTTTCTAGAAAATCGAACATTCTTTTGGTGTAACGATACGTTGGTTCTACTTTTAAATCCCGATGGCTATCGGGATCAGGGTAATAATACATTTCCAAAGGAATACCACTATTAGATAGCTCCACTTTTTTATGGTATTTACCAATGGCCAAGGCCACTAAATAGCTGGACATGGGTTTTTTCATATCATAATGCCAGGTTGTTGTGGAATCGTCGATTTGCTTATTTGTTAAACTTCCATTGGCAATGACTTCAAAGTCTTTATTAAAAGTGATTTTTAAATCAAACTCTACTTTTTCATTCATGTCGTCAATACTTGGCAACCAGTTACTCGTGTATTTTCCTTGTCCTTGTGTCCAGACCTGCCCTGAGCCTGCCGAAGGGTCTTCCCAATCAATAAAATACATGGCTTTTTTGGGGTTTGTTTTCCAATTTACTACTAATTTATGATGGCTTTTTCTTTTAAACAACTGTTTAATAATCAAATGCTTTCCATCGTATAAGTCCCCAGTAATGGTTCCATCTAAAACATATGATACATCCGTAAAATCAATGGCATCCAAATAAATGGAATCCGTCTTTTTTAAAATATCAAATTCATAAATAACAGTACCTATAACTTCTTGTTGTTTTAAATCGCCGAATGATATATCAGCTTGAGCCGTTTTAAAATCGACATATTTTGTTTGTTGCGCATACGTTTTTGAAATAAAAAAAAGTAAAAGAATAAGCAAAAGTCGATTCATGTTTTTGAAAATACTAAGGTTATGCCAAAATAAGAATAATCCTTGTCATTAAAAACAAAAGAATTATTTTAGTTCCATGAATACCAATCTCCAAACACCGATAGATTATTTAAAAGGCGTAGGCCCAAATCGTGCTGATTTGTTACGCAAGGAGTTAGGCATTCACACCTATCAAGATTTAATTAATTTATTCCCAAATCGATATATTGACAGAACCTATTATTATAAAATAAATGAGCTTCAACGAAATACGTCTGATGTTCAAGTTATTGGTACTGTCATAGGATTTCAGGAAGTTGGAAATGGACGTACAAAGCGTTTGGTTGCTACTTTTAAAGACGAGACAGGCGTTATGGATCTGGTTTGGTTTAGAGGTTACAAATGGATACGTGAGGGAATTAAACTAAATAAAACATACGTTATTTTTGGGAAAACAAACTGGTTTAATGGAAAGTTTAATATGCCGCATCCAGAAATGGAATTGCTTGAAGAGCATCAAAAAAACCTGCAATCTGCCATGCAGCCCATTTATCCATCTACAGAAAAACTATCCAATAAAGGAATAACCAACCGTGTGATCATTAAAATCATGCAACAATTATTTCTAGAAACCAATGGAAAATTTAAAGAAACGCTTTCCAACAATTTACTAGTAGAATTAAAACTCATAGAAAAAAGTGAGGCCCTTTTTAATGTGCATTTCCCGAAAAATCAGGAGCTTTTAGGACGGGCACAATTCCGATTAAAATTTGAAGAATTATTTTATATTCAGCTGCAACTTATTATCAAAAACCTCATTCATAAATCAAAAATAAAAGGCTATCCATTTACTAAAGTTGGTGACCTTTTTAATACTTTTTTTAACACGCATTTACCCTTTGAATTAACTGGTGCACAGAAACGTGTTAT
>TARA_R110002167_G_scaffold266029_6_pt1 | contig 12347 bp, 9 predicted proteins | sample TARA_R110002167 | Tara Oceans TARA_R110002167 (sample SAMEA4398238) | marine metagenome | biome: Polar Biome; feature: [MES] marine water layer (ENVO:01000295) within the mesopelagic zone...; material: water (ENVO:00002006), including particulate matter (ENVO:01000060) such as...... | reverse complement strand
TTACCGGGCATGGTGTACGCCACGGTCTTGAAAAACCCTGTTTTTGAAGGAGGTATAACAAGGTGGGATGATACCGAGGCAAGGATGGTACATGGAGTCATCGACATCGTAGAACTTGATAATAAATCATACGGGGGAAGACTTATCGCACCCAACAGTCCAAACTTTGTGAATGGGATCGGCGTAATTGCCAATGCTACATGGACCGCGTTCAAAGCTGCGGAGCTACTAAATGTGGAATGGGACAATGCAACTTCGAGAAAGGAGAATACAGACAATATCATGGAGCGTTTTCATTCCCAACTGGCAAACACATCCATAGAAAGGAAGGATGGAAACATAAATACGGCAAAAAGAAATGCGACTTCAAATTTCGAGGCTGTATATGAAGTTCCCTTCCTGGCACATGTGACTATGGAACCAATGAATTGTACCGTTGATTTTAGAGCCGAATTATGTGAAGTGTGGGCCCCAACACAAAACCCGGAAGCATTACAGGAAGGATTGATCAAGTTATTCGACTTAAGCCCTGAACAAATAAAAATTCACTTGCCGCGAATAGGTGGCGGCTTTGGAAGACGGTACTATGTAGACTATGCAATGGATGCAGCCATTCTGTCAAAAAAAATAGGAAAACCCGTTAAATTGACATGGACGAGGGAAGAAGATATCAAACACGATTGGTATCGACCCGCAAGCGTACAAAAAATAGCCGCCTCTTTGGATCGCGATGGTATGGTTACGGGGTGGCAGCACATTTTGGCGAACGCTTCCCGAAAAACTTGCCTGGGAAGGGATGGAAGTCCGGCCGGTACCGAAATAGATGAATACGAATTTCCAGCCGGGTTCGTTCCCAATCTTCAATTTGAATATGGTCATGTATTGAGCGATGTTCCATTGGGCCAATGGAGGGCGGTGGGCCATTCCGCTACGGCATTTGCCGTGCATAGTTTTTTGGATGAACTGGCTATTTTGAATAATACAGACCCTATAGATTATTTTATAAAATTCCTGGGACCATCTCGAATGGTTCCAGTGGTCGGGGATTATGAATTTGACCTTGAACGATTACTTGTGGTCATAAATAAGGTAAGAGCGATAAGCCATTGGGACACCCCTTTGCCCGATGGACAAGGAAGGGGATTTGCAGCCCGGAAAGACTCCGGGTCCTATATAGCCGAAGTGGTAACGGTAAAGATCGAGGAAAATGGAAAAATAATAATTTTAAATGTGGATGCCGTAGTTGATTGTGGAATCGTGGTACATCCATCCGGGGCGGCGGCACAGGTGGAGGGCGGTATCCTTGAGGGGCTATGTGCCGCACTTTACGGGGAAATCACCATTGAGGACGGTGCTGCGGTACCATCAAATTTTCATGATTATAGGTGGATGAGGATGGAAGAAGTCCCTAATATAAATATTGAGTTTATTTCAAATGGTTTGCCTCCAAGAGGCCTAGGCGAGCCACCCTTACCACCGGCAGCGCCCGCATTGGTCAACGCCATCTTTGCGGCTTCCGGAAAACGGATTAGAAAATTGCCCATTATAAAATAGCGGTCAAGACTAGAACCTGAAAAAGGAGATGGCGAACCAAGGCAAGGGAGACACTTTTCCATCAAGGCAGCCTAGACAAAATCGATGCCCAAATGGGACGAGGAGGACACGCCTCCAGCATTCTCGATAAAAGTTTAGCGCTATGGTCAAAGTTTCCCGTAAAGGGTTTTTTAGGGGACTACTCGGTTCGTAGACTTTTCACGGGATTGGCATTTGCCGCTTTGATAGCCTGATACCCCATAGTTAACATGGCTATACCCAAGGCCATAACGCCGGAGAGCGCAAAGACCCACCAAGGAATGTCAATGCTATAAGCGAAACCTTGTAACCATATGTTCATAAAATACCCCGCAATCGGCGAGGCGACGAGTAAGGCGATAATCACCACCTTTATAAAATCGACCGCTAGCAACCGAACAATTTCTGAAATACTTGCGCCTAAAACTTTTCGGATTCCTATCTCCTTGGTTTTCTGTTGTGCCGTGAAAGCAATCAACCCTAGCAAGCCCATACAGGCAATGAAAATGGTCAAGAATGTAAATACCCCAAACAATCCTGCCTGCCGTTGATCAGATATATAGGCAGCATTTAGGTCATCGTCCAAAAAAGAATATTCAAAAGGGACATCAGGCTGGTAATATTCCCACCTATTTTGGATGGTCTGTATAATTTCCTTTGGATTTCCAGCTTTCAATTTTAAGGTTATATAAGAAACACCGGTATCATAACTGTTCGAGGTATTGGAAAATAATGCAAAAGGTTCGATGTGGCTATGAAGCGATTCTAAGTTAAAATCCTTTAATACCCCTATTACCTTGTACGATTCCATATTACCGCCCGGATAACGTATCATGCTTCCTATGGGGTTTTCCCAACCAATTTGTTTGGCAGCGGCTTCATTGATAACCACCGATAACGAATCGTTGAACTGCTTATCAAATCCTCTTCCACCCATTAATTGTAAATTCAAGGTCGGAATAAACTGTGCATCAACCAAATAGGACTGTAATGAGATGTCTTTAGCAATATTGTCATCAGTTTGAATGGTTTCTGGAACATAAAAATCGCCAAAAGCACCTTTTGTAAGCATGCCTGATGAAATGGTGGCACTCTTGACCTCGGTAAAGGATTCCAATTCTTGCCGAAAGGTTTCTTCACTAGCCCCTAATTTTTCCGTATTTTGAAGTACGACTAAGTTTTCTTTATCATACCCTAGATCGCGGTTCTGTGCGTATCTTAATTGCAGATAGACAATAGAAGTCGAGATGACCATAATTATAGCTATGGTAAACTGAAAAACCACTAGACCGTTCCGAATAAACCCACCTTTTTTGTTCGATACGCCATTTGTTCCTTTAAGAATATCGACAGGTTTAAAAGAAGTAAGATAAAAAGCGGGGTAAATGCCTGCAAGAAGCGCAGTTAAAATGCTCAGACCAACAACGAACAGCCAAATACCATCTTTAAAGAGGTGTTGAAAAGGAAGGTTCTTGCCCGACAGCTCATTAAAAAGTGGTAGAACGGCCCATACAAGAAGAACCGCTACAGCAGTAGATACAATCGTGTAAAAGAAGGCCTCGGCAAGAAATTGTTTGACAAGTTGCGCCCTAAAAGAACCCAAGACCTTCCTAATGCCAATTTCCTTACTTCTTTTGCTAGATTGCGCGGTTGCCAAATTGACAAAATTAACACAGGCCAATACGATAATGAAAAAGCCTATTATCCCAAATATATAAAGGTTTTTAATATCGTTTTGTTCGCTGATCACCGATCCTATCTCCCCAGAATATAAATGAATATCGGTCAACGCTTGTAAGTGCAGCTCCCATTTATTTCCCTTTTCCAAAAATTCTTCAAAAGGCTGGCCTATTCGCTCAAAGGCACTTGCTGCGTGTACCTTTAACAGGGCGGGAAATTGGGATTCCAAATGTTTCACAACATCGGGGTCGGCGGCGGCTTTCGGGGTTAGTTTTACATAGGTTGCCATATTTAGCCAAACCCAACTCCAGTTAAAATAGGTTACATTGCCAAAATTTTCAACCGGAACCAAGATATCGAACTTCACAGATGCGGACAAGTTGGTCATATCGCGCAACACCCCTGTCACTTTTAATGGTTTTCTGTCCTTTCCATAAAAAAGAATTTTTTCCATTGGATCGGCATCCCCAAAATATTTCTTTGCAATGTTCTTTGTAATGACCACACTGTTGGGTTCCCCGAGACAAGTCTTGGGGTCTCCTTTTTCCATAGGGTAACTGAGGACTTCTAGAAAATTTGCATCTACAGCGAATACATTACTTTCATTAAAGGTCTGTTTTTCGGTATTATTTTTATATTCAAGTACATCGACTCCTGGCCTATATATTCTCGTATAACTTTCAATCTCCGGAAAATTGTCGACGAGGGTTGCGCCCGCAGGAGGAGGCGTGTTGCCTGTATAAAATTCCCCATCGCCCATCTTACCTTTAATATTTACCCTATACACCTGATCGGCATTGTTGAAGAAACGGTCATATCCCAATTCATCGGTAACAAATAATGCTATTAAGATTACGCAGGTCAAGCCTATGGCAAGGCCCGAAATATTGATCATACTATTGCCCTTGTGCCGAAAGGCATTTCGAAGCGCAATTTTGATATAATTTTTGATCATAATCTTTTATTAATTGATGAATAAGTATGAATTACCTGCTATCAAGACCGTAAGCCTTTTACAAACACCTATCGGAGTTTGATTATCCGCCTAAATTATGCCAAGATTACAATTATTTTAAAATCAGATAGTTAAGATGGAAACATATTATGCGCCTTCATCTTAGTGTACAAAATGTTTACATTAATTGTCCAATAATTGTACACCGAAAATTGGCTTCAAGTATTTTGGTTTTAGCCCATCGTCGGAATTAAAAACAATAAAAATTCGATAAAATAAAGATTTTCAGGACGCTCAAAGTTTTAATTACCGATCCTGACCGTCCCATTACTTTCCTTAAGGTTTACGCACATATTTTGTTTCGATTTTATGGTATACCAATCGATATGCATAATGAAAAATCGAAATTGGGTGCAATCTACTTTTGACAAACAATGCTGTCTTGTTGTTGAAGACCTTTTAGGACCCTTTGCAGGATGTACTGGTTGTCAAAGTGACATTTTATGGCATCGTGGCCCGCTTATTTCCTGCCGTGAATGCTTGTCTAGTCCCAATACCATCGCAGAAAAATGATTGAAAAAATAGCCGAGAGAAGCCACGGGCAACACCACAGGAACCAAATGTCGCCGGCTACCCAATATGCTAGTCGTGGGTTTCAATACTTGCCCGGGAGCCCCTGTGGGGAATTGCAGAACGAATCCACAACGTGGTTCTGGAAACCAAAAAATCCCATTTGCCTAGGCTGTATGGGATTTTTTGAAACAATAATTTGAATTTGCATGCTACTTTAAATATAGGTTTTGGTTCCCGTTTAAACCAATTCTAAAACCGTAGGGGAAAAGACACCAAGAACCAGTTCTGTCTTATTGATGCTCATTTCACAAATTTGATAGACCTTCTTATCATTTAATGTTTTAAGAATTCCATTTACTTTTCTAGTACCTTTTGAATTTTTCATATGATTAGTTTTTATCGTTTGAATGTCAAAAGTACCTTTGTTCCGATGTCTTTTGGGGCAATAATAGGCTTTGGGTTGTTTACTGTAGACGAATGGCTTTTATGTATCGACAAGCAATTTCTAGCGCCTTTTTATAGCCTTTATATAGGGGTAGTACAAAGTGATTTTTTACCAATTGCCGGATGATTTCTGCAGCTTCGACCCTAGATAGTTTAGCGTCAACGTAATGGATCTAGCGTTTTAACGGGATATCGAAAATCAATGCCTTCACAGCATCCTTGCCAAGGTGTTTCTTATAGTTTTGACACCTTTAAATACTTACCATCCTTTTGATCCGTGAATTTATTTCACCAAGTCCCCGACAGTTAGATTCAAGCCACCTAGTTTGGGGTACTCAACTGGGGTGCAAAGAGGACTATTAGGGCAGAATAAGAGTTGTAGGACCCTCGACCAGACTCTTGCACCAAGGGCTATTTATTTAAGTAGGCGACCTACAACAGGTTGAGACGTCTCATCAGTTCCGGACGGTTGGAACGACTAATTGGAATGACATTTTTTTCTATCAATACACTGTTATCCTCTATATCGATTATTTTGGAAAAGTTGATTACAAATGAACGATGGATCTGCAGGAACGAATTTTCGGGCAATTTGTCCTTGACCTTTTTTAAGGTCGAATGCACGGTGTACGTCTTGCCTACGGTCTTTACCTCAATATAATCGCCCTTTGCCTCGACAAACAGGATGTCCTTAAACTTCAGTTTGGTCAAGCGCCTGTCGATGTTGATGTACAGTTCCTCGGTATCTATGCAGGCCTCCGATTCGATAGGGATGGATGATTGTTGCCCCAGACTAGCCTTTTTTATTTTTACGATGGTTTTTTCAAATCGCTCCCAGGTAAGCGGTTTCACCAAATAGTCTACGATGGCCTCATACTCATAGGAGGCTATCGCAAAATTGGTGTCGGATGTTGTAAGCACGATCATCGGGGGGGACTTTAAAGTCTGTACCAAGTCGATTCCTGTAAATCCTGGCATATGGATGTCCAAAAATGCAATGTCGACCTTTTTCTGGTTAAGGAATTTGATGGCATCGATGGCATTGGTAAATTGTTCGATGATTTCCAATCCTGGTACTTTGGAACACAAATGTGCTACAATGGCCCTTGCAGAAGCTTCATCGTCGATAATGATACAGGTCATGCTTATATGGTTTTTAAAAACAGTTCGATTTGGTTTAAAATGGCAACAAATTTTTCATGAAGACTTATATCCCCGGATCGCAGTTCCTCTTCATAAAGTACAGACAGTTCATAGCCCTGTTCCAAGCCAAGAATATTAAATTTGTGCTTTAATTTATGAACATTTAAGGAGGCTTCCCTTGGATGTTCATTTTTAATATTATTCATATACTCCGAAATCTCATCAGGAAACTCACGCTTTAAGATGTCGATAAACGCCACCTTAAAACTGGAATCATCCCCCGAAAGTTCATTGATATAGTTTAAATTGGGATATTCCATCGGTTATTTTTTTATGGTAAAGTAAAATTCAGTGCCTTGTTCAACAACCGATTCCAACCATATTTCGCCTTCGAAATAGTTTACGATTTTCTTGACCAATGCTAGGCCAATACCAGTTGCTTTGAAATTGTTCTCAAGTTTTTTGAACATCTGGAAGATGTTTTCCTGATGTTTTAGCGGAATCCCTTTTCCGTTGTCACGAATACAGAATTGCCAGTGCTCGGGCATTTGTAGTGCTTCTATCTCTATATTTCCTTTTGCCATGTGTTCAGTTGCAGAAATGGCATTCAAGATTAAGTTTTTGAAGAGCAGGTCAAGTTTGTATTTGTCCATGAATAGATTGGGAAATGACCCTACAACTTTTACCTGTACGTTTTCTGGGACATAGACTGAAAAAAGAATATCCTGGATCAGTGTCTTGATGTCTATGTCTACATTTTTATCCTCGTTGGTGATAATGGTAGCGTGTTGCAGTATGCCATCGATAAGGGCATCCATCTTTTCAAGGTTTTCCGCAACCAAAGCACAGTTTTTTAAGGAATTTTCGGAAAATTTTGCCGCTTCCTCCTCATGGACACAATCCATCAAAAAGCTCACATTCCGAATGGGCGATTTAAGGTCATGCGAAACCATGTGTGCATAGTTGTTCAATGCTTCGTTCTGGTCTTCCAGGTTTAAGAGCAAAAGGTCTTTCTCGGATGATATCCTATTAATTTCCCTAGCTTGTGTTTCAAGGGTTTTGGCCAGCTCCAACAAGTCAATTTGCTTGTTTTTCCCATTGCCATCATTGACAGAAAGTTCCTTATTGTTGCTTAAGGCTGCAATGGATCGTTCAAGGGATTCGATGATCTTGGTTTGGGCATCGGCCCTTTTGAGCAAATTATCGTTCGCTTCCGACAATTCGATCGAACTTAACACTGTAGATCTTTGGAGCATGTCGAGTTTGGATTCATAATCGACATATGATTTCCCCACACTTTCAAAAAACGATCTGAAGGCCGGAAGCTGCGCCAGATCATCGGTCAAAAATTTTCGTATTTGTCTTGCCAGTAGTTTATGCATTACTCGCTCAGTAAGGTTAAGGTCATTGTTTGGTTGTGTAACTTACTACTGTGTTGTCCGGCGAAAGGGGCAATTTCTCCATAGGAATAGAATCCGATCACTTTTGCCTGCGCTCCGATCGTTTCAATGACTCCTTCCACTTCTTCCTCCGTGCGTTGATCCATGACCAGTTTACGACCTACACAACTAACTAATATGGCCAATTCCGGGCTTTTAACCCTGTTCTTCATTCCAAAAGTAGCAGCTTTCGAAGCACCTTCTGCAATATTATCCACCGTAGACATCATCAATTGAACCTTTGAACCCTCCGGGACATCACCTGCCAGAATCATGGAGTTTTCCATTTCATCAATGTTCAAGATGGTGCGTACAATCTCGACATTACTTCCAGGTTCGCTTACGTTCAATGGATATAGGAGGGCGGCCTGGGGCAATTCGTTCGCTTTGGCGCCCAAATAGGATTTGTACAAGTCCAAGGCAGGTTTTCCATCCAATTCGTAAAGTACATTGTCAATTGATTTAGTGATGGTTCGCATGGGCCCAAAGGCGGTCCAGCCCCCGTAGTTTGCACAAGAGACTTCCATGGTACCTCCATAAAGTCCGATGGCAATAACCTCGCCTTCCCTCGGGTTGGAATTATAGGAAGCCAGGGTACGTTCAAAGCGTGCGTCATCGCCACATAGGCCTCCGGAAATGGTCACATTCGTATCCAAAACGGCTTCCATTCCTTTGATCAAAGTACTGCCGTTCACCGTGCTCCCTTCCGATACGACGAAAATATGTTTTAGGTTTTCATTGGCCAAGTTACCCACCAGTGTTTTGCCGAGTTGACCTGAACTATGGTTGTGATCCGCCATATTCTCGTTGGAGATCAGAAAACTACTCCTCTCGAATTCGATAGCGGTAAGTACCACACTTCCATCGGCAACCGACTGTCCTAATATTTCGCCCGATGTAGTACCAAAAACCACATGGCCACCCGGAAAAAGCTGCCGGATGTCATCATATATATCAACCGATTCGAGCATATACCTGTTGCCAAATACGAAAACCAACGGGTTCACCAAGTTGTATTTGGGGGAAAGAAATTCCCAATTATTTTTATTGTCCCGTTTGGCCTGTAAAATTTTCATGATTTCTTTTTAACGGTAAAATAAAAGGTAGTCCCTTCTCCAACGGTACTGGTCAGCCAGACCTTGCCTTCATAGAGATCTATGATTTTTTTTACAATGGATAGGCCGATCCCGGTTGAATGTTCCTTGTTACCGATGGATTGGAAGATCATGAATATTTTTTCGTGGTATTTTTCGGGAATGCCTACACCATTGTCGGTGATACTAAACTGCCAATGGGTAGGGGTTTCAATCGAGGAAATTGTCACCAATCCTTTTTTTCGTTCGATATGGACGACGGCATTGCCGAGAATGTTTTGTATCAATTGGTGGACCTTGGTTCGATCGGCCCAAATAGTGGGGAGTTCATTTTCTATAACAATTTCGACATTTTCGGGAATATAAATGATGTCCAAAATTTCTTTGATAACCTCATTCACATCCACCATTTTATTGTCCACCGATTCGCTGTTGATCGTCGAATACCTCAAGATCCCATCGATCAGTTTGTCCATCGATTCCACTTTTTCCTGCATCATGCGCAGTTGGTAAACGCCATTTTCATCCAATACTTCTTTATAGTCGTCATTGAGCCAGGTCGCAAGGGCACTGATACTGCGCAAAGGTGACTTGAGGTCATGGGATACGATATGGGCGTATTCCTGTAGGCCTCTATTGCTGGCTTCCAGTTCGAGGAGTAATTGCTCCTTTTGATATTCCAAATTGATTTGTTCCGTAATATCCTCTACCATTGCCATTTGGTAAAGCGCCTTGCCATCCATATCCGCGATGGTGTTGATCCGGGTCTTCCCAATGAAAAAAGTGCCGTCCTTTCGGATGTATTTTTTGACTACAGAAATATAGTCTGCGTTCGACGGGTTGGTGTCTACCGCTTTATCGGTGGTTTGTTCGGTACATTCTGACGCAAAAATTTTGGTTTCCTCCAAATATTTTAGGGCTTGGTCGGTGTATCCCAACATTTGGCGGATGGTCTTATTTGTTTTGATGATTTTACCGTCCTTGACCAGTAAAATGCCCAACGGACTACTGTCGACTATAATATCGAGCTGCTGTTTTTGCCGCGACATTATATTCTTGATTTCCATTTCCTGCGTGATATCCCTTAAAATACCTTGGGCACCCACGGGAATCCGCTTTTCATTATAGATAAGGACTGCGTTGATATGAACCCATTTCTCGGTGCCATCCTTTGTGATGATTACCGAGCGGTAGTTTTGAACTGAGCCCATGTTCATAAGCGATTCGAAAGATTCGACGGTGTATTTCCTGTAATCGACATGAACTAAACGGGAAAGATTTACCACTTCCTTGGTATAGTCATACCCTAAGAATTCCTTGGCCGATTCATTGCACTTGACTACATTGAACTGAAGATCCATGACCACAAAGGGATCGGTAATGTGGAGAAATGGATTCTCAATGCCAATGTCATGATTGTTTAAAAGACTTTCTAAACGGGCATTCGTTTCCTTTAGGTGCTGGGAGGCATCATAAAGCTGTTTGGACTTTTCCTCCAATATTTTTTCGGCTTGGATACGGGCTTTCTTTTGCCTGTCCAATGCTTTTTTTAGCAACACGACCTCCTTGTTATCCATTTTGTACGACATCGAATTTAACCTCGGTCCCATCTTCCTTCAATAACTCATAAGTGACCGTGGCGGTGGCGTTGAAATGTTCGAAACATTTCACGATGAGACCATGTGCCAGGCGATACAAGCCCCTTTGGGAAGAATAGATCATAGAAATGGAAACATCGGTTTTTTCTAATATTTTAAAGGATGGCAGGACTGCCTCCGGATAGAGCTTTTTAACGTGAATATGGATGTGGTCCTCTATAGAATACAGGAGATTTAGAGGAGTGGTGTAGCTTTGGATGACTTCAGGATGGGCATTGCCTAAACCCGTAAATAAATAGTGTCCGAAGGTGTAGATCAAATCGCCAGCAGGCACCCCGACCTTGCCGGTGAGTTGGTGCAATAATTGTATCATTTCATTAAATTCATAGGTGCCCACAGCGGTATAGATACCCTCCGAGGGAAGAACCGCTTCCTCGATGATTTGATCAACGGTCTCCAAGCCGTAATTCGACTCAACCATCTCCAAAAACTCCGTAAAAACAATTCCTTTCATTCCAGATGAATTTTAATAAAAGTAGGAAAAAGAGTACGTTAGAATAAAACTATTGTTGTGAAAGTGCCGTATTTAGTTGGCTTTGACCAGTTCGTTGATGTCCCAGTAATCCAAAACCTTTTTCATCTTTGATTCGTAATCTGCATATTTCAAGGGCTTAATAATATAACCTGCGATGCCAATTTTGAAACATTCCAATAAATCCAATCTGTTTTCCGAAGTGGTCAATATTATTGTAGGAAGGTATTTGATGGTTTCATGCGATTTTAGGATGCTTAAAAACTCTATCCCGTTCATTTTTGGCATATTTAGATCCAATAAAATAATGTCGGGAAGTTGTGTGTTCAAATTCAACAACGCCAAGGCCTCCTCGCCATTGGTTGCGGTCGTTATGTGGTGTCGCAACTCCAATTTGGCAAGCGTACGCTGCATCTTCATGGTTTCGATGGCGTCGTCTTCTATAAATAATATGTTCATATCGATATCATTATGCTATGACAAACTTAGGATAGAACGACGAAAATTCGGAGGAAGTATGGGTCAGTTCGATTTAAGTGTCGGTGAATGGTAGGTAAGTTGTGTTTTATGAATCCGTTTTGGTCCCGTAATATGCTCTTTATGTGAAATTGACAAAGTACTCTTCTGCTAACCATTTCTATTGAAAAGAGCGGATTGTCGTTTGCATCTTAGCTAGTGGTTGATTTTTTTTGGTATACCGCCCGTTCCGATTTCTATATGAAACCTTATTTCCTTTGGAATGGCACGGCAATGATTTTAAGGCAAAATTTTTTGTTTGCCATGGTACTTCCCATCCCATTAGTGCCTTTTAATTTTGTTTGTTCAAGGTATAACCGTTATTTTTAATAGACACTTACCACCACATCCTAGTATCGGACGTCACAATTGAAAAGCACTAGGGTACAATTTGAGTTATCAACTGATTTTTATATACCATTATGAAAGACAAAACGGATTTAAATATTGATGCTTCCGGCCGTAGGTCATTTTTAAAGAAATCGGGCATTGCCATTATCGGGACTTCCCTCGTAAACCCGGTCAGTGCTTTCAGTACAAGGGGTTCAAAAGATTCGGTACTGAGGGTGGGCTTGATCGGATGTGGTGGTAGAGGCACGGGAGCTACGGCACAGGCGTTACAGGCCGATCCAAATGTCGTACTCACCGCGATGGGAGATGTTTTCCAGGACCGCCTGGACCTTGCCCACCAAGAACTGCTTAAAATACATCCGACAAAAATAAAAGTGGATGCGGCACATAAGTTTATCGGTTTCGATGCCTATTTGAAGGTCATTGCCTCCGATGTTGACGTAGTCATAT
>TARA_R110002167_G_scaffold51872_44_pt1 | contig 12355 bp, 10 predicted proteins | sample TARA_R110002167 | Tara Oceans TARA_R110002167 (sample SAMEA4398238) | marine metagenome | biome: Polar Biome; feature: [MES] marine water layer (ENVO:01000295) within the mesopelagic zone...; material: water (ENVO:00002006), including particulate matter (ENVO:01000060) such... | reverse complement strand
GGGAGTTGCTACAGGGAGTGGGGCATACTTCGACCTTGAATACGACCAATTGCCTAGACAACTTGATGATATTGTGTACGACGTTCATTCGTCGGCAAAATTTTTCGATTATATGCTGAGAAATAAGCAGTTAGCGGTTAGAAAGCTAATGAATACTCGCTATGTCAGTAAATCATATTTAATGGGTATGTTTGAATAATAATGGGTGTCTAATGAGATTTGATTTTTGGTTTCGGCGCTATTTGCTTGGGTCTCGTTTGAAAAAAAAGAGTACCCCTATTATTGGGCTTAGTAGTAGCGCGCGTATACAAGAGAAAACTCGAATATTTATCGGTAAGGGTGCTGGTTTTTTTGAGCTTGGCGCCCGCTCTGAATTACGGCGTTTGGTTGATATTCAGGTTGGCGGGGGGTTTTCGCTCGGTGAAAACTCTGTGGTTGGGGTTGGTTCCTTCATTGAGGCTTTTGGGACGGTTCGCATTGGCGATCGAGTGCTAATGGGCCCTCATGTCAAAATATTTTCCAGTACTCACGAATACGGTGTGCCCGGGGCTTTGCACAGACCGTTGGTCAAAGGGGATATTAGTATTGGGAACGATGTGTGGGTCGGAGCGGGCGCAGTCATAGCAACAAATGTGACGATAGGGGAGAATTCAGTGATCGGCGCTAATGCATTCGTTAATTCAGATGTGCCAAGTAATTGTGTAGTGGCTGGCTCTCCGGCTAAGGTTGTAAAAAGACTCTAGTTGTTTGCTAAGAGTGTATAATGCTCCGTCCAATTTAAGTATGGTGCTTTGCGCTAAATTGTAAATAGTGACTGGTGTTTATGCTTAGGCAATAGTGGAGCAGTCTTGGTGTCATGTGCATATTGTGCGTCATAGTTCCGAATCTACAAGCGGGATGTCACGTTTGGATTTGAGTCGCCACATACCAAGTGATTAAGCTCGTCATAAGATCTCTTTTTTCGATTTAATTTGGGCCTGGTGGTATACAGAGGCAGCAGTTTTTTATGGCTATTTGGATTCGGATGTTTAAATGAACGTGACGCGAATATTGCGAGTGAAATTTTTGGTCCCTGCTAAAATGTGTTTGTCCGGGTCCACCGTAGATCGTTGTGGACCACAAGCGTGTTAAGCGCCCCTCCTAAGATATCTGTAGCGATGTGCACGTTTAATGGCGAGCGCTTTGTGGCGGAGCAATTGGATTCTATTTTAAATCAGACATATAAGAATATTGAGCTGGTCGTTGTAGATGACGTGTCAACCGACGGCACATTGCGGTTGCTTGATGAGTATGCTGCGCGCGATGGGCGTATCCGTGTGATTCGTAATAGCGAGAATATTGGTTTTGTACGGAACTTTGAAAAAGCGATGGGGGCATGTAGTGGCGAATTCATTGCATTGGCAGATCAAGACGATATCTGGTTCCCCGAAAAAATTGAAACGCTATACAGTGAAATTGGTGAAAACTGGCTAATTTACTCCGAGGTTAGCCCTGTCGATTTTGAAGGCAATCTTTTGGATATCAGCTTTCCAAACGTTAATCGTCTTGAAGGTCGTTGTCCGCTGGCGCTAATGCTAAATAATTGTGTTACCGGTCACGCAAGTTTAATAAGGCGGGAGTTACTACATCTTGCAATGCCGGCAATGAGTGAAATGCCCTTTCACGATCAATGGCTAGCGATAGTCGCTGCGTCGCGAGGCAAGCTCAAGGCGAGTAATAAGGTTTTGTCTTTCTATCGACAGCACGAGAATAATGCGGTCTGGAAAACGAAATCTAAACGAACCGAAGCTAAGTACCTAAAGACCTTGCGAGATGTGGAGCGGGTGTGCGAGTTTATTCGCACCGTATTGGCTGCAAATATCTTGATCGGACACGATCAGGACTTGCTCGAAGAGTTTTATGTCTACTATTCACGTTACGAACGCGTTTTTTATAATTTTAAGCTTCGTCTTTTTCTTAAAAAACACGGAGATACCTTTCTTGCTCTATTTCCACAGCAAGAAAAATACCGCCGTAGGATTTGCCGCGGCAAGTGGTATTTTATATTTTTGGCGTTTTGGTGATAAGCCTTAATGCCGAGCGTGGTTAATGGTTTTTTGGTTGTTGATGTTAAGGCGGTTGTTGACTTTTGTGTCGGTGAAAATTGGCTGAGGTTATGTATTTTTTAGGGCGTTGGAGTAACTAGTGCAAGTTGTTAATAAAGTGCGTGAAGACATAAAAATTTACATTGCGACGCATTCGGACTTTGTTGCTAAGGTGCCTGCGATTTATGAGCCCTTGCTCGTTGGTAGTGATTTTAATGTAGCCGAACATGTTAGCTGTAAAGACAATGTCGGTGACAATATATCGCGGAAAAATCGCTCTTATTGCGAACTGACGGCGCTATATTGGATGTGGAAAAATAGTAATTCCGATGTTCTTGGCTTGGTGCATTATCGACGTTTTTTCCCGGGGCTGGTTGGTAATCACGACTTATTTGGTATTCTAGGCGCGGGAGAAGTAAGGCATTACTTGTCGACGCACGACATTCTCCTCATCAAAGAATATCAGTTACATAAGGAAAGCGTCTATGATCAATATAAGGCCTGTCATAATGAAGCTGATATGGTGGCTGTGCGGGAAATAATAGCAAAAAAATGCCCCGACTATAATCAAGCATTTCAGGATGTAATGCTTGGCAGTAAGTTGGTCAGGTACAATATGTTTGTTGCTAATAAAACGCTGGTAGACGAATACTGCCAATGGTTATTTCCGCTACTATTTGAGCTGGAAGAGGTGGTTAGTGTTTCTGATTATGATGGCTATCAAAAGCGGGTTTATGGATTTTTAGCTGAGCGGCTTTTTACCGTTTGGCTTGCAAAGAGGAAGCCGCGAATAAAATATTTCGCGCTTAGAAATATCGAGCGTCAGAAGCGCCGACAGGTTATTCGCATTTGGCTTAGAGCATTTACTCGGCGCTGGTTGAAGTAGTGCAGCTATCTGTTGCGTTATGCGTAACCGCATAAATGGCCCTACGGCATTTTTTGCAAATCTTTTAATGCTGATGCAATGATTTGATGCATATCGTAATAGCGATATCTTGCTAATCGTCCTCCGAAGAAAACCTTGGTTTCCAGTCTGCTTAGATCACGATATTGGCGGTAGAGAGTGTCGTTTTTTTCATTGTTGACTGGGTAGTAGGGCTCTAAGCCTTCTTGCCACTCCGATGGATATTCCCGGGTGATTACCGAGTTTTGGGTGTCTACTGGATCGAAGTGTTTGTGTTCAATGATACGTGTATAGGGTGTGTCGCGGTCTGTGTAATTGACCACCGCATTACCTTGGACATTTGCCTTTCTGATAATTTCAGTTTCAAACCGTAGACTACGGTATTCAAGCTTTCCGTAACAATAGTCAAAATAGCGATCAATCGGTCCGGTATAAATTATGGTCTTGGCGATCTTGTCTAGCTCATTGCGATCGTTGAAGTAATCGGTATTACAGCGAACGTCAATGCCATTGAGCATTTTCTCAATGATTTGGGTGTAGCCGCCGATAGGGATACCTTGGAATCGATCGTTAAAATAATTGTTGTCGTAGGTAAATCGCACAGGTAGACGTTTGATAATAAATGACGGTAGTTCATTGGCTGGTCGCCCCCACTGCTTTTCGGTGTAGCCCTTGACTAATATTTCATAAATATCACGCCCCACTAGCTTGATCGCTTGTTCTTCTAAGTTTTGAGGCGATTCGGAGGCGAACTCGCTTTGTTGTTCTTTAATCTTCGCTTGGGCTTGCTCTGGGGTAATCACGCCCCAGAGCTGATTGAAGGTGTTCATGTTGAATGGAAGATTAAAAATTCGACCCTTGTAATTCGCTACTGGGGAGTTGGTGTAACGATTGAATTCGGCAAACTGATTAACGTAATCCCAGATGTCTTTATTATTAGTGTGGAATATATGGGCGCCGTAACGGTGGACTTGTATGCCCTCGACGTTTTCAGTGTAAATATTGCCACCTATGTGGTCGCGCTTTTCAACGACGAGTACACGTTTTCCTCTGTTTCTTAGCTCGTGGGCGCAGGTACTGCCATACAATCCACTACCGACAATTAGGTAGTCAAACATTTCGTTGCTTTCTCCTCGTGCTTGAGTCTGGGCCGTATATCTTGAGCTAGGCTTCAGGCCAACAATAGCCTTGCATAATACATGGCAATTTCGATCAATGCTGTATAGTGTGGCCGCAATTTAAGCTTGGCTTGTTCTGCCAATTGGTGGCATCTAACACGCAGATTTTGATTTATGTGAATTTAGTGGTGAATTCTAGCGCGCGGCCAACAATAATAAAATTATATACGCTGTATTTACCGCGTGAATTTGCATTTTCTCATATGGCGCTTTGAATGAGCGACGTACATAGTAAAGCTATATTGTGGGTTTCCCCATTATTTGAGTAGCGGGGCAGTTGCGCGCTTATCTTGTGCGTTTGTTCCTTTATTGTTCTTTTGTCTGGCTGTAAAATTTCGCGCTGAGTAAATTGTGCTCTTTAAGAGGATCGTGGATGAAGTTCCGCCCAGAAATCGATGGTTTACGCGCGTTTGCCGTCATCTCCGCTGTTATATTTCATTCATTTCCCGGTGCATTATCTGGTGGCTATATTGGCGTTGATGTTTTCTTTGTCATCTCTGGGTATCTCATTACGAGTATTTTGATATCTGATTTACAAACTGAAAAGTTCAGCTTCAGCGAATTCTTCGGTCGTCGAGTGAGACGAATTTTCCCCTCGTTGATATTTGTTTTGGCGATGACGAATATTGCGGCCTGGTTTTTATTGCTGCCGGCGGAATACCTCGAGTTAGGTAAACACACGGCGGCAAGCGCAGTATTTATTCAGAATTTCGTGTTTTGGAGTGAGGCTGGTTATTTTGATCCGGCGGGTGAAACAAAGCTGCTCTTGCATCTGTGGAGTTTGGCGGTAGAAGAGCAATATTACCTTCTGTGGCCGCTCGCGCTTTGGTTAGTTTGGCGGAAAAATGCGAGCATCTTGAAGTTAATGATAGGTGTGGCGGTATTTTCTTTTATATTGAATGTCGCTTTTGTGAGTGGCGAGACAGAGGCGGTTTTTTTCTGGCCTATAGGCCGGTTTTGGGAGCTGCTTGTCGGCGCGCTTATGGCATGGATGAGTATTTTTCGGAAAGGGCCTTTAGAAACCCACCGGCAGAAATATGACCAATTCTTGGCGGCGACATTGTTCCGGCGTTTACCCAGTCTAGCGAAGGCCGGTACATACAATGTATCCAGTTTTGTCGGCTTAAGCTTACTATTCGGTGGCGTGTTATTTCTTCCGGAGGATATTGTTTACCCTGGCATGTGGGCTCTGATACCCGTTATGGGGACAGCGTTTGTTATTGCTGGGGGAGCAACCGCGTTGCTTAGTCGAGTCGTGCTGTCTAATAAGCTAGCGCTATGGTTTGGTGCAGTAAGTTATCCCTTGTATTTATGGCATTGGCCTCTGCTGTCTTACGGTAATCTTGCGAACGGTGACCGGGCTTCAGTTGAATTTCGAGTTTCCGCAGTTGCTCTTTCGGTCTTTCTTGCGTGGTTCACGTATCGCTTTGTTGAAAACCCTTTTCGCTTTGGCGCGCATAAGAGGCTAAAAATACAAGCGCTTGGTTTAGGTTTGATGCTTTTGGGCGGCTTTGGTTGGCTTAATTACAAGTTTGATGGCCTGGGCTTTCGGTTTCCGGAAAGCGCAAGGTACTACACAGACACAATCGACTTTCAGTGGTGGGATCATGTGCAAACGAATATCTGTCATTTGCAAGAGCCCGAGCTACTGGTTCACGACGATATCTGTGTGCAGGGGCAGGGTGCAGAAGGGTATAAAGTAGCGCTTTGGGGTGACTCGCATGCGGCATCGCTTTTTCCTGGGTTGCTCGCATTGTCTGAGCAAGATCACTTTTCGATCTTTCAGTTGACGCATGCTGCGTGTCCGTCATTGTTTGGAGTAAAGGGCGTTTATCGAAAGGATTGTCCAGAAAATGCCGAGCAAGTATTACGAGAAATGTTGCAGATTAAGCCTGACCTGATCATCTTGCATTCCGATTGGGGCTATGATGATTACCATTTGACCGTTACTGAATTGGGCGTGGTATTGGTAAATACGATAGAGCGACTTAAGGAGACTTTTCCGGAGGCTGAGCTTTTAATTATAGGGCCCGTGCCGCGCTGGGAAGTGAGTCCGCAGCGGGTGTCATATCGCAACGTCAACAGATTGTTGGACGGGACTGCGTCGCCAATGCAGCCAGCAATTATTCTCAGTGAACAAGATGCAATGATTGAGCGTGTTGCTGCAGATCACGCACTTGGCTTTATTTCCGCTATCAACGAGCTCTGTGACGCCCAAGGAAGATGTCTGGCAAGAGTGGGAGACCAGAAGACAGACTTTATAGCAATTGATTACGGGCACTTCTCTAAAGCAGGGGCTGAGTACTTTGTCGAGCATATCGCACCGACGCTGCGTTTATACCTGAAATAGATTGTAGCGACACTTCCATTGCTTATATTGAGTGCGGCGGCTACATCGCGTTTGACCGCTATTCTGTTGCTAAGCTTGAGCTTTTGCGTCTTATTGTTCAGGGGCCGCCATGCTTTAGGACGTCGGGCTTCTCCTGGCGTCAAATACGGCGCTCGATGTTATTTTGCTCTGCATACCTGGTGCTTGACCTGTTCCTGCGAACGTCGCAAATCGAAAGAGGGTATAATGCCCGATCGTAAGCGTTCTGGTGCGTCGGTCTAACAATTAATTATGGTAAATCTTGGTATGTTATTAGTTTCGAAAAGAGAAGATTGGCTGGGCAATATCCGCGGTGATGTCCTCGCCGGCCTTGTTGTAGCGCTAGCGCTGATCCCTGAGGCCATAGCCTTTTCTATTATCGCGGGCGTTGATCCAAAAGTAGGTCTTTACGCCTCGTTTTGTATCGCGGTGGTTACCGCCATCGTCGGTGGGCGCCCCGGTATGATTTCGGCGGCGACTGGCGCCATGGCTTTGTTAATGGTGACTTTGGTTAAAGATCACGGTTTGCAGTACTTATTGGCGGCGACGCTATTAACCGGCGCGTTGCAGATTGTGGCGGGCTATTTAAAGCTCGGTCAGCTGATGAGCTTTGTATCGCGCTCGGTGGTTACCGGCTTTGTGAATGCCTTGGCGATATTGATTTTTATGGCTCAGTTGCCCGAACTGACTAACGTGACTTGGCATGTGTACGCCATGACCGCGGCTGGGCTAGGGGTGATCTATTTGTTCCCGCTGTTGCCTGTGATCGGCAAGGTCATCCCGTCGCCGCTGGTCTGTATCTTGAGTTTGACGGCCTTTAGTCTATTCGTTGGACTGGATATTCGCACGGTGGGTGACATGGGCGAACTGCCCGATACTCTGCCTATCTTCCTCTGGCCAGATTTGCCGATGACGATGGAAACTCTGGCGATTATATTCCCCTATTCTGCAGCGTTGGCGGTGGTCGGATTGTTAGAGTCACTAATGACCGCGACGATTGTCGACGACTTAACCGATACCGGTAGTGACAAGAACCGTGAGTGCAAGGGGCAGGGTGTCGCTAATATCTTTTCAGGTTTGTTGGGCGGCATGGCGGGTTGCGCCATGATTGGTCAGTCAGTGATCAATGTGAAATCGGGCGGTCGCGGTCGTCTATCTACTATGGTTGCTGGGGTAATGTTGCTGACTATGGTGGTGTTTTTGAGTGATTTGGTCTCAATTATCCCAATGGCAGCCCTTGTCGCGGTCATGATTATGGTGTCGATAGGCACGTTTAATTGGGGTTCGGTGCGTAATCTGAAATCTAACCCATTGTCGAGCAATGTGGTGATGATCGCCACGGTTGCCGTGGTAGTGTGGACCCATAACTTGGCCTTTGGGGTATTTGTTGGCGTCTTGTTAGCCGCATTGTTCTTCGCGAATAAGGTTAGCCACTTTATGTATGTCGACAGTCAAATTGATGAAAATACCGCCGCTCGCTATTACCGAGTGATCGGCCAAGTATTTTTCAATTCAGCCGATAAGTTCGTTGCGTTTTTCGATTTTAAAGAAGCCAACGAAAAAGTGGTTATCGATTTGAGTCGCGCTCACTTTTGGGATGTGTCGGCGGTGGCTGCGCTTGATAAAGTAGTGTTAAAGTTTCGCCGTGAAGGCGCAGAAGTCGAGCTAATTGGTTTAAATGAAGCCAGTGAAACCATCGTCGACCGTTTTGGCGTTCACGATAAGCCGGAAGAAATCGAAAAAGTTCTCGGAGGGCACTAATGAATAATAATTACATATTGGGATGCATTGATGGCGCGAGTCTGACCACAGCGGTGTGTGACTACACTGCCTGGCTCTCTGATAAAACAGGTGCGCCGGTAAAACTGCTGCACAACTTGGAGCACCGCCCCCAAGCGCCGCTTGCTGATTTGAGTGGCAGCATTGGCCTTGGTAGCCAGGAAGAGTTGTTAGAGGAACTTATTAAAGTTGAACAGCATCGCAGTCGGCTCTTGATGGAAAAAGGTAAGCTAATGCTCGATGCTGCACGCCGGCGTGTGGAGGCCGATGGCGTAAGTAATATTGAGACATGGCAGCGTAACGGAAGTCTTCAAGAGACCTTGGTTGAGCACGAAGAAGAAATTCGGGTGCTCGTTATGGGGGTACGGGGTGACGAGCATCGGGAGGGGCAGCTGGGTGCTCATTTGGAAACAGTTATTCGCGCTTTACACAAACCGGTATTGGTTGTGAATAAGGAGTTTACTGCACCGAAGAAAGTGATGCTAGCTTATGATGGTCAGGACGCAGCGCAAAAGGCGCTTGATATGATGGTTAATAGCCCTCTATTTAAAGATATTTCGTGTCACTTGGTTTATGTCGGTGAGGAACAGCTTGGCGAAGATTTGCTGTTATCGGCGTCGAGCATACTTGCAAAGGCAAATATTCAACATACTACAGTGTGTTTGCAAGGGCGTGGCGACGAAGTGTTATGCCAGTATCAAATTGATAACGAAATTGATATGACGGTAATGGGGGCATACAGCCATCATCCTTTGCGCAATATGTTACTCGGTAGCTTTACCGCTAAAATGCTGCAAAAAAATCGTCAGCCATTACTGTTGTTGCGCTAGATAAAAGCGAGTTCCCTGTCAGCTGAGAGAGGCAAGGCTTTATAGACCATGCTTCTCATTTTTATATTAGATTTATTCGGCTATTGAATCCAATTGGGTTTGCGCTTTTCCAGAAATGCAGAAAGTCCTTCCCTGCCTTCGTCGGACCCACGAGTTTGAGCGATGCGCTCGCTGGTGTCCGCAATCATCGCGGCGTCAATTTCACGTCCTGCGATATCTAGTACTAGGCGTTTGGCTTCAGCTATCGCGTTTGGGCCATTGCGAAGTAGATTGGTTACAATATTCGCCACGTGCGCCTCAAGCTCTTTTGGCTCTACTAATTCAGAAACTAAGCCCAGCACATGAGCTGTATTCGCGCTAATTAGCTCCGCCGTGGTGAAATATCGGCGTGCTGCGCGCTGCCCAATTGCTTGAACGACATAGGGGCCAATAGTAGCTGGAATCAAGCCGACTTTAACTTCGCTAAGACAAAATGCTGAATTGCTTGATGCAACCGCAATATCACAGCAGGCGACTAAGCCGACACCGCCACCGTAGGCAGCGCCTTGTACTCTGGCAATTGTCGGCTTCGGTAAAAAGTTTAGGGTACGTAACATGTCCGCAAGTGCATTAGAATCCCGCAGATTTTCATCATAATTATAGCCAGCCATACGGCGCATCCAGTTAAGATCGCCTCCTGCACAAAAACTTTTGCCATTAGCTGCCAAGACTACAACGCGCACGGCGGGGTCTTTGGCGGCGTGCGTGAATGCATTAGTCAGTGCTGCAATCACTGTGTCGTCAAAAGCGTTGTGGATTTCTGGGCGATTCAGCGTGATAGTTGCTACGCCACGTTCGTCTAATTGGTATTGAATGGCTAAATCAAAAAGCGTGGAAGTCATTGAAAGTCCCTAATATGGCCGACTATTATTTGGCTTTTAAAAATGTAGATGATGATACTTTGTCTGTGTTGTCCAGAATAGCCGCAGCGGCGCTAGTCCGCGAAACTGAGCGATGGTGACTTGGGAAGGTTGCGCGGCATAGCTGTAGTCATTGTGTAAAGCTTTACGCGAAACGGAAAGTGGGAATAATATTATTATGCCCACTCCCGTAATTTTAATTGAAATGCGTTGTTTAGTTGGAAAATTAGTTGAGCCTTTCTGTATTTGGTATGCAGCCCTCCGCTGAGGTGCCTATGTTCGCTTTAGTGAGCTTTACGCTATCGCTTAATGGTAGAGGCAATAGCGCTGAACATTTGAGGTCGCTATGGTCGGCTACATTGTGTTTGATCCCATTTGCTTAAACAGCTCACGGGTAGCGGCAAAGCTTGGGGTGTGACTGCAGAAGCCTCCGTCTACACTGAGAACCGAGCCTGTAACAAATGAGGATTCGTCGCTGGCGAGAAAGGCCGCCGCGTCGGCAATTTGTTTGGGGGTGCCCAGCTCTGGGGTTAAGTGGTTGTCGCGAATAATATCGAGTAACTGCTGGGGCATTGTGGCGTGGGCATTTTCGGCTGGCGCTAGGCCAATAAGCAGAGCATTGGCACGAACACCTTGTTTGCCGTACTGGGCGGCTATAGATTTTGCCAGCATGATTAATGCGGCCTTAGATGCCGCATAGGCAGACAGGGTGAGGTCGCCCATGGTGCCAAGCCCCGACGTGACGTTAATCACCGAGCCTTTTCCTAAGGTAATCATATGGGGTATGCAGTGCTTGCTGCACAACATCGCACCGCGCAGATTCACCGCCATGGCGCGGTCCCAAGCGTCAACATCCATATTTATCACGTCGCGATCACCGGCGCGCTGTTCGGCACTGAGTATTGCGGCATTATTGTATAAAATGTCGATCCGGCCAAAGTGCGCCATTGCCGCGCTGACCATTGCTTGTACAGAGGTTTCCTGCGACACATCGGTGGGAATGGAAATCGCTTCGCCTCCCAATTTTACGATCTGCTCGGCAACTAGCTGGCCCGCCTCGGAATTGATGTCAGCGACCACAATTTTTGCACCGTGAGAGGCGAGTACGCGGGCACATTCGGCACCCAGTCCACCGCCGGCTCCGGTGATAACGGCGACGCGGTTTGCTAGCTTTTTGGTGTTCATGATGTTTTTCCATTATTGTTCTGAGGGTTTCAGTATACCGGTAAATATACACACTTTTTCGCTTAATGTTCAAATGTATTGTTTGGATTTTACGTCGAAAGTAGGTTTTTGGCGCCTTGATGGCCCTGTTGGATCAAGGCGCCAAAGATTAAGCCTAGAGACGGTGAGCGATGACTTTTCCGTGTCGTAGCAATAGCCATCAGCGGAATCGGACTGGGCGGTGCGGCTTTCAGTTGTAACCCGAGGCCACCGTGGAGCATTAATCTAAGGTCATCTAAGGCGTTAATTTCGAAGGAATAAAACGGTAGTTTGCAGTTGTCAGGCTCTACGCATCTCGCATGACCACAACTTCCGTTGCTGCTATAAGTCAACGCTGTGGATTTGGTTTTACTTCGAGTCCAATTGATGCGTGAGAGTAGGTATATGATTTTACTAATGATAGTGTTAATTTTCAGTAATGATTGATGCTCGACGGTAAATTGGCGGTCATCGACCAGGCGCTGCTGGAGAGGCTGACTCCCGCGCCGACAGCAAATAATAATATTAATAAAGGAATCTAATTCCCACATGTTTGTTGCTCACCTTTAAAAAGTAGAACTAGATTATAAGATCCGGAAAACATCAAGCTAGCGTTTGCTAATTGTTCGGTGCGTGTTGCGTCGGTTAGGTGGCTCGAATAAAAATTATTAACAATATGTTTCAGAATTTTTTCCGCTGAGGTGCTATGAATATTTCCAACATAAATAATAAGCGTTCAATTCTAGTAAGTAGTGTGCTGTTGCGTTCGTTTCTAGTGTCCACTATGTTTCTTCCATTTACGGTTGCTAGCTCTTATGCGCAATCGACCGAGGAGAAAACGCCAAAGGTTCGTCAGAATAGAATGCTCGAAGAGGTTGTTGTTACCGCGCAAAAGCGTGCCGAAAACAATCAGGATGTGCCTATTTCGGTGACGGCATTTAGTGAGGACACTTTAGATGCCTTAGGCATAACTGATCCCCAGGACTTGCAGCGTTTTACTCCTGGGTTAACTTATAATACCGCAGTTGGTTTTTCCATTATATATATGCGCGGTATCGGGTCAGATGCATTCCTTATGGCTGATCCTAGTGTCGCATTATACATTGACAA
>TARA_R110002167_G_scaffold119218_8_pt1 | contig 12360 bp, 2 predicted proteins | sample TARA_R110002167 | Tara Oceans TARA_R110002167 (sample SAMEA4398238) | marine metagenome | biome: Polar Biome; feature: [MES] marine water layer (ENVO:01000295) within the mesopelagic zone...; material: water (ENVO:00002006), including particulate matter (ENVO:01000060) such as...... | reverse complement strand
GGAGCTGATGTATCTACATGTCACAAGTGTGGTGGCAGTGCATTACCAAAAGCTCAAGATGGAGTTGAATTTTCAGTGTGTTCTTCTCAAGAAATGCAACCTAATGGTACATTCTTACCTGGCTGTCAAGGAGGTGGTTATAAAGAAACTGTTCTTAGGCCATATGCAGGTTTTGGGATTACTTCAGGTATGCCTTCTGGTGAAAAGTATACAGCATCAGGACGTGCTAGTTTAGGTCTTGCTGGTCATTTAAATAATAGCCCTTTTACAGGACATTTAGGGGCAAATGCTGGTGGTAGACTTAATTACAAAAATGATAAAATTAAAGTTAATCCTTTATTTAATGCAACAGGTTCTGTGGGATTAGAAGGTGAGTTTGATTTAGGAAAGAATGATGTATCATGGGGAGCTGGTGTATATGGAAATCAAGATCTACTTAATAACAATGGTTTTACTGGAGGTGTCTACGGTAATTTAAATAAGTTTTCAGCAAAAGTTGGTTACAATTCTAAAACAGGACCAGAGGCAACTATAGGTTTTGGTTTACCTATTAGGCAGACTGGTGGTGAAGAAGAGAAAGAAACTGAAACTAAAGATGATTCTAAACCGTGGATACAAGATTATAATTTTACACAAGCTGATTTAAATTTTTTAAATTCTGATGAAGACTATTGCCCTGGAGGTGAATGTCTAGAACAATCTTTTAAAGTTCAAGATATAATGTTTGGTGGAAAAAGAGGATTTGCAACTTCTACAGAAACAAAAAATGATCTAGGACTACAGAGTGCAAACAAAAGAAAACTAGGTTACCCATATTATAATGAAGATGGTGTATTGATGAGGGAGAACCCTGATGAAAGAATGCGAAGAGAAACACCTGTTTCAGATGAAACTAAAGATTGGTTAGAATCAGTTCCATATTTTGATATTGATAGTCGTAGTGGTGGTGATTATACTGCAGATAGTTGGGATATTCATGGTATAATGGTAGAAGCTGGTGGTAAAAATTTATTTACAAGAGGTTTATATGATTCTTCATATGGTGAAGATGATAGTGGATATGGACGTTATGGCACACCATCAATGTCAGATCTTAGCGAAGATCAATTAAAAAAACTTTATTCTGAAATAACAATAGGTACTATAATTGGTTTTGATGCGTATGCCGATAAGAAGGTAAAGTATAATGAAAAATATGGACTTACACCATCTGGCCACAGTACAATGGTTGTGGGATTTGATGAAAGAGGTGTTCCTGTAGTATATGATTATGGTAACTACACGCCAATTGATGCAGGTACGGAGAATTATAGTCGGGATGGAAAATATGGAACATTAGAGCCATTTAGTGCAATTACTAATATTACATACCCTCCTAATTCTAAAGGTAAAACATATGCTTGGTTAAAAGAGCAAGGAATGCTTAACACTACACCTAAAAAATTAGATTTAAATTATGATGCCTTAGAAACAGAACTTTATGCAAAAGGAAATAGAGAAATGCTTACATCATTTCATGATTCATTAGTTGATAATAAACGTGATTTAATGAACGCAATGAATATATCAAATAAAGACTATGATATGATAAGCGGAATATTATTAGCTCAAACAATGCAAGAAAGTAGTGGAGGTGAAAGTTTTGAAGATAACGTGTTTCCAAACTGGGCTTCACAAGCGTTGGGAGATACACAAGGTCTTACTCAGTTAAATATAAACAATCTTTTAGATGATGAGGAACTTGCACCAATTGCAGCAAAGTTTGGTATAACAGAAGAAAGCGATTTATTTGATCCTAAAAAATCAGCTATTGCATCAATGATTTATGGTAAAAGAAATTTACAAGCTGGAAGAAAAAATTATGAAAAAGGTAAAGGGCAAAAAGGCTCTAGAACTTTTTATCCAAGAGACGATATAAGAGAGACTGCAGGTATGAATGTTAATATTACATTTAATGGTTATGAATTTAAAACTGACGAAGGAATAATTGTTGATTTCTTTACAGGTGCAAAAAAAAGCATGTTGAATCCTTTTTCTGGATATGGTTGGGATAAAAGTATGGAAGATATTCAAGCTCAATTTGAAAAAATTGCACCAGGTAAATATACAGTTAGAGAAGAAGATGGTGTGCGTGTTGTTGATAAAATTACAAACGGTAATAAAGGAACTATTGAAGGAGAAGACAATCTTTCAGATGAAGAAATATTTGCATATAATTGGCAATCTCCAAATGCTTTACGTACAGGAGATGCAGGAGGAAATTCTGAATATGCAAAAAATATATTGCGTGTATACAATAAATTAAAAGAAAAAAACATTGAAAAACAAATGGGTGGTCAAATTATGAATGAACAACCAGAACAAGGTTTGAAAAAATTTAATAATGGTGGATCGGAAGTTTCAAGTGTAAATAAGAGAGTTTACAAAGCTTATTTTAATAAAGAAATTAAAGGTAAAAAAGCTAAAGATATATATGATAAACTTAATAGAGTTTATTATAGAGATGCTAAGGCTAAAAACATGTCATCTCCTAATTATATATTAACACATGTAATTACATGAGCCTTCTTATTAGCAAATATCCGTATTTATTTGTATATTATTAATATAGATTATCATTATGAATTTAAGTAAACTAAATATAAAAAGTTTAAATAGTAAGCTATCTCATCAAATGCCTGATGGATCTTGGATGTCAGGAGCAAAACATATGCAAGAAGGGGGTGAATCTGATGAAGAGATGATGTATACAAAACCTCAAGAAAGTATCGTTACTAAAAACAAGTTTGACTATAAAAGAGTTTGGAATCCTAAAACTAATACAACATCTTATTATACTAAACCATCAAGCGGAAAAAATTGGAAAGATCTCCAAAATGGTAAAAATGATAGAGCACTGACATCTGTCAAAGCAACGGTATTTAAAGATATTCCTTTAGAAGAATGGGAGCAACATTCAGAAAAAGCTAATTGGGATAACCAAATGGTATCTCTATATAAAGAGAAGAGGAGTATAGAGGATGCAGTTGAAATTGATAAATACAAACAAAGTATAAATTCTACACTTGGTTCTGCTAATATTGATTATAGTAAGTATGGAGTAAGAGTAGTACAGTATCCATATGGTGGAACGTATGCAAAAAATAAAATGCCACCGGGACATATTGAAGCTCAACTATATAATAAAAAAACAGGAGAACTTGTAACTGATTTAGGGAAAGATGCGGATGGAAATGCTATTGTATCTTATGTTAATAGATGGAATACAAATGCTGCAAACGCACCTCTTAAACCATCTAATTGGAAAGATAAGAAAGATGTTAGAGTTTCAGATTTAGAGCTTGATGCTAAAGGGATTCAGAAATTTATAGCAGAAGCTCAATTTTTTAGTGGTACTGATCAAGATGCCATTGATGAATTAAAAAAAACAAACCCTAATCTTTATTCAGTTTTGAACTCTTATAAAGATTTAAGAACAACTGCATTAGGGACAGGGAAAAAAGGAGCGTATGATTTTGCATCTTCTAATTGTGCAGATGGTGTTTGTTCAGCTCTTGGATTAGATGATGCTAAATATATTAATGCTGGAATTACAGATCCTACAGAAGTAATGGATGCAATTAGAGTTCTTCCGCAATTTAAAAGTGTAATAAAAAATAAACAAGGAACAAGAGTATCTGCTGAAAAAGGGCTTTCAAAACTTATAAAAGATGGTACAGGTTATGATATTACAGGCAAATCAGCAAAAGATATTAGTACTTATTTAGATAATCTACCAGAAGGTACTGCTGAAAAATTAGGTTTTGATGCAGATGAAATATATACTAAATATATAAAAAATTTAGATGCGTATAATGCTAGAGATAAAGCATTTGATAATCTTAAAAAAGATAAATCTGTACTTAGTACAAACTATTGGGTTGCAACTGGAGCTGATGTTGCTAATAAACTTAATTACGCAGGTGATGTTATTGGAGGTGCATATGATGCATATCAAGCTATACCAGCAGGAACTATTCCTACAGCAATTGACGTTGGTGCAAATGAAGCTGCAGATTATGTAGTTAAAAATAGTTCTGATTGGACAAATAATTTAATTGATCTTAATCAAACTCCTGCTCAAGCATGGGAAAATACTAAGAAATGGTGGGGATTTGAAGATGGTGGTGAATTATCTAAAGCTCAATATGGCAACGGTAGATATTCAGATATAACTTCTAGAACTGGTAACTTTAATCAATGGAACCAAAATGATGCATCTGTTAGAGCTCCTATTCAAAGCGCATATATGCCAATGAATTTAGGTGCAAGAGGTAATGTAGCAGGTGCAATTGCAACTCTTGGTGAAGGTGCTGGAAGATTGTTTGGCGGAAAAGATAAAGATGGAGATGGTTTAATGGATGGAGCTTTCAGAGATAATAAAGCTAAGAGAAAAAGACATAAAGCTAGAAGACAATTTGAAAAGTCTCAAAACTATGATTACAAAGTTACAGGGGATCCTAATGATCCCACTAAGTATGTAGATTCATCAATGAATCTTTATAATGCTAGTAAAAAAAGAAATCCTGCATCTTTACAAACTGTTAATGACTTTAATAGTAAGTTAACTGGAGATAATACATTTGCAAATTTTGATACCAAAACAAATAGATATAATGTAGGATATATGGATTCTGATTTTATGTCTAAAAAAGAAAAACTTAGACCTCAAAATTCTATTAACCAACTTGCTAAACTTAATAAGAAGTTAGATCCTTCTCAACAATCCGGAGTTGCTCAGTTAGGTCAAAACCAACCGCTACTTGTTTTGGCTCAGGATGCTGATGCATTTAATGCTGCTGATGATATACCTAAAGGTACTACATTTGGTGTAAATGCAGATGGAGAAAGTACATATTATGCACCTGATGCACAAACAGAAGAAGATAAAATAAATTACTATAACACAATGATGATGAAAAAATTTGGAGGACATATGCAAGAAGGTGGACAACCATCTCAAGAAGAGATGGCAATGATGCAAGCTCAACAGGCACAAGCACAACAACCACAACAAGCGCAAGCACCAGAAGAAGGTGGTGGAGATGAAACAGCCCAGCTTATGGAGCAAATAAAAGGAGCTCTTGAAGGTGGTGCTCAACCACAAGAAGTAATGATTCAATTATTACAAGCTGGAATGCAGCCAGAAGCTGTAGCTCAAGTGTTTATTCAATTAGGAATGCCTGAAGATCAAATAGTTCCGGCTATAGAACAGGCAATAAGTCAAGCTGAAAATCAACAAGGTGCTGAACCATCTGAAGAAGAAATGATGGCTGCTCAAGAAGCACAGGCTGGAGCACCTGCTCCACCAATGATGCAAGATGGAGGTGAAGAGGAAATGAGCATGCAATTTGAACCTAATCCGCTATCAAGATTTATGGCTCAAGACGGTATGGAAACTGAAGGAGACTTAGCTAACTTACCTTCGTCACCTGCCATGAATGCTCTTGATTCAAATCCTGAACTAGAATCAGCTCAAGCAAAATATGATGCAGCTGTTAGTAGGTATGCTGAAGCAGAAACTAATGCTATGGCTCAAAGAAAAGCATTTGGTGATAATGCTAGATCTTTTGGAGACATGAATGCATCTTCCTCAGAAGTTGGTATACCTTCTAATACTGCTAAGTGGATTGATAACTCAGGAGGGTTTTCATGTAATGCTTATTCTTGTGGAAATATGAGACAAAGCAACATGACTATTCCTGAAGGAGAAGATGTAGTAATAAATGGAAGAACATATAGTAGTGGAGATACAATGCCTATTATTCCAGGTAATGCTCAGTTTAATTCATATGCTGAAAGACTTGGTTGGGAATTACAACCTAAAGGTACAAGGCCAACTGAAGTTGGAGATTTAGGAAGAGGTCACATGTATAGTAATAGTGGAGGTGGCGATGGCTCATTTCATAGTTATATTAGTGCGGGAACTGGAGATGATGACATAGTTGACATATATAATAATAATGGAAGTGTATCATCAGGCTATACTAGAATGTCTGATGGATCTGATTTAGCTTCTGGAGATGCGCAATACTACACTGATGATAGTGGTGTAATGAGGTGGATGGGAAACATGCCTAAGTATCAAAAAGAAATGAATGCAGCTCAAGCAGAATTAGAGGCAATTCAAAATAAAAAATTTGGAGGTCAAAAAGGTGAATCAGCTTATTTAGCAAACAGAGATAGAGTTATTAAACGATCAATGGCTAAAGCTCAAGATGGAATGGAAATGGATGCTGCACAATTTGCTGCTGAAGAAAATGCCGCAGCTGCACAACAAGGATATCCTCAAGCTCAACAAGCAAGTGAAGGAGCTTCTAGACAAATGAATCCTGAAGATTTATTGGGGGAGGTTGTAAATGCATTAACACAAGGAGCTGGACCAGAACAAATATATAATAACATATTAAAAATGGGAGTTGATGAACAAATGGCTAGTCAAATTATACAACAAGCTATGTCAATCATGAATCAACAAAATGCTGACGTTGACGCTGATGGTAATTTAAATGCTAACTATGATCAAGGAACAACAGATGATGGGTATGCGCAAATGCTTACTCAACTTGAAGAACAAAAAAATTCTTTTAAGAATCAATACAGAAGAGACATTGAACAATTAGGTTTAAATAAAAAAACAGGTGGAGCTATGCAAAATGCTCAGAATGGAACTGGTAAAGTTGCAAATAAATTTTGGACTAGGGAAAAAACGTCTGCTATTTTTAATGAATTTCTTGGACAGGGTTATAGTGCAAAAGAAGCTAGAAATAATATATACAATATGAATGTAATTTCTGAAAAAGATTATGATTTTGTTAAAGGATTGGGAAGCAAAAATAAAAAATTAAAAAAAGGAGGTTCTGCAGATACAGTAGAACTGACTACTCAGCAAATTGCTCAAATAATGGCTGCAGGTGGCAGCGTTAAATACGTATAATATGCCTAAAATAAAAAATACAAAACATAAAGTTTCAATATCTAATCTTCCTGAAGGATTTGAATTAGTTGATGGTAATTTAGTAAAAAAATCACATGGTGGTTTAGTTACTGGAGATCAAAACAATTATGGATTAGTTACATTTAATCCTCATCCCAACTCTTCTAATGAAGTAGGAAATACTGATGTAAGATATAGTCTATCTTCAGTACCTAGAGATATTGCTAATATAGAAGCTGAGGGAGGCGAGACTGTTTTAACTGATCTTAGTAATGATGGTAATTATGGATTGTATAATATAACTGGACCTAGACATTCTAAAGGTGGTGTTCCAATGTATTTGCCAGAACAATCTTTTATTTATTCTGATACAGATAAAATGAAGATGAATGAAACTGAACTTGCTGAGTTTGGCATTGAGTCTAAAAAGAAAAAAACTCCAGCTAGTGTTTCTAAAGGATTTCAGTTAAATAAGTATTACGGCTTATTAAAAGATGAATATGCAGATAAGATTCAAGCAAATTCAGCAGAACTAATGCTTGAGAAAAATCAAGAGTCTCTTTCTAAATTAGCATTTGGGCAGGAATTAAAAAAAGATTTTGAAGAAGGTGTTCCTGTAGCATCTCATCCATATCTTATGTCTATTGGTTTAGATCCAATGGAGTTTACTGCACAAGTAGAACAAAGAAAGCAAGGTGGTCAAGGGCAAATGGGTGAACAACCTATGAGTGAAGCAGATATGCAAGCAATGAGTGCAATGAGATATGGTGGTCAAAGATTTGATACAGGGGGAGTTCCTGGACATCCTCATGAAAATGATGGATCTCATCCACTTAACAACTTTATACCAGCTGCCCAATCTACTATGATGAGTAATCCCGCAAACTTAAATCAAAATCCTATAAACTTAAATCAAAATCCCGGAGGAGTTACTGCTAATGTAATTGCTAATCAATCTAATCCAAATACAACATTTAATCAAGTTGCAAATATGAGTAATACAGGTGCAACTTCAAATGTATCTTTAGTTCCAGCTTTAAGTGTACCCTCATATGAAGACCCAACTGTAGAAAGAACAAATAAGAAAAAATTGGGTGCAAGAATGGAGCAAGGATTAGCTAGATTTATGGATAGCCCCACAATGAATAAAGTTGGAGAAATTGGAGCTTTTGGTATTAATGTTGCAAATGTTGGAAATCAAATTGCGCTTAACACTAAAGCTAACCAAGCTGAAATTGATATGACTAAAGGAACCATGGCAGATAATGCTTTTGGTGTTGTAGAGAACGATAATAATAGTCAAGGATATTGGGATACCAATACAGGCCTTATAAATCAAAATATGCAAGGTAGAGGACCATCTGGATTTGAAGGTGCATACAATAGAGCTGAATACGGCATGGAATTACCAACAGCTCAAGATGGTGAAGAAACTTCTTACAAAGAAGGAGAAACATATAGAGGTGGTACTAAAGAATGGAATGATTGGTATCAGTCTGATGATGCAAAAGATTACAAAGCTGATAGGTATGAAGCTTATAAAGCACGTAGAGAAGCAGTAGGAAAACAAGCACTTGATGCTGATGCTTACCATGATGTATACTTAAGAGGTCAAAAACAAATTAATGCTATACAACAAAGATATAAAGATAATCAATCTACTTTAGTGGATAGTAAATGGGATGCAAGTCAAAATGATTTCTATAACAAACAAATTGGTCTTTTAAATGCAGATATAGAAGCTGAAAATGCTGCAGGTTTAGCTGCAGATCCAGACTATGTAACCCAACCCTTATATAAAGGATTATCTGATAGTGAAGTTGGGGATTTTCAATCAGGCTATATAGGAGGAATGTATCTTAAAGCTGCTGATGCAGATTCTTCAAATTTAGCAAACATGGTTCATGAAGGTGTTAATGATCAAACCATTACAATGCCTGATGGAACTGCAGTTAATATTTCACCAGAAGATATGTGGTTTGGAGATACAACTGTGGGTCAATGGGAAAATTTTAAAATTCCGGAAACTCCTGAAACTACTGTAGTACCAGAAGGCTGCGATGATTGTCCAGAAGGAACAACAAGTGTACCTACGAAGGAAGATCCTTGTAATTGTGAACCAATTAAAGAATTAACACAAATAACAACTATTCCAGAAGTAAAATCACCAGGGATGGAGCCCTTTATACAAGATGTCTTAAAAACAAATGCTATTGCAAATAGAAGAAGGGATGTGTTTTTACCATGGGAACCAGCGGAGCAAAAAGGAAGATATGAATTTGCATTAGAAGATCCAACTAGATTAATAGCTGCATCAAATTCAGATGCTAATGCTGCAATGAAGGCATCTGGATCATTTGCTGGAGCGCAAGCTTTAGGATCAAGAAGCTCTGCAATCCAAGGTCAAAATGCTAAAAATATTGCAGATGCAATTGGTGGAGTCAATCAAAGAAATGTTGGAACTATTAATAGAGGTAATCAAATTACATCTCAACTGGAAGACGTGTATAATCAAAGGAATAATGCTAGTAAGAAAAGGGTGTATGATAATACCACAAGAAGTCTTCAGTTAGCAATGGATGAACAAAACTTTGATAATGAGCAGTATGCAGATCAAATGGCTAATCAGATTACAAATGCATCAAATGCATATAACGCAAATTCAATGAGAGATTACTATGCTATTGATCCTTCAACAGGCGGAAATATATATCAAAAAGGAAGCAGAGCATTAGAAGCTTCACCTGAAGCAAATAGATTTGCAGCTATAGATAATGCTGCAGAAATGGCAGAACGTTATTTTAAAACAACAGGCAGGCAGGCAACAGAAGCAATGATGAATACTTTTATGGGTCTAGGTCAAACTGCTCTAACACCTAATGAAACACGCATGCAAAGAGAGTATAGAAATCAACCTCCATATTTAAAAGGTAGTAAAAAAGGTGGAGCAATAAAAAAATGGGCATCTCCATTTTACACAGGAAAAATGGGTGTGTAAACTTTAAAAGTGTTTTTAATATGTTTATTAAACCTATAAAATTTTATTAATTTAGCAATATGGCAACTTACGTACCAGGAGTACCTCAATATTTACCAACATTTAAACCGTTTACACCGGACTTTAAGTTTTTATCTAATGTCTTAGATGTAAGAGAACAGAAGTATAACACAAACTATAAAGCCTTAAATGATTTATATGGTAAAGTTGTGTATGGCGATCTTTCTAGAAAAGATACTACAGCAATGAGAGATCAGTTTGCTGAGAACTTAGGTCCTCAATTACAGCAAATTTCAGGAATGGATTTATCTATGATGCAAAATGCTGAAGCTGCAAAATCAATATTTAAACCTTTTTTTGAAGAAGATCTTATTGTTAAAGATCTTGTTACAACTAAAGTGTTTAGAGAAGAAATGCAAGGAGCAGAGTTGTTAAGAAATAATCCAAATCAAGAAGCTCGTGAAATGTACTGGCAAACTGGAGTACAAAAAATGCAATATGAAATGGAAGATTTTGTAAATGCAACGGAAGCTGATGCAATGAGAATGGCTGCGCCTAAATATACCGCAGATGCAGATCTTCATGAAATGGCTATGGCTGTGTTAAAAGAATCTGGTCTTGAAACTGGAGATATTTCAGAATTTTCTAAAGATGGCATGTGGAAAATAACTAGAGCTAACGGAGATCTTATCAGTAGAGAGGCTTTACAATTGGTTCAAAAAACACTTAAGGATGATCCTAGAGTTATAGATGCATACCATGCTAAAGCTTTTGTAGAATCAAGACAATTTGCAGATAATGGAATAAAAGAAGGTGCATATCAAACTGTTGATGAAGGTCAAGTTGCTTGGGCTGCAGACAAAATATCTAATATTGAATCAAAAATTGCAGAGCAAACCAAAGGTTTAGAAAAAGAACAAGTAGTTGTGCAGAATACAGCAACTTCTTGGGAAGTTTATAGAAGCCAACATGGTTTAGTAAAAGGAAGCAATGAAGCAAAACTTGCTAGAGAATCTTGGTCAATTGTTAGTGCTTTAAAACTTAAAATAAACAGTAATAAAGAAGCATTATCTGGCTCTAAAAGTATAGATGCATCAAATCCAGAAGAATTAATTCCTCAAAATAAACAAAAGCTTTTATATAGAGCTTATGGTTTAATGATGAATTTAAATATGGAATCTGATCTTCAATCAGCTGCTTTAATATATAGTAATATTGGTAAAAAAATTGATTATGAAGCAACAGAACTTCAAAAGAATAAGTATCAAGTAAGTCAAATTAACCTAAGACATCGTAATTCTCTTGCTTTAAATGCACAAAGAGGAATAGAAAATAGAAAAACAGCAAAGTATAAAATAGATGAAGAAGCTAAAGCTGCGGGTGTAGTTGCAGATGCATTAGATTTTTTAAATGGTGGTCCTACTATGGATGATTTAAATACTACTACAGCAGAACTTGATGATGACGGCAATCTTGCTAAAGATTACGATGTTATGGATCTTCAAAATGAAAAGTTCTTAGAAAGAGATGGACAAATATTAGATAATAAAGTAAACACTCTCTTATCAGCATTGCAAGGAGTTAAACGAGCTGGTGCTGAAGACGCTTTTTATGAAATAGCCGGTGTAGGAAAAGGAACATTGCCAGAGCTTCAAAAGTTTATGGCTGAAAACCAAGACAAACCAGAAATAAGAAATGCTATAGAAGCAGAATATACTAGACTGGAGAGTCTTTATAAAGCGCCAGATGCTGAAACAGCTGCATTAGCAGATGGTCAAGGTTCTGATATAGTTTCTAATCCGGAAGAACTTGCTAAAATACAAGATCAATTTAGACAAATTAAAACTGCAGAACTTGGCTTAGATGCTGCAGATTCAGCAGTTAAACGTACATTAAGTAAAAATCTTGATTTAGCTTTAGAAACAGATTTAAGTAAAGCTGGAGATTATGATGATTGGGGTGCAGTATTTAAAGAAGCTTTAAACAGTGGTATGCCTACTATCTTTTATGAAGATAAAAATGGCAATACCCATCAATACACAGAAGCGCAATATTTACCTATATATTCTAAATGGGCTCAAAGTAGCGCAAATAATTCCAGTGTGAAAGATACACCTTTTGATGATAGCCAATATTTTAAAAGTGATAAAAAAGAAAGAACTCAAAATGAAAATGATGAATATTCTAAATTAGGTTATGGTCAAACCCCTACTAAAATAAGTAGTGGCGGCATTAGAAAAGGTGGGGGAAGAGAAGCTGATAGATTTTCTTATAGCGGAGATTTTTCATTCCAGCAAGACTTAGCAGATGATCAAGCTGCTAGTTTATATAATGCAATGTATAAATTAACAAACTATACTGCAACTGGAGCACTAGAAGGTGCTGT
>TARA_R110002167_G_scaffold359780_1_pt1 | contig 12378 bp, 8 predicted proteins | sample TARA_R110002167 | Tara Oceans TARA_R110002167 (sample SAMEA4398238) | marine metagenome | biome: Polar Biome; feature: [MES] marine water layer (ENVO:01000295) within the mesopelagic zone...; material: water (ENVO:00002006), including particulate matter (ENVO:01000060) such as...... | reverse complement strand
TGGTTCGTTTCTTTTCATCAATGGAAAAGAAATGAACGGAAAACCTCCACTTGCATGGATGAAATCACTTTAGAATGCCAAACTCACCAGACAAAGTTGAACCAGAAACTGTTCTATTAATTCTTTTACTGAGTATTCCACTCCATAGTATACCACTATTCCTGGTTTTTTCATCAGGTAAAGAATGTGGCATATGCAACACTAGATATTTGGTATTTAGTTCTGATTTTATCCGAACATTTGCTTACCTTTGCAATCGCCAAGTTAAATGATTTCAAATTGAAAATTATTAACAAACATATTCTTGGAAGACTGATTCGAGTCAGTTGAGAAATTAATTAACGATATTGAGAAAAACAATTGGCAAAATCCTCAAGATTTGATTGGTACAATACCTACTGCAGATTGTGTTTATGGTGGAGCGTTTTACTTTTTCAATATTAATATTCATCGGACTTTAATCTTGATTGAATTTGAAGAAAATGGCGATGCTACAATTGTTTGGGCTGGGAATCACGATGATTATGAACTGACATTTAAAAATAATCGAAACGTGATAAAAAAATGGTTGCGGGATAATAGTTGGATTTAAAACATAGGCTATGAAAGATATTTTAGAAATACAAGACATTGAGAAAATCGAAAGACTTGAAAATGAGTACGATTTACAAAAGGCATCTTTGCTTGAACGTAAATTGCGCCTCATGATCGATGAAAGCCCTGATTTAAAGCCAATTCGTAAAAGGCTTCGTGATTTGATAAAAAAATACGAGGATAGAGAATGGTCGGACTTTAAGAATATTCCAGATTTTAAAATTAAAGAATCAGATAAAGCTGAAGGAATAATTAATACAGAGCAAAAATTCATAAATAAACGCAAAGAAACGATACGGAAAAAACTAAAAGAGTTTGATATGACTCAACAAGATTTAGGAGTGATTTTAGAACACCCAAAATCTTATATGAGCGAATTGATTAATGGCGTATCTCAATTTACCTTAAAAGACTTAGTGATTATTCATCGGGTCTTGGGAATAAATTTAAATACACTGATTCCGACTTACCTTCAATCTGAAACAAGAGATAAAGTAAGGGAATCCATAACCAAATTAAACAAACCGAAACTTGGATTGAGAAAGAAAGAATTGGTTTAATAATAGTTGGATATTTTCTGGATTTTGGGCCCAAGTTACGCTTCGCTAAATTTGAACCGGTGAGGTAAATAGATTGGCCAATTGCTTAGGATTCTAAAGGCTGGTCCTTCGCCACTTTAGAGGCTCAGGGACAGGTTTAAGGTTTTGATAATTAATGTTACTATGGGAGATGATATTCTCCTTTTTTATTTTTTTAGCCATGGGAGACTGAAAATTTGCTGCTTTTATTTGTTCTTTGGCTTAAGGTTCCTTTTTTTAATGGCTATTTCTCAATAGGCATAAGGGTTTTGGAACGGATTTTAGGCTGTTTTTACCTATTGGGCACACCTGTCCCATTAAGTTAGCTGGGACTCATTCATTTGCTTCCTGATTTTGTTAAACCAATTGCCTGATGGTGCCCTTGGTCGAAATAGGCCAGAATATGCTTTCTCCGGTTTTGCAGTATGGTTACATTCTGAGTAGGGAAATTGGTTTTACCACTGCTTCATTTGCTCATCGATTTAAAGAGCTTTTTGAGCTGTAGAGTATAGTTAGGCACATTTTTACGGGCTTTTTCGATGAAAGATTGCATTTTTTTTCATAGCTTAAAAGGTTGAAAACTAACGCATAAATTAAAAGTTGGATGAAATGGCAAAAACTGCCGGCTTCCTGTCTTGGCAGGATTCGTTCAACATTAAGTGTCCAGTTAATTTAACAAGCTTTAATAGCCCTTATATTGTCTTCTTCAAAAATAGGTACCCTGTCGGTGTAGCCAATTAAAAGAAATATTATAAAAATTTAATGTCAGTGCATAGTAACCCTCATAAAGAATAGTAGAAAATGAGCGACCACCTGACCCTATCATCATCCAATAAGTCTATTGCGGTTCTCCCTTTTGTGAATATGAGTACCGACCCGGCGAACGAATACTTCAGCGATGGCATTACCGAAGAAATAATCAACGCCCTAACCACCGTAAAGGGTTTGAAAGTCATTGCCCGCACATCCTCTTTTGCATTTAAGAATAAAAATATGGATGTAAGAACTATTGGGGATCAGTTAGGTGTGAGTACGGTTTTGGAGGGGAGCGTTCGGAAAGCGAAAAACAGGGTCCGTATTACAGCGCAGTTGATCAGTACAGATAATGGCACTCACTTCTGGTCAAAAAATTTCGATCGAGATTTGGAGGACATATTCGCAGTACAAGATGAAATAAGCTTACAAATTGCTGACCGAATCCGGGAAAATTTTGGTCACCTCAACATTCAGGAACATTTAATTGAAGCACCAACTAAAAATATGGAGGCCTATGATCTTTATCTTAAAGGTCGTCATCAGCATTTAATGTGGGATGGACAAGGAATGGTAAATTCAATAGCTATCTATGAACAATGTGTAACCATAGACCCCTTATTTGCTTTACCTTACTTTGGCTTGGCGTACAGTTACGCCATGTATGGATCATGGACAAATAATAAAGAATTATTACGGTTATCAGAAGCTAACCTTACCAAAGGTTTTAATCTGGACAAACAATCCTACAGAGGTTATTTTGGCAAAGCAACACTACTTTTTTGGGGGCATTGGGATTTCATCAACGGGCAAAAGGTTTTTCAACAAGCAATAGCACTGAATCCATCCTATACAGAAGCAGAAGAGGGTTTATGTGAATTGTATACAGCGATAGGGTATTTCGAAAAAGCACTCCGCCATACTGATAATATTTTAAAAATAAACCCTTTATCCCCGAATCACTACTTTACTAAAGCAAATATATATTTTTTAAATGAGGACTATACGAGAGCTTTAGAATGTATAGAAATATCATTAAGCATCAACCCCAATTTCACACATCCCATTGGACTAAAACAACTTTGCTTAATCTTAACAGGAGATTACGAAAAATTAACTGTCTTTTTAGATAAAACCCCTTTGGCAGAGAGGGCGGAAGAATGCAGGGTATTGTACAAATTGGTCAATCCAGAGGATAAAATCGATGTTGATATCAGCAGGACGAAGTTCATGATAAAAAAGGAAATTGGGGAGGCGCTATTTGCCTGGCCCTTGTTTTTGATGGTCCATTTGGGGGAACACGAAATGGCATTGGACTTTTTGGAAGAAAACATCAAAATGCGCAGAGGTCAAATTATAAACTTCATGAATATTCCTTTGCTTAAACCTTTACACCAGTATCAGCGATTTCAGGATATGGTACAAGCTGTTTTCGGTGTAGGTTTATTACCAACTGATTCCGAAAAACAAAAACGCATTGCCGCTCCCAAAGCCCTAATGTCGGTTACCGAAATCGACCTAGTTTTAAAAGTTTTTGACAAAGGGATGAAGGAAGAGAAATGGTTTAAAAATCCATCTATATCTTTAAGAGAGCTGGCCGAAAAGGTGAATATTAGCGGAAACAAGCTTTCTTGGTTGCTGAATGAACGAATGGGGCAAAACTTCAATGAATACATCAATAGTTTTCGTGTAGAGAACTTTAAAGAGAATGCCTTAAACCCTGCTAATAGCCACCTTACCCTTCTAGCAATAGCCTATGAAAGTGGCTTTAATTCTAAAACAGTATTCAATTCCTTCTTTAAAAAAATCGAAGGGACGACACCAAAAGCTTGGTTGAGGGCTAATCAAAATTAGCTTGATTAAGAAAACCAAATTTCACTACTAAGTCCGCAATTTCAAACCTATCAGGATCTAGACGGTAACAAAGTTGGAAATGGGGTTTAAATTTATAAAACATACCATTTGGGTTACCCTATCGCAATTGGTAAGAAAAAAAAGGGTTTTTAAAGCATTTCCAATTCACTTTCAGTTGCCAATTCCAAATGGTCGGAAGTAACATCACTATTAAGGTTTTGCTTACCAAAAAATAGCAATTCAAATGATAATAATGAGTTGGATAAATGTAATTTAATTTTGTAATTGGTTCTATATAGAAAGTCAAGTGTCCCAATCTTTCGGATTTGAATTTTCTCGGATCACTTTACGGAGTAAAGAGGAAAGACATTTCACTATTGAACCTAAGCAAATCTTCCTGTATGAAAAAAAATAAAAATTTGGAACTATCAGAAACTGGATATACCATAACTACAGACCCAAACTTTTTAAATAAACAGAATCATATTACTTCTGAGTTATCAAAGAAGATAGGCCTATTTCATAAATTGGCATTGGAAGGTAAACGATCAAGTATTCAAAAATTTAAGGAGGCAATTGCAAAATACCCTGATAACCCACAGTTGAAAAATTATTTATCGGTGTTGTACCTTCAGCTAGGAGAGACGGAAAAAATGTTTGAAGTCAACAGGTCGATTGTAGAAGAACACCCTGACTATCTTTTTGGAAAGTTGAATTTGGCTAACGAATATTATTCCAAAAAAGAATACCAAAAAATGTTGGAAATTTTGGGCCCCAAATTAGAAATTAAAGCACTTTATCCACATCGTGATGTTTTCCATTTAAATGAGGTCATTTCATTCCATAAATGTGCAGTCTTGTATTTATGTGCCATTGGGCATGTTGAGCAAGCAGAAATCCGCTATGAGATTATGGAAGCCTTAGATCCTGATTCCAATGAAACAGAAATGGCATTGAAAGAGCTTTATTATGCCCAAATAAAAGCAGGTAGTGAGCGCTATCAGGAAGAACGGAAAAATAAAATATTTGTTAATAAAAAGTCGCAGCCTGTTAGTGAAAATAGTAATCCGCCATGCTTTTCTCACCAAGAAATAGAGTGGCTTTATACTAACGGACTTTTCATTGGCGAAGATAAAATAAACAAAATTCTGGCATTGCCCAGAGAAACATTAATAGCAGATCTTGAATTGATATTGCAAGATAGTATCAATCGTTTTGCACATTTTAATAAACTTGTTAGTGACCAAGGATGGGAAGAGGAAAAGATGAATTTTGTAATCCATTCATTTTTTCTCTTAGGCGAACTGAAATCCGAAGAAAGTTTAGAAGCTATTTTTAATGCACTGAGTCAGTCCAGTGAATACCTTGAACTTTATATTGGGGATTTTCTTACGACCGATATTTGGGAACCTATTTATAAGATTGTTGCCACCAACCTTAAGGCATGCAAACAATTCATGTTTCAACCGGGTATTGATGATTATGCCCGGTCTAATATTTGTGATATTGTACAACAATTGGCTTTACATCACCCTGAAAAACGCGAGGAAGCCTTACAATGGTTTGCTGAAATCATACAATTTTTCTTGAATAGCAAACCGGAGGACAATGTAATTTCTAGCGATGTAGTTGGGCTTCTTATATGTAATATTATTGATATTGAGGGTGTTGAACTATTGCCTGAAGTAGAAAAATTGTTTGAACAGGGAATAGTGTCAATTGGCATATGTGGTAGTTGGGAGAATGTATCTGAGGATTTAATCAATCCAATTCAACACGACTGTAAGTTGGAAATACTTCCCATTGTACAACGCTACGCTGAAGTAACTTCTACTTGGGCAGTTTATAATGAAGATGAAAACATTCTTGATTATATTAATTATGATGAACTATTTGAACCTCAAATAATGCCGGTTAGGAGTGAACCCAAAATAGGTCGAAACGATCCTTGTCCTTGTGGAAGTGGAAAGAAGTATAAAAAATGCTGCATGAATAATTAAAATAGACCACATGAGATAGTATGTTTATAGGTAGTCAGTGTAAATATTCCAAAATTTTGATCTTACCGGTAGACCTGATTATGGAATATTATGGGTGTTCTTTGAAAGAAAAGTGAAGGAATAAAGCCCCCCTAAAAATGGCTATGCTCTCCTAATTGAAATCCGATAGCTAAGGCCCAAGAAAGATAACATGAAGCAATCTGATCATACAAATATAAATTTTAAAGAAATAAGTTTACATTGGGGAAATGGCTTACCCATTTATTTTGATTCTTGAAGAACACACAAACAGGTTGCAGATTTGGCCTTTTCTACCACAATCAAGTAAACAATGGTAAAATCCTTTATAAAATGATGCCAACCAAGAGAATTCAATGCTTTCAACTAACCCTAATTATCATTCTGGGATGCTCCCTTTTTTCATGTAATCAGCAGCAAAGTTTGCAAAGTAGGATTGATTTGGCCATTAGAAATAAGGATTCGGTTTTGGTGATTCCCGATGGAAAGTACGTCATAGACCAACCCTTACATCTCTCGGGTGTGAATAATTTGGTGATCAAAGCAGATTCGCCGAATGGTGTAACCATCACTTCAAGTATGGACCTGCCAATCGAAAACTTAACCTGCCTGGATAAAGACAGCGGGTTGTATGAGTATACTGACCCAAAGTTAATCATGCCCCCTTGGCCGGATTCTTTCAAGGGCTATGCCGGTTGGCCGGAAATCTATATTGCAGGCATCCCATTGTCCATATCTCGTTACCCAAATGAAGGGTTTATACAAGCTGATTCAATCATTAGGGCCGGTAAGAAGCCGGAAAATAAGGAAACCAAGCAAGAACCTCCGAAATTCTTATCTGCTCAATTAACACATAATTACAACAAAGAATTGCCCTTGTTTCTAAATGGGTACTGGACTTTTAAATGGGCGGATGAAATTATTCGGGTGGATTCCATCAATCCCCAGTCCGGTGAAATTGAACTTGCAGCTCCCCACAATTATGGAATGGGAGCTCCTTCGGGTGGACTCTTTTACGCGATCAATCAACCGGAATATGTGGATACGGAAAATGAATATTATTACAATCCCAAGACAGGAACCCTTCGTTTTATTCATTCTTTTTCAGATGAGGAAGTCGAGTCCATTCAAATTGCCTATCAAGATTTTACCCTTTTGGAGATCCGGGATTGCAATCAAATAAAAATTGAAAATATAGATTTTAAATATCATAATAACCTGGCTGTAAGTATTTCCAATTCTAAATCGGTAGTGATCGACCAAGCTGAGATGTATGGATTAGGCAGGTCAGCTGTAGCCATAACTGAGGGGTTTAATTGCGGGGTTCGGAATAGTAGGCTTAAATATTTAGGAGACGCCGGTATTTTGCTTTCAGGTGGAGATAAAAATACTTTGACAAAGGCAACTCATTTTGTGGAAGACTGTTCCATTAGTTATTTTTCAAGGCATGTCAAAACGTATGCCCCTGCGGTTAAATTGACTGGCGTAGGGCATATTGTGAGAGGAAACCACATTAGTTTTGCGCCCCATAATGCGATTCTTTTTTCCGGAAATGATCATTTGATTGCTGAAAATGAAATCAGAAAGGTTTGTTTAAATACCTCGGATGCCGGCGCCATTTATTGCGGTAGAGACTGGACCATGGGCGGGACCGTAATTCGGGAAAACACCATCAGTGAACTGGGACAAGCAAGCCACCACCACAATTGGGCCATTTATTTAGATGATTTGGCCTCAGGAATAAGTGTCATTAATAATCACATTGAAGACAGTCCTTCAGGGGTATTAGTAGGAGGTGGACGTTATAACCAAATTAGCAACAATACGATAATAAATTGTCCGCTTGCATCCATTGTATACGATGCAAGAGGATATGACGATTGGTTTAAACATCACCTTGTTGATCGTGAATTGTCTTTGTGGCCTCGCTTAAAAGCAGTTCCCATTAATCAAGACCCTTGGAGCGAACGGTTTCCCTGGTTGCAAGCAATACACAGTGATGACCCGGCAATTCCCAGAGGAGCTGAAATAAAAAACAATCAAATAATAAGTTCTGCACCACCTCAAATTCATGAGAAAGTATATGAATATGGACAGGTAGCTAATAATAAGGAAAACACCAATTAAAATTAGAAGGAGGAAGCCTCAAGTTACCCTCCGCTAAACCTGGAACTAATTATTCCCCTCACCGGCGGCTGACCCTGTCGAAGTCGTAGGAATCCCCTCCCGGAGGCTGAGCCTGTCGAAGCTGTAGGAGTCGAAGAACGTTAAAAAGCTACCGACTATTTCTACCCGGATTGAAATTTAATAAAGTTGAAAACTTTCAGCATTGTAGGTTCAAGTTACACTACGTTAAACTTGAACCAGTGGAATCCTTACCGGAGACTGAGCCTGTCGAAGCCGTAGGAACCGGAAATGTTAATAACCTATCCAACTCCCGCAAGCTGACCCTGTCGAAGTCGTAGAAATCCCCTCCCGGAGGCTGAGCTTGTCGAAGCTGTAGGGGCCAAACAAGGGTACTTCCGAACTGGGGTAGGGTACTTCCAAACCTACCCATTGGAGTTTATAACCTCAATTACCCACCTTAAAACAGGGGTGGGGCACCTAAAACTGACAAGCTTGAATATATTTTATGGAATTTTCCGGTTCAACACTTATTTTTTTCACCTAAAACCTGCAAAATTCGACCAAAAACTGACAGAAAACAGGGTAAAAACCGGAATATATGACAAAATTTCAGGAAAAGTCTTTGGGTAAGGTCAAATTTTTCGAGGTTCGGAGGTGGGGAGGGGTACTTCAGAGCTCCATGATTTCAGCTTTTTTATTCAAGCTTCCACCTTTTAGGTGGAAATTATTGGGTTTTTACTGATAATTATTAGGATTTAGCCGGAAATTTCCGCCTTTTTGGCAGTATTTTTTAGGTTTTAACTGATCCATTTGACCAAAAACTGACAAGGGAGAAGGGGTGAAGTAAAGTGTTTTGGTAAAATGATGGTTTACATTGGGTTTTTGCAGGTGATTTTTAATTAGGAACTGATCATGGATTACTTGAGCCTTTGCGTAAATAACAAAAATGGCTTAAAATAAGCAATTAAAAATTTTAAAAACCCCTATTCAAGGGTTCAAAGGGTTTTTTATTTAGTATTTATTCCTTAGTTTTAGTGGTAGTTGGAAGGCGAATAAGGTGCACTGTGCATTTATTAGTGCGTTGTAAGCAATCCTCCATATATGAAACACATTTACTTTCAAAGCTAAGGGGGTGTTGCTTGTTAATTGATCAATATGGTTAATAATAATGTATACTTTAAAAACCTTACTCAGAATGGTTTTGATATGGGTTGGTAAGAAAAACATAAATATCAATCCTTCGAAATTTTAAAGGAGGCAATCTAAATATAAAAGGTAACAAAACTACACAAAGTCAACCAAATAAGGATATATTGTGCAATAAAACTGCACATATAAACGTGTTGGCTACAATATAAAAACCTAAAGAATGAAGACAATATCATTTATCAATATGAAAGGTGGAGTTGGAAAAACTACAAGCGTTGTAGAAATAGGAACAATTCTCGCCACAGATCATGACAAGAGTGTTCTCATTATAGATCTGGACCCTCAAACAAACGCCACCTTCTCACTAATGAAACTTGACGATTGGGATAGTATCAAAGATACAGCGACCATTGCTGATGTTCTTGGTATGAATAAAGGCTTTAGTTCGAGAGATGAAGAATATGACATAAATGATGCAATAATAGAGAATGTTGGTGGAATTGATGGTCTAGATTTGATACCGTCTCACCTAGAATTGACTTTCTTGGATTTAGATTTAGGAGCTCAAGCAGGAAGAGAGCACATTTTGGCAAACCAACTTAAAAAGTGTAATAAAGATTACGACTATGTCCTCATTGACTGTCCTCCCAATCTAACAGTAGCTCCTCAGAATGCTCTTGTGATAAGCAACTATATCCTCGTACCTGTAGCTCCAGAATTTTATGCTGCAATCGGACTTCCTTTATTATCAAATCGAGTTACTCAATTGAAAAAAAGGTTACCTGGATGTAATGTTGAAATTCTTGGAGTTATTTTCACCCAAGTGAGAAACACAAATGATCATAACCACCATTTGGATGAGATAAGAACTACTTGCAATGACGATCTTGAAATTGAAACCTTTCAAACAGTCATTCCTTTCACTACAAGAATAAGTGAAGCTGCGAAATGGAATAAACCTGCAAGTCTTACAAACCCTGACTCAAATGGAGTTCAAGCATACAAGAGTTTAACTCAGGAATTATTGTTAACCCTTGAAGAAGAATAAAAATGAATTTAGAAGATAAAATTTTAAAAGCTGAAGATTTACTTAGATCGCTTTCAGAATATGAAAAGAAAGGGTTAGATACTTCTTCATTGAAGATTTTCATAAAAAATCTAAAAACGTTTAATAAAATTCAAAAAGCGAGAATGTCTAACTACAGCCAGCGACTCTCGCTAGACGAAAAATTAAATATCATAAAATCGTTTTTGGAAGATAAGAAAGCCTTTCCCAGAATTGCTGATGTAATTGATTTTGCCAATAAGGAGCTCTCACTTGGTTTTAAAGATCAAAAGGAGTCGCGTGCGATAACGATTGGTCGAATCATTGGCAGGATTGAACGCTCTCCAGTTTTAAAAGATCAATTAAAGGAAGCAGTGATTAGAATTAGGAATCAACAAATGCATGGACATAGTACCAAGACAACTAAAAAAGACAAAGAAAAAGCTGAATCTTACGCTCGTTGGGCAGAAATTTTAATCAATATATGAAAACAAAGATTCTAGAAAAGGCAAAACATGATCTTCCATTGTATTTTGACGATTTCAAGGAATTTTGGGATCAGTCTATTGATAATATTGAAGATGATGACTTGTATGAAGCTTATCGTGCAACACTAGTTTTCAAGAACTGGAAATACAATTTTCATTCAATAGAACTCAAGTCTTTTGACCAAATATTGGATGAAATATATGAAGATATAAACTCCTCCTTCTTTCTTGCAATTCTAGGTTTATATAGGAGTGCTCATATGCATATGAGAAGTAGTATCGAATTGTCACTCCAACTAGTTTATTTCATTCACCACCCAATAGAGCTCGAAAAGTGGAAAAATGGTGACTTTGTAATCAAGCATTCTGACCTATGTCAATATATTGTTGATCATCCGGTATTCGAGACGGACATTCAACCATTAATCACGAATATCACTAAGAATTGGAAGCATTTTTCAAAACACATTCATGGTGAGTCACCCATTTTCTTTCAAAGTGAAAAAGATGCACGAAAGACAAATTCTTTCACTGAAAAAGACTTTGGAATTTGGAAAAGCAACTTTTTCAGAAACATATATAGGATTAATAAATTGCTGTGCCTTTTTTTAAAAAATGAAATAAACCGGTTTCCTGAAAACCCAAGAAATCTTGTTCTTGAATTGTTAAAAGAAGAAGATTTAGAATTGATTTTTAAAGAATAAATACTGTAGCCAACAAAACCTATACGCAATGCCCTTCGGGACACTGCGCATAGCCAAACCGTTATGTGTAACTGTAACAGACGATAATGATAGACAATTTGCCAGAGAAACCAAAAACAATCATTTCTGACTTAAAAGAATTTGATAAAAACGAAAAGTCTTTGCATATGTCTACAACTGCAAAGAATATTGACAGACTAAAAGACCTGTCAATTGAAAATTTGTGGCTAATTGGAGCAAACGACAAAGAATTAAGAAAAATTCTTCCTTTAGTTAAATTAAAGTATCTAAACTTATATCAAGTATTGGTTAAGGACTTGACAATACTTGAAACCCTTTCAAAAACTGAGACTATTATTTTGCACTGGAATACAAAAGCAACTGCACTTTGGAACATAGATGAAAATAAATGCTTAAAAACTCTTGAGGTCACAGATTTTTCTAAACTGGAAGATGTAAACAAGCTTTCACAAGCCAGACAAATTAACAGTTTAACATTCGGTGGGGGACACCAAAGACCGTTGAGAATAAAATCACTTAAACCTTTAGAAAGTTTAAAAAATTTAAGGTTTCTCAATTTGACAAATATAAAAATTGAGGACGACACATTACAGCCTTTAGGTAAACTAATAGACCTTGAAGTACTGCAATTATCAAATCAATTTGAAACTAAAGAGTATGCTTGGTTAGCAACAAGACTTCCAAATACTAAATGCAAAATGTTTCAAGCAACAAACTTATGCAAAATTGTAAATTCAAAGAATAGTATAGTTCACGACACCATGGTTACTGGAAAACGAAAACCATTTTTGCTTTCTAATAAAGACCAATTAAGAATTGATAAATATATAAAGGACTTTGAACGACTAAAAAACAAACTCTCCGAAAAAACAGCAACACATAACATCACCTTGGATCCAGCGGGCGGTTCAGAGTGAATATTAAATTTAGTATCTTTAAGAAGTTAGGAGTAGCATGGAAGCGAACGTCTTAGAAAGCCCGCCGTCTCCAAGCTGAATCACGTTGTGGTGCATTTTAAACAGAAGGATGAACGATAAAATTGGAGCA
>TARA_R110002167_G_scaffold1441_16_pt1 | contig 12378 bp, 8 predicted proteins | sample TARA_R110002167 | Tara Oceans TARA_R110002167 (sample SAMEA4398238) | marine metagenome | biome: Polar Biome; feature: [MES] marine water layer (ENVO:01000295) within the mesopelagic zone...; material: water (ENVO:00002006), including particulate matter (ENVO:01000060) such as...... | reverse complement strand
CTGACAACACGCACATCCTCCTCGTACTTTTCACCAAACAAAGCCATGGCACCGGCAGCTTTCGCTTGCTCCAAATTCATTAGCTTAGTGTCTATTACGCTATTAGTGCGAATTTGATCATTCACTAATTTTTCGACCAAACTGATTTGTTCTTTAGTCATTGCCTCAAAATGAGAAAAATCGAAGCGCAAACGCTCGTCAGTCACCAGAGAGCCTTTTTGGTTCACATGATTACCAAGCACCTGCTTAAGAGCTGCGTGCATAAGGTGAGTGGCACTGTGATTAAGCTTTATCGCTTCACGACGTTCAGCATCAAAGGTAGCGTCAACTTGCTCACCTAGGCTCAAGGAGCCTTGCATTTGCCCTTTGTGCGCAATGGCTTGGCCAATCTTGATGGTATCGCTAACCAAAAATTGACCATTGGCACCGAGTAAAATACCACTGTCACCGGCTTGACCGCCTGATTCAGCATAAAAAGGCGTCTGCTGAAGAACAACATAGGCAGTTTGTCCATCTTGTAAAGTACTAACTGATTGCCCAGCAAGTAAAATTTCAAGCACTGCAGAGCGAGAACTTGTTAAATCATAACCGGTAAACTCAGAGACATTATCGCTCTTAAGTTGCTCGTTATAGTCTGTATCAAACTGGCTGGCCTGCTGAGCACGTTTGCGTTGCTCGGCCATAGCCGCCGCAAAACCATCTTCGTCTATGCGCAAACCGCGCTCTCTTGCAACGTCGTTAGTTAAATCTGCTGGAAAGCCATAGGTATCATAAAGCTTGAATACAACACTACCTGGGATCACTTCACCATTGAGGGCGTTTAATTCATCATCTAAAATTGCCATACCTCGCTCTAAGGTACGAGAAAACTGTTCTTCCTCAGTTCTTAGCACTTTTTCAACAAAACTTTTTTGCTCTGTTAATTCAGGATAAGCTGTGCCCATTTGCTCTGCCAATGCGGCAACCAAGCGGTAAAAAAACACATCTTTAGCGCCTAATTTATTACCATGCCTTACTGCGCGGCGAATAATACGTCGCAACACATAACCTCGACCTTCGTTTGATGGCACCACACCATCACAAATCAAAAAGCTACATGAGCGAATATGGTCGGCAATAACACGCAACGACTTATCTGCAAGATCGCTAGTACCAATGACCTTTGCGGTCTGAGCAATGAGATTAGTAAAAATATCAATTTCATAGTTACTGTGAACATGTTGAAGAATCGCTGATATGCGCTCTAAGCCCATGCCGGTATCGATCGATGGCTTAGGCAAGGGTTGCATAGTGCCGTCACTTTGGCGATTAAACTGCATAAACACTAAGTTCCAAATTTCTATAAATCTGTCACCGTCTTCTTCTGGCGAACCCGGTGGCCCACCCCAAATGTGTTCGCCATGATCATAAAAAATCTCAGAGCAAGGACCGCAAGGACCCGTATCACCCATTGACCAGAAATTGTCTGAGGTAGCAATACGAATAATTTTATCTTCTGGTACCCCGATATCTTTGGCCCAAATATCAAAGGCTTCATCATCTTCTGCGTAGATGGTAACTAATAGTTTTTCTTTGGGTAATTTGAGCTCTTCGGTCAAAAAGTTCCAAGCAAATTTTATGGCGTCAATTTTAAAATAATCACCGAAGCTAAAATTACCTAACATTTCAAAAAAAGTATGGTGTCTGGCGGTATAACCGACATTTTCTAAGTCATTATGCTTGCCCCCAGCACGCACACAACGCTGTGAAGAGACGGCTCTAACATAATTGCGTTTGTCTGAGCCTAAAAATACATCCTTAAATTGATTCATCCCAGCATTAGTAAACAATAAAGTAGGGTCATTGTTGGGAACTAAAGAAGAACTAGAAACAATCTGATGTCCGTTTTTTGCAAAATAATCTAGAAAGGCGCCGCGAATTTCGGCGGTTGTCATACTCATTTATAGTCCTGAAAATATAAAATTTTAGTTAGGTTAAAAGTTAGACTAGGCAGCAAGAACACTTTGCCTGTGAGCCATAACAGTAACATGTTTGAGCCACTATTGTTAAGCGCTTAATTTAAGTCCTTAAGACACCCATAGCGTAGTGAATTTGTTCGGCAGAAAAGCCTCTTTGAAGCATGAAGCGATAGTATTTTTGATAAACTTTCGGCTCGCTAAGTTGGGCATGACCTTTTTTCTTCTCCAACACGAGCACAGCATGTTCAAACCAATCCATATCTAGCTGAGTCAATACTCTGTTTACGATGTCATCATCTATGTGATGTAAACGAAACTCATTTCTAATACTCAGTTCGCCTGCGCCTTTATTGACCTTACTGCGAGCCAACATTTCAGCATACCGCTCATCACTTTGGATATCCGACTGTGCAAACTTATTGAGCCATTGTTCGCACAACTCCGTATCATAATTGCGAAGTTTCAATTTACCGACCAACTCGTGGCGACTATGTTCTCTTCTGGCTAAGAGACGAGTAATGGTATACTTTATTTCCTTACAGGGTTCGTTGATACTCATATGCTCAAACCAACTGTATTGCCTTTGCCGAAATTTGGGATCCCTAATTTGAAAAGCAAACTTAGCTACACCTTTGTTAATGATATTGAAAAAATAGGTCAAGCGCTATGGCAGGAAATGGCAGTAGGCACTAATCCCTTTTGCCAGTACGAATTTCTGCATGCATTAGAATCATCTAAATCTGTCGGTCCAGATACCGGCTGGCATCCTCATCATTTAATACTATACAAAAATAACGAAGCCGTTTGCGTCGTGCCATTATACAAAAAAAACCATAGTTATGGCGAATATGTTTTTGATTTTGCTTGGGCCAATACCTACAAGCAATATGGCCTAAACTACTATCCTAAACTGATTAGTGCTATTCCCTTTACTCCCGTTACGGGTGGCCGAATCTTATGTCGCCCCCATACGGATCAAACTGAGTTGGTTGAAGTCGTCTGCCAAGTGACATCAGAAAAGCTAAGCTTAGATGGCCTGTCGTCAATGCACTGGTTATTTGTTGAAGCACAAACAAGTCAACGCTTAGCAGCACAGCAGCAACTTACTAGACGTTCAGTACAATTCCAGTGGTTTAATCGAGGCTATGCAACTTTCAGTGATTTCTTAGCCACCATGAACTCCAGAAAGCGCAAAACTATTAAATCAGAAAGAAACAAAGTTTTTCAAGCTGAGGTGACTGTTGAACGCCTTACAGGTGAGAAATTACATATGGCAAACATGGACTTTTTCTATCATTGCTATCAACAGACTTACTTAAAACGCAGTGGACACACTGGTTATCTTACCCAAGACTTTTTCAAACAAATATTTCAAACAATGCATCACAATCTACTTATTGTTGAAGCAAGCATTGGTGGGCAGCCTATCGCCAGTGCCCTCTTTTTCTATGATGATAAACAATTGTTTGGTCGTTACTGGGGAGCAATAGTGGACATACCGCAACTTCATTTTGAATGTTGCTATTATCAAGGTATCGAATTTTGTATTGACAAAGGGCTAGCAGAGTTTAACCCAGGTACCCAGGGAGAACATAAAATTATGCGTGGATTCGAACCCACCTATTGCTACTCTAATCATCAATTAAAAGAGTTGGCTTTTCATGAGGCCGTTGGCCGCTTTATTAAAACCGAGGATATCGGCATTGCAGAATATAAGCAGAATGCTGAGAGCTTGTTGCCTTTTAAAAAACTAACAGACGACAGCTTGTAGCTTAAGTCTCAGCAAGTTTACGCCAAACTAAACACTGATTGTTGGCAGGCATCGTAAGGGTGTCTATTAAATCTAATCCCCGTCCCCACATCTGTAACTCATTAATATCCCGAATACCGCCATAGCCATTCGATTTTAAATGTAAGTCGAAATCAATATTACTCTGACTGGTAAATTGCCCGTCTTGAGTAAAGGGCCCGTATTGACAAAAAATTCCGTCTACAGGTAAGAACTCTGCGATCATTGTCATCATCAATTTAACTTCATACTTTTGCATGATGTGTGCAGTATTGGCACTAAAAATCCCATCATATTCACCCTCTGGCCACGCATCATCGCCAATAATAAATGCAATAGGTGATTTCAAGTTACTACTGGGAAAAGCCGCAATCCATTGTTTTATACCCGCGTGATTATTGCTTGCATCACTTGTTTGCCATTGCAAGTGGGCTAAGTTTTTAGCCATGTAAACTGCGTGTTGACCGGTACCAGTGCCAATTTCTAGCACAGATTTAGTTTGCGCAAAATACTGCTTTAATACTGCCAGAATAGGCCCTTTGTTATTTTCGCAAGCTTGACTAAAGGGCTTATTCATTGGGTTTTACCTCGTATTAAAGTTGAATATTGGGAGCTAACCATTTTTGCGCCTCTTCAATTGACCAACCTTTACGACTAGCATAGTCAGTAAATTGGTCTTGTTGAATTTGCGCCACCGCAAAATAGCGACTTTGTGGATGAGAAAAATAAAACCCAGACACTGAAGCCCCAGGCCACATGGCATAACTTTCAGTTAGTTTCATGCCAGTGTGTTTTTCTGCATTGAGTAGATCCCATATCAACTGTTTTTCTGTATGCTCAGGACAAGCGGCATAACCAGGTGCGGGACGAATACCTTGGTATTTCTCCCGGATAAGTTCATCATTACTCAAATTTTCTTGCGCTGCAAAGCCCCATATTTCTTTACGTACTTGCTCGTGCAAGTATTCTGCAAAGGCCTCAGCCAACCTATCAGCCAGAGCTTTAACCATGATGCCATTATAATCATCGCCATCATCGATATAGTGTTGCGCTAATTCATCCTCACCTATGCCAGCGGTTACCGCAAAAGCGCCTAAATAATCAGACTTACCCGAACTTTTAGGGGCGATAAAGTCACTTAGGCAATAATTAGGACCATTGGTTTTCTCGGTTTGTTGACGCAAATGGTGAGCAACAAACTGGCTTTGCTGCCTATTCTCATCTTGATAAACTTCAATATCATCACCTGCACTGTTAGCAGGGAAAATGCCCATAACCCCTTTCGCTTGTAATAATTGATTAGCGCACAGATCGTTTAATAGCGCCTGTGCATCATTAAACAAACTTTGTGCTTCTTTACCTACCACTTCGTCTTGTAAAATACGCGGGTACTTACCAGCCAAAGACCAAGTTAAAAAGAACGGAGTCCAATCAATGTATGGGCGCAAGACATCTAAACCAACCGAAACCGCTTTTACCCCTAATTCTCTGGGCACGGGTGGCTGATAAGCAGTCCAATCAAAAACAAAAGCATTGGCTCTGGCTTTTTCTAACGTAACCGGTTTAGTTCGCGGTTTTTTCTTAGCGTGTTGCTCCCTAACACTTGCATATTCAGCACTAAGTTGAGCAGCAAAGATGGCCCGATTGTCCGCCGCGATTAATCGTTGGCAAACACCAACAGCACGACTAGCGTTGGGTACATACACTACAGGATGTTGATAATGTTGTTCAATTTTAACTGCAGTATGGGCCTTAGATGTTGTGGCACCGCCGATTAACAAAGGCAAATCAAAATTTAAGCGCTGCATTTCTTTGGCAACATGCACCATTTCATCTAAAGACGGTGTAATCAGACCTGAAAGGCCAATCATGTCGACATTTTGCTCTTTTGCCACTTGCAGAATTTTGGCACAAGAAACCATCACACCTAAGTCAATTATTTCAAAGTTATTACATTGCAGAACTACGCCCACGATATTTTTGCCAATGTCGTGCACATCCCCCTTGACCGTCGCTAAGAGTATTTTGCCGTTAGAGCTACCTTGATCTTTTTCTAGTTCAATATAAGGATTGAGATAAGCCACCGCTTTTTTCATGACCCGTGCTGACTTAACCACTTGGGGTAAAAACATTTTACCTTCACCAAACAAGTCACCGACGACATTCATGCCGTCCATCAGTGGCCCTTCGATCACATGTAAGGGTTTTTCAGCTTCAAGTCTGGCGGCTTCAGTGTCCTCTTCAATAAAATCCATGATGCCGCGTATCAAGGCATATTCTAAACGTTTGTTAACGGGTAACTCTCGCCATTCTAGGTTTTCTTTTTCTTGAACTTTACCGCCACCCTGGTATTTCGGCGCCAGTTCAATGAGTCTATCAGTGGCATCAGGATGGCGATTTAGTATTACGTCTTCTACGGCATCACGCAGCTCTAAAGGAATTTGATCATAAACTTCAAGTTGCCCCGCATTAACAATGCCCATGTCCATGCCAGCTTTAATGGCATAAAACAAAAATACCGAATGCATCGCTTCGCGCACCGGATTGTTACCCCGAAACGAAAACGACACATTAGACAAGCCACCCGATATGTGCGCATGGGGCAGATTTTGCCGAATGCGCCGCGTAGCATTAATGAAATCCATGGCATAATTATTGTGTTCTTCTATACCAGTAGCCACGGCAAAAATATTAGGATCGAAGATAATGTCTTGCGGCGGAAAATTGATTTTTTCTGTTAATAATTTATAGCTACGCTCGCAAATCTCATATTTGCGAGCTTCAGTATCAGCCTGCCCCGCTTCGTCAAAGGCCATAACAACCGTTGCTGCGCCATAACGCTTAATTAATTTAGCTTGATGTAAAAAGTTTTCTTCACCCTCTTTTAAACTAATAGAGTTAACAATCGACTTACCTTGCACACATTTCAAACCTGCCTCAATTACCGACCATTTTGATGAGTCGATCATAATAGGCACCCGTGAAATATCCGGCTCAGAAGCAATTAAATTAAGGAAGCGCACCATGGCAGCTTCGGAATCAAGCATGGCTTCATCCATGTTGATATCGATGATCTGTGCACCGTTTTCGACTTGTTGACGAGCGACATCTAAGGCTTTTTCATAATCACCGTCTAATATCAGCCGTTTAAACATGGCTGAGCCGGTGACATTGGTTCGTTCACCAACGTTAATAAATACACTCGCTGCGCTTTCTTCAGTCACTAATTCTATTTCACTGTTTTTCATTTATGCGGCCTAATGGACAAAAGGTTCGAGGCCAGATAAACGCATTTTAACTGGGTGTTTAACAATTTTTCGTGGTGCTTTGCCTTTAGTAACGGCAACCATCGCAGCAATATGTTCAGGGGTACTGCCACAACACCCCCCGACTATGTTTAATAAACCTGATTCGGCCCATTCTTTTATGTGGCTGGCCATTTCATCACTTTCCATGTCGTATTCACCAAACTCATTGGGTAAACCCGCATTGGGGTGGGCTGAGACCAAACAATCCGATATTTGCGAAATTTCTTCAACATACTGACGCAACAAATCAGGGCCTAATGCGCAATTTAAACCCATCGAAAACGGATTAACATGACACATAGAATAATAAAAAGCTTCTGCAGTTTGACCTGACAAGGTGCGACCTGATGCATCGGTAATCGTACCTGAGATCATAATAGGTAAACGTTGCTGACGTTGCTCAAATACGGTTTCAACTGCAAAGGCAGCCGCCTTGGCATTAAGGGTATCAAAGATGGTTTCAATTAAAATCAGATCACTGCCTCCATCAATTAAGGCATGGGTTGCTTCAATGTAAGCCTCAACTAATTGATCGAAGGTCACATTGCGCTTGCCGGGGTCGTTTACATCGGGAGATATTGAGGCAGTGCGGCTTGTTGGTCCCAGTACACCTGCGACAAAACGCGGTTTATCTGGCGTAAGTAAGCTATATTCATCAGCCGCCTTTCTGGCTAATTTAGCTGACTCGTAGTTTATCTCCTTGGCTAAGGACTCCATATGGTAATCAGCCATTGAAATAGTGGTCGAGTTAAAGGTATTGGTCTCTAATATATCTGCGCCAGCAGCCAAGTAAGCACAATGAATGTCATAAATAAGATGGGGCTGAGTAAGACTCAATAAGTCATTATTACCTTTGATATCAAATGCCCAGTCAGCGAATCGCTCACCGCGAAAATCCTCTTCTTCTAATTTATGTTTTTGGATCATGGTACCCATAGCACCATCCAAAATTAGAATGCGTTGCTGGGCGGCACTATATAGTAGTTTTTCTCGATTAGACTGACTCAACACTTTTCCTCAATAAATCTTTATTAATTAATAACTTAGCATTACTTTAACGAGATAAACTCTCTAAATCATAGGGCGTATTTTGATAAACGTAGTAGTTTAACCAATTTGTGAACAATAAGCTGCCATGAGCCCGCCATTTAACCATAGGAGGCTTTGTTGGGTCATCATCTGGAAAATAATTCACTGGAATTTTTGGTGCTAAGTTAGACGCCAAGTCTCTATGATACTCTTGACTTAAACTTTCGGGATCATACTCTGGATGACCAGTCACAAAAACCAGACGTTTATCATTAGACGCCACGATATGTGCGCCTGTTTTCGCAGAACTTGCCAAAATAGTCAATTCTGGAATACTTTGATAAACCGCTATAGGTATCTCACCGTAACGGGATTGCGGTGCATAAAATATCGGATCAAAACCACGCATTAATTCATCATGCTCGTTTTGCACTTCGATAGGGTAGACACCACTGAGCTTTTCACTATTAAGAACACGATTTTTACCAAAATAATGATAAATAGCGGCGTGCGCCGCCCAACATGAAAACAAGGTTGATTGCACATGTCTGCGCGCCCAATCCATCACCACCGTCATTGTTTCCCAATACTTCACATCTTGATAAGCAAGATGCGCTAAAGGTGCACCGGTGACAATTAAGCCGTCATACTTTTTGTTGGCAACCTCTTCAAAGTTCCGATAAAAAGCATCCATGTGAGCTTTTGGAGTATTTTTAGGTGCTTGATTATCAATTCGAATTAAATCCACGTTGACCTGCAAGGGGGTATTCGATAACAAACGCAAAAACTGTTCTTCGGTTTCCATCTTGTTAGGCATCAGGTTCAAAATACCCACTTCCATTGGCCTAATATCTTGAGTCGCAGCGCGCTCGTTATCCATCACAAAAATATTTTCGCGACTTAAGACATTTTGTGCGGGTAAATTACTCGGGATACGAATGGGCATAAAGACTCCAAGGATGAAATTAATGATGACAAATCTCGCTTAATCGGAGCTAAAAGTCAACATCTTTACGTCTAGACGTCTAGACGCTTTTGGTATCAGTCATAATTACCCATTAGATGTGAAACGACAGCCGATTTGAGATCTACGCCAACTGTGAGATCGTCTCCTATCCCTTTAAACTCAATAGATCCAAATATTCAGTTATTGAAAGCGTTTAATTTAATCTGTCTAAGTGTTCGAATTTACACTAAATAGCAGTATTCTGCTTCGTGATGCCCAAATTACTGTTGAATTGCATGAGAAATTGATACACATTTTCATTGAAGAAGTGATCCACCTCATAGTTGGTTAAAGCCAGCAGTCACGTAGGCTCAAGTTGTCAATAATGGTTCAATATTTGATGCAACGAACATCTGAAACTGGATCGCTTTTGGGTGCAAATTAACACTTATTGGTTTAAACGTATCTAAGGTAAAGCAGTTTAAAGGGACTAGGTCGCAAACACTTGTTGCAGAAAAAATTCAACTGTTAGGATATGCGGTATCAAATTTAAATTTATCGCCTGGTAACAGAGTATTCAAATGAATAGAGGTCTATTTTGAAAATTAAGGTTTCTTGCATAACAAATGAACAACAAAGAGCTAAGATGGATGTTTTGAGGTGTAATGTTGAGAAATGGCTAGATCAATCTTTGCATGATAAGAGTTATGGTGGTGATGTTACCGATTTTATGTTGTTTATAATTTCCTTGGGAAATGTTAATCAGAATGATGAAATGGAAAGTACATATTCAAAAATTGGGCAATTTAAAGACCCAATCAGTGGGAAAAAGGTTAAATATTTAAGTATTGGAATGTCATTTATTGACTCTGAGATCGCTCAAAGTGAGCAAGATGATTTGAAAGAATCTTTGCTAGAAAAATTGAGGATAAAATTGGAATTATTTTCTTTTAACAAGTCAAACCGTTTTATGTATAAACAATTTAGAGAAGACTTGTTTGCTTTAATTCGTAATAAATAACTTCTAATCCTGTTGGTGAAAATATTGAATCCAGAACCCCGCCTCGCACCCGGAAAATCAGGTGTTGTTGGCGAGATTTTTTGTTACCAACCGAATGTTCGAGCTGAGCTGCTTTGAATCCATCCCAACGGCCTCGTAACACTAACCTGAATGCACTTGAGCATTTTAGCGTGCTTGGCGAAAAGTTAGGCTTGGTGATGCTGCAGCTTCCTGCCAGCTTTCCTCCTGCCCAGTTACCCAGTTTGCAGCACTTTATAAAGCATTTCCCCCCACATTTTTCATTGGCTGTTGAGCTTAGACATCTTGAATTTTTTGCTAAGGGTGAGGCAGAAATCGCAGTTAACCGATTATTTAAAATGCATCATATTGATCGAGTCATAATGGATACCCGGGGCTTATTTGCTTGTGCTGCAGAGCAATATCCAGCGCATGAGAGCGCACTTATTCGCGAAGTACAAGCTAAGAAACCGAGGGTACCAACTAACGTGATAGCCACAGCACAAAGGCCAATTGTGCGCTTTGTGGGGCAAACAGATATTGCCCAGACAAAACCTTATTATCGACCCTGGCTGCATAAAATTAAACAGTGGTTGGATGAAGGAAAACATCCAACCTTGTTTTTCCATATGCCAGACAACAAAGACGCACCTTGGCTAGCGCAGTCATTCGTTGAGGATTTTAATCAATTGTATCCTCAAAATGTTCTTCCAAATTTAAGCTTGGCTAGTCGTCAGAAAGAACAAAAAGACTTATTTTGAATCCTACTTTTATTTTACCTTCGTCTGGCGGACTGACCTTTTATTTGGCTCTTTTTTCATTACAAAGGTGGTAAGTACCAAGTAGATAAACAAAACAAAAATCAGTGTTAAACCCATACTGCCCCCTCCTCCAGATGTCTCTGTTGGCGTTGCAGTAGTCGCTGACTTTAGCAACATTACACTGATTGTTGCATAGTCGCTTAGTTGTCCATCCGACACCTCAACAGAGAAAGTGACTTGTCTGTCTTCAGTGAGTGCAGGAGCCACAAAAGAAACGACCGCAGTACCGGCATTGATCAGGCTAAGCACAGGTCCCTCTGTTTGTGTCCAAAGGTAAGTCAGACTGTTTTGATCAGGATCACTTGAACTCGCCGCGGACAACTCAACCGTGCTACCTGCATCGGCCGACCCGCTCAACAAACTTATGTTAGCTGTAGGGGGCTGGTTGACCTTAACATCAAAGGTTAGTGAGGCAGTGTTCTTTAAGCTGGGGTTGCCATCATCAGTCGCTTGAACGCTAATAGTATAAGAGCCTGCTAGCAAATTTATCGGCTCAAAACTAAGCACTAGGTCATTAATATTCGCACTGCTCAATGCAGATGTTTGCCAATCAAGTACAAAGCTGTCTTGTGCATTCGCATCACTTACCTGTGCGGTAATAGTCACCAAGCCATTAGCAGACTCAATCTGAGTAACTTCAATACCATTTTGTTCAAGCTTTAGCGTGATAACAGGGGCTACATTCACCTCTTGATCATCAGCACAACCTACTTCATCCACATTCGACCCAATTGATGTCGCTGGACATAAATCATTGGCATTAAGCACGCCGTCAGCATCGTCGTCTAGATCATTGGTAGTTGATTCGTCGCAGTAGGCGAAATCGTTAGTCTGGGTCTGGGTACAATGCGCAACATAGTCCACTTCCATCGTCGCTTTATTAAGTGTTGGGTCAACGCTTCCACCTAAGTTGCCGCCAATAGCCACATTTAATAGCACAAACATAGGCTCTTTGTACTGCGCGCAGTTAGTGACATCATGACTGGTGACCCGTATGTCATCAATAAAAAATTCGATCTTGGTGGCTGAACGTTCAATCGCATATTTATGCCATTGACTTACGTCAGCAGAACCGCCGGGATAATTATATAGCGCTTCAGCACCACAGCCGCTGGTGTTAAAAAAGTTGGTGATGTAACTATCTGGCCGATTAGAAAACCACTCCCAAACGTCAATTTCACCTGCCCCAGGATTAGGCCAATTAATGAAGTCATTATCATTTTTCTTAGGATCCTCAGCAATACGATTTTCGAGCATCCAGAAAGCGGGCCACGTACCCCTTTCTAGATTTAAAAAACGAATGCGAGCTTCCACTCGGCCATATAAAAACTCGGCTTTGTCTTTACTGTTTAAACGACCAGATGTCCAACTTTTTTGCTGCCCGCCTAGACCAACACAATTAGTTGTTTGGCGCCGGGCGATAATTTTTAGCGTGCCATCTGATACCTCATAGTTCCTGTCTACTGAACTATCATCGTCGGTGTAACATTGAATTTCGTTGTTATAGTT
>TARA_R110002167_G_scaffold53769_3_pt1 | contig 12383 bp, 15 predicted proteins | sample TARA_R110002167 | Tara Oceans TARA_R110002167 (sample SAMEA4398238) | marine metagenome | biome: Polar Biome; feature: [MES] marine water layer (ENVO:01000295) within the mesopelagic zone...; material: water (ENVO:00002006), including particulate matter (ENVO:01000060) such as...... | reverse complement strand
CTAATGCTAGTAGCCATAATTTAATTATTTAATGTTTTTATTAATTACTTATTTATCTTGAAATTTTGTCTGCAAAAGATGTTACATTTTGTAGTCTGGATTGTCTCCACTCAGTTACTAGATCATCATGAGTAGACATTACACTATCAACCAATTCCTTAGCTTCATTGTAACGATCAAACACCTCATCAGCATCCATACCTAAACCCTTAGCAGATTCCTCTACTTTTTCCAAAAGCCCTTGCATCTCTTCAGCATAATCTACCGCGTTCAGCATTCCAGAGTTGATAATCATCTCATCAATTATAAGGCTTATGTCAGATAGCTTTTCTTCTTGCTCATCAAGGATTTCATAGGTGAAATAGCTCAAGTTGCTTTGTGCATCTTCAGTATCATCCATCAAACGCTCTATATCATCAACTAAGCTCAATTTTACATTGCGCTTGTTAGAACTTAGCTTAGTTCCCTTATTACCTTTAGACAATTCAGCCCAAACCTTTTGTAGTTTCTTCATGTTATAAACTTTGTTTAATTTTTTTAGCAGTGGCATTTGCCGTCAAGTATTCTGCTACCATATTGTTACCTTGATATAAAGCGGTGTTAGCCTTTTCATATAATGGTAACTTCTTTGGATCCATGCCAAACTCTTCAGCCGCTTTAGCGTACTGATCATTCATTGCTTTCAAAGCCTTCATGGTAGAATCAAATTCTGTATAAGAATCGTAAATTACACTCCACTCATCATTGAGTGCAAATATATTATTATACCAATAATTTAGTTTATCATCTAGCTTACGCCATTGATCATCAGCGGATTTAATACCCTTTTCAATGTCATCTGCAACAGACAACTTAACCTCACGCTTTTTAGAGCTGAGGTTTGTACCTTTTTTGCCTTTGGACAGTTCAGCCCAGACTTTTTGAATCTGCTTCATATTAAGATCCTATATAGTTTCTTACCACATTTGTTATTTTGGAAAGCATGTCGGCAGATGCCTTTTTAATATCACTTTCGTTTTCATCAAAATCACGATTGCGTTCTTCAAATAATTTCTGTACTGGATGGCCTGCCATTGGTACGCCTATATTTTCAAAAGCCTCTTCTAGATCATCCATCTTATCCTGCATTTTAGGCTTCATCTCATTAATCAGCTCTAACAATACATTAAACTGGCTTAACTCCATTTCAAAAGACTGATAGATGTCATCTAGCTTTTGTCTACCTGCTTCAACCTCTCTGTATAGATAATCAGTTTCCTCTTCAAAGTTCTCAATGTCTGAAACCTTAGATGCAAGTTTTACATTCTTACGCTGACCTACTTTGCTGAGGTTAGCGTGTCTACCGTTCTTTTTATCTAGTTCTTCCCAGACCTTTGCAATACGATTCATCTTACTGTGCTATTTTGGCCATTACACGATCAAGAGTAGATCCGTTTTTAGACTTGGCAAGGTCTAAAGGCTTAACGGTCTTAGCCTCTGGCTTGTGGCGCAGTGGCTTACGAGCAGGTGTTTTGCTCATTGCTACTTCTTCTTCTTTTTTCTCATCAGCTACAACATCTTCAGCCATCTCCTTAACGATTTCTTCAACCATCATCTTGATCTCATCAACTACTTGCGCTAATTCTTCTTTGGTTACATAGTTAAGCTGTTCAGCAGGTGCATCTTCAGCAGGTGCATCTTCTTCAGCCGCTTCAACCTCTTCAGCAGGTGCCTCTTCAGCAGGCGCATCTGCATCTGCAATGCCAGAAATGATACCCTCTTCAGTTACCTGCAAGATTTGACCGTTTTCCATAGCGTACTCACCAACTGGTAGAGCTACTTTTTCATTATCTTCAGTTACAATAAATACCTCAGCACCTGCAACAAACTCATCTGCTTCTAATACTGTACCGTTATCTAGTGTTTCTTGCGCTAGTGAAACCTCCATGTTTAGAAGTGTCATAATGCGCTTTAGTGTTTCTTGACTTTTAGCCATGCTGTTGTTTTTTTTAAAGTAGATCTGTGAATCCTTGTATATAGAACTGTTATATTTCTATTTGTTACCTTTTTGGCTATTGATAATATCACGCATGGCATTCAACTTGCGTTCTGCCTGCTGTTCTTTAGCTAAATTTACTTTATCTACAAAAAAGCCTTCTATACTAAAACCACGCACCTTGTTTTTTTTCACATACTCGTTCCAGATTTCATCATTGTTTACTTTCATGCTAACCATCCATGTACCGATTGGTAGATCCATTCCATAGAGTTTGCTTTTGTCTTGATCACCCTCTATGATCCAACTTTCAACAACTGTAAGCCCTTGAATATCTACCGCATGCTCCAGAGTAGCCTTGTTCTGGTTTCCGTTCATTAGAAACAGCTCTGAGGCTTTGCGTACAGTTTCTTTAGAGAAATAGATGTGATATTCTTGATCACCATCTTTACGATAGATCATCTTGTTAGGTATCAAGGCTGATCCCATTAAAATCCTTTTCTCTTGGTCTACTGTGGCTAGTTGCAGTTCTTTCTGCTTATTAAGTGCTATAAAATCCTCTTCTATTGCAGGAGATTCTACTATGCTTATGGCTTGAATGCCACTAGCAAATGCATCTTCATCTAGTATTAGTTCTATTATATTCATTATCCAAAACTTGCGTTACTTATTTTCTTTCTATCCAATTCTTGCTGTGAGCTTACATCTGATCCTACTACATAGGCTTTAACTGGTTCTTTAGACCCCATGCTTTGAGCCAGTTGATTTACACCACTGGATCCAACTACATTAAATGATGGGGCTTGCTGTGGAGCGGTTGGAATGTTTGGCTCAGTTGAGCTACCCCCACCCTCAAACTGGGTTGCTCCAATTTGCGCCACTTGTGCAAAACCTGCAACACCTGCCACAATAGAGTTTGCTAATCTTACTGGGAATGGTAGCAGTCCATCTGCACCCTCAGCTTTTAACGCTCCAACTATTGCTTGATATGTCCCTATTATTGCTTGACCTTGAGCTAGGCGTTTCTGAAGATCAAACGCTCGCTTGGCTCTGCTTTCATCCTCTCCTGCATACACCTCTGACAAAGCGGTTAATGCATCAAAGCCATTTGTAGCAATATCCAGAACAGATTCCTCTAGTTCAGTTCTTAGATCTCTACGCAATAGTACAGAATCACGCTCTAGTGTATCTATCTCAGCAAGTGCCTCTGCCTCAATCTGGACTTTCTCAGCGGCCAGTTGCTTATACAACTCGCTTTCTGCATCTAAGCCTATCATTTGAGCCTCTAGATCTGCAACCCTTAAACCTGCGATCTCTGCAATCGCTAGTTTCTGGGCATCTATTTTCTCAGATTCCTTGTATAGCAATTCAGATTCTAGATCTAATTCTATTTGTCGTAGATCTATTTGGTAATTTCTGGCCTCTGCCTCTGCATCTCTACGCTCTTGGACTAATGCATCATTCTCTGCCTCTGCATCATAACCTGCTTGGTTGATTTCAACCTGCTTATCAGCTATCTCAGTGAGCTTTTCTTGGTAAGCTATACGATCCTCATCTAGCCCAGTCATATCTGAGATAGCCTTGAGGTTAGCAAGCTGTATTTTTAACTGTTCTTTTTCAGCCTCTAGCTGACCCTTAATAAGATCATCTATTATCTTTTGCTGTTCTTCACGCTTGGCTAGTGTCTGGTTCTCTTTATCTCTTTCTGCTGTTGCTCTAGCTATGTCATCAGCATACTTACTGGCAATCTTGCCCATGTTGACCTCAGACTGCTCCGCTAACTTGCGTAGCTCTACCATGCGATCAGCATCTTTCATGACTTGATCAGTGTCAATGTTTTTAACGGCTGTTGTGGTTGCATCCACGATTGCCGTGACACCTTGAATAATCTCACCTACTGCCTCGCCTATATTACTAGCTATGTCTACCGCTTCAGTAGCGATAGTAATAGCCGCCTCTTTAATTTTCTCAGTGGTAGCATCTATTTCTGCATTAAGCTCTGCTATTTTCTCAGCATCGTTTTGGCCAAACCATTGCTCGTATGCTTTCTGGACTTGTAGCACCCCTAGCTTTAGAGTGTTTAAGGATATGATCAAAGGCTGTAAGGCTATGGTCATTAATGACCCGATCACTTCTTTCATGGCATCAAATCCGCCATTCATTTCTGATACATTGTTGTAAGCCGTTGCAATCGCTTCAGATATCGTACCCATAACGATACCTACCGCATTGGTTACTTTCTCTACTTGATCCATGATCTTTTGGTTGCTCATCAGAGCCTCCTTAAGTAGATTGAAACCCTCTACGATCAAAAGTACACCAGTAGCTTTCATAGCTAGACCTAGACCTTTAAAACCCTTGCCTAAAACGCCTACCCCTTTCTTTGCGCCTTTTGCCGCTGTCTTTAAACCTCCTAAAAGTTTAGATTGATTCTTTAGCTCATCATTCTGATCATTAATAGCATCAGTTTGTTTCTGAGTTTCTGCTGTGGCATCTGCTTGTGCCGATGCGAACTTTCCCAGTGCCTCTTCAATGCCTTTGATTCTGGCTTCTAGATCGCCAGTATCTGCATTGATCTTTATAGTCTTTTCTACCGCCATTCTCGTTTAATCTGTGTAGCTACTTCACGCCATGTGCGAGGCATCATGTGCCTACCCTTAGCTATCTTAGTTAACTCACTGTTTGCAGGTACTTGTTTAAGTACGCTGATAATGTAACCTAAATTACTGTTCACTGTTATACATCATTTAGTAGTTCTAGGGTAGCCGATCCATCTTTTAGATTGACTTTCATAGAGTTGATCTTGTAATTTCTATTCCAGATCGTGATCAAATCGTTTGATTTAAGCTGTAACACTACGCTCAAAGGTAAAATTGCGTTATAATTCCAAAGCCTTCTAGAGCTGTTAAATAAATCAGTGATGTAATCTTGCCAGTAGTTGACATATAGGCTGTTAGAATCTACCGTAAGGGCATATGGATTGATCTCAGCTCCAAAGTTTATGCTTTGTGATGAATCTCCAGAGGTGTTTATTTCCCACAGTGAGCTTCTTACTTGATTTGTGCCAGTGATGTTAACATAATTTAAGGTGTCTGTTAATGAAATTGCTGTATTGGCATAAAATAAAATGGGATTGCCTACAACTGGAGTAAGTTCGCTATCAATAGCTTTGCCCATAATCACATCTGTTGTATTCTGATTAGCTGTATCACTGATGCGCTCAAATAACATCTGTTCAAATGGTAGCTCAATAGTAAAATCATCACCATCATAGGTAAATTCTGTTTCCAGATCTCCATAACCTAACCCGCCATTATTAACTCTGTATTTTTCAGCCAGTATAGTTTCACTTTCTTGAAATCTAAAACTGATCTTTTTGTACAGTGGGATCTTTGCTAGGGAATGGCTATCTGATTTGATATACTTGGTGAGGTCATAAGTAGATCCCTCACCGTACCAATCATCTAATGGCTCTATATCGTAAACATCTTTACCAGTAGGAATCAATACTAGATTAAACATCTTTAGTAATCCCTGCAAGAAATCTTCTATGGTGATTTCTGGCATGTGATCTGCCATAGTTACAGTAGGATCGTAATACCAACTTGCCCCATCCATAGTAGTAGAGGCTAACACTGTATTAGCAAATCTATACTCCACATCCAGATCACTCATTATAGCACTTGTGCCGTTTTGACCACTTAACGCTATTTGGTAAGTATCTCCAGAGTTAGGGAAATCAAAATACTGTACCGTAGATGTATTTGCTTGGTGAGTTGTTCTGCGAACTGCAACACCGTTTTTTATTATTACTATTTGAAAGACTGTGGTAGCTGTGGTAGACATCCGTATCTCTAGTGATGTACCGCTAGTATCTGTGTAGGTATCTGTGGCATCATTATACCCAGTGCCAGTAGTCAAACTGCTTACTGGGTTAAATACCTTGTAATCGTTTGGGGCATTATCTTCATTAAACAAATACCCCTCATTTCTATGCGCCCAGATAAATAGATCTGTGAACTTATCAGTAGCAAAGAAATCTGAATTAAATGTAACTGAGTATTTAGCCTCTATTGCATCAATGATCTTTGAGATCCTTAGTGCAGGCTTAAAGTCATTCTTAACTAAACCGTGTGCATCGTTGGCGGTGTGAAAAGCTATATTTGTATCAGTATGATTAGAGCTGTTTGAGCTGTAAAACAGATTGCGCACTGGGCTTATTAAGGGGTATATAACGCTGTTGCTAGTGCCAGTTACATAACCGCCAATTCCTGCTTTTACTGCACCATCATTGTAGGTGTGGTTATAGGCTGATAGATCTAAATCGTTTAGCATGTCTTTTCCAAACTTACCTTTAAGGCTAGTGTTCATTCCATAGAATGAAACTGTATAAGTTTTTGGTCTACCATCTGCCATGCTCACAGATTCTAAAGCTATTACTCCAGATCTATATAAAAAGCTGTTGATCTGTATAAACGCTTCAAGCCTAGTGTTAGGCGTTAAGCCATTGGTAAGATCTGGCTCATAGTAGTGCTTAAAGATCTTGTTATTCTGCTGTGTTGCAGGCAGTGTAAATGACTGTGAGTAATCACCAAACACTTTAGAAATATCTCTGACATCTTGAGCCGATACATTAAACTCAATGTTCTCGCCATCATGTAGATCTGCCCTCTGGTTCTCTATGTATATTTCTAACTGCTTCATCAGTGTGCTATGTTCAGATCATCAAAGGCGTACTCTACATCTATTGTGTAATTGATCATGCGATCATTGATATGCTTTTGAATTTCTAGTGAGCTAGTATTTATGTTTACCGCTACGCCATTCTGTGTGTAGGTATATGATCTTTGCTCACCGTTTCCAGTTGCAGAAATTGTACGGTCATCAGAAAGGATTACTACATGATCAGAAAGTAGTAGCTGTTTCATCAGCTCACCATGATCCTCACCTACCCATCCAGTATTTAGTTTTCTGGTTTTCTTACTCTTGATGTTGTACTTCTTATACTGAGGATCAAATTTCGGTATAGAGTAATTGCCACTAGAATTAATAGATCCAGTGGAGCGTTTAAACTGCTCACTCTGGACATTTACAGAATCAGTTGATTTCTTAAAGAAAGTGATGTAGTCCCACATACCAAACTTATTAACAAAAGCCATATGTACTGGTGTCTGTTTTGGTTCACATGTTACATAGAACTTTCTACTATCAACTACCTCTGTGCCGCTCATGAGATCAATCCTATACCATTGCATATCCTCTGGATTTCCTACACCTCCGATTTGCTGATCTCGCATAAACTGCGTAAGATTAGGAACCCCACATGGAAACTGTTTGATCGCCTCAGTAGCATTTCCTTGATCAATGCTAACTGTGTGAGTAAAGGTGTCCGCATTAGACATCGTTACTTTTATTTTTATATCTACTGGCATAATTAAGGTGTTGGATTGTTACCGTATGATCCATCTATTGAAACTGCATCCCAGTTCTGGCTTACTTGATTCCAGACATCATTAGCAAGATCCCAATCTGTATCTGCAAAGCTCTCTAATGGATTCATCCATAATCCCATGACCATAACATCATCTTTGTGGACATACCTCTCAGCATCTACCATAGTAATACCGTATTGGTAATGGTAGTTTGCGCCATCCTCAAAGTTAGAGTAGCCGCCAGAGAATAGGAACGCATCCCAGAAACCAGTATGTGTTCTGGCTGTGGTGTCGGTATGGGTATAGCCCATAGTGTATTCTACTTGACACCATTTAAGCATACCAGATGCTGTATCTCCAACCGCCTTATCATCTAAATTAGCGGAGCTGTAAGCTATGTACTCATTTAGAAAGTGGCTTATGTCAGCATAGAAATCTGTACTGGGAAAGTTAGATGTTCTGGCTATTGTAAAAGTTGGTGAGGATGGTCTGCTAGTAAACGCACCATCCCATATATAGATCTTTAAGTTCACAGATGTGAACACAGATACTGCTGAATTGGTATAGGTGATAATTACTGGACTTTTACTACCTACAAAACCAGTTGGTGCTACTGTTGGCATTATATATCTATGTTAAATTCATCAATCATTTTTTCTAACTCTTCAGCTATCAGAAATTGTAACTGAGCAGGTAGATCTGCATAAAGCTCTTCTAACCCTTTGCTAAAAAACTCGGTCTTTGGTAGACCTCTATCTTTAACCTTTCTGGCAATTAGCCATGCAAGGTTTTTTCTGTTTGCTACTGTTTGCTTTATAAAGCTACCAGTTTCTGGATCCCTTACTTTGATCCTGCGCTTGTTCATCCATTTAAGAATGCTCATCTGGTGTGCATTGCTCTTAGTAGAGTAAGCGTTCTGATAAGAATAAGGACTGCCCCCCTGCACCTTGAACTTTCTACCAGAAACCCCTGCATCTAGGAACTTACCATATGATGCCATGAAAAACTCAATGGCTGAGTGTACACCTCCTGCGGTTACTACATACCCTATGCTGTCTTGCAGATTTCCAGATGAAACCATTCTGCGGTTCGCTGTCTTTCCATCGTTATACTTGATCCTCTTCTTTGTACCCAGTTCTAGTTTAGCCTTGCGTACAACCTCCTTTGCGAATGCATGGAGTTTGCTTTGGATCACATCGTTTATTATTGGACTAGCCACAGATACTTATTTTGTTTCTAGTCTGGATGCTGAGGTCTACACCCCATCCACTTAATGTATTTTCAAAGCGATCTGTAAATGGATCACATGATGGATCACCTACAAGGTGAAAGCCATCTATATGGGCATCACCTTTCTTGAGGTTCTGAACCAGATCATTTACCACATAGAGCATAGTGTTTAAAACATCCTGCTCATTGTTGACCCCATAGAATGGCTGTGCCTCATCTCTAAGATCTTTTTTTGAAACATCTACCACATCCATTACCAGAACAGAAACTGAATGCTCTATGACATGATCAGTTATTGTAGCACTGCCTAACATAACATGTGCCAGTGGATAGATGCTTTGTTTATTTAGATCAACCTCAAAGATGTCCCCATAGGTAACCGTGTTAATCTGATCGTTAGCATCTAGAATGCTTTTTATTTTATCTAGTATATCGTAAACCATATACATAGAACCAGAAAGTGGTGTAAGTGTAGTATAGCTATTTCTTAATTGACCGCTCTATTGCCTTACGCTCTAAGTCTTGCCTTTCTTGATCATATGTCAGCTTAGTAAAACAAAGGTGTATAGGCATCTTGGTAATCTTATCATAGTTCATTAGATCACCACTTGCTAAATGATCTATGCTAGACAGCCATCCCCACTTCCTGCTGAAGTTCCCCTCTGGTGTTAAGTTTGCTCCAGAGTTGGAATCTGGATCTCCAAAGATGTCTGGGTATGTTGTGATAACTCCTTGCTTAAATCGCAAAAAAAAACCAATGCCCCCAAAGCTACACCCAAAGGGAAATCCTTATATCCATCATTTGGCTCATAAGGTTCTATGGTGTAACGCTCTTTTACTTTCTGTGTAATAGGTCTGTATAGGACTGCCACAGTTTTGTGTAGCGTGTCCATATCGGATAGGTATTCATCTAGATCTACATACTCCCCCAGTGTCATTTCTTCAATGTTTGTAATGAACCCATACTCAATACCTCTGTATTCTACGATTGGCGTAAGCTGATTCTTTTGTCCAATCATTTCTAGTAGCTCACTCATCATGGTAAAGAAACCATCTGACTGCATAGTCAATGCTGTCCGTAATGGTATGCCCAGAAAGATCTCTGCCGCTTTAAGGATTGAGAATGTAACATCTTCAGTATCTACCTTTAGGTATCTCTGGTACTGCTCAACTGTCAGCTCGTTTATGTGTTCTGGGAACTGTACTTTCAAGTTCTTATCTGATGGCATAGGTTCCATAGCTCTTGTTTGTCTTTCTGTTGTAGTTGGTAATTGCAAGGCTCATGACTGTATCATCATGTAAGCCTACTGGATGTCCGTATTTAATGTTTCTGGTTTTTGGACTGTACTCATATGTAAAATAACCTAGCTCTTGGTAGAGGTAAGGAAATAGCTTTTCACTAGGTATGCAGATGCTCTCTTCATTTGTATCAATGATCAGCCCCTCTACAATCTCGTTTTTGCTTTGCTGTGTAGTTATAAAGGGGTGAGTGTTTTGCCACTGCATTTTGATCTGCTCATATATTGGATCACCTACCCCATTAACCTCAACCATGCATGATGCATTAAACTTGCGTAATCGGCTCACCACCTCTTTAATCATGGTGTGCCATTGGTTCTGGTTATCTCTGTATATGTCCACTACTGTACCTTTTTGATCCATGATCGTTAGCACTGTGAAATCCTCTTGCTTTCCTATATCCAAACCTGCAAAGCATTTGCCTACTGGAGATGGGTATCTGTCTAGTGTAGCAATCTTATCTACATTCTGGAATACCTCGCCACCCCCATCTAGAAACTCTGCTAGATACTCTTGCCTAAATACTTTTTCTGGTACAGTCTTTTTTGCCTCATTGATCTCAGCATGATCTATAAAGGGCGTGTCGTAGGAACTGCCCTTGTAGCTCATATAGTTTGGATACTCTGAAGATGTACCGTATTGGTACAGATCATAAAACCAGTTCTTTCCTTTGGGTGTAGAAATGAACAGCACTTTCTTACCTCTAACCAGTAAGGTAGGCTTGATTGCCTCCCGCCATGCATCATCCTTAATATATCCTGCCTCATCTACTATACAGTAGTCTAAGGTCATCCCCCTTATGTTATCATAGCGTTCTGCTGATCTGAAATAGATCACTGATCCAGTGGATAGGGTTATCTCGTTTGTAGAGTAGTTGTTTGATCTAAGCAATGCCGTACCTCCTATGGCTTGGATCACCTCTTTCTGAACTTTGTTGGCTTGTGAGTAGACTGGAGATACCCAGAGGATCTTGCAGGGTGCATCATTGATTGCCCAGTATAAAGCTAGGTTCTCAGCCATCATAGATTTACCAAACTGTCTACCTATGGATGCTACATGGTATTTAGCAGATCCATTAATAACACTGTTTAGCAGTTCCCTTTGTTTGGGGTGTGGTGTGAATGCAGTTATTTCCACTGGTTGGTTATTCTTTCCAATCGCCAAACTTGAGTGTAATGTTCTTGAATAGATCCTCACCCTCATTACCTACAATCTCTTGCCTAGCTAGTTTAGGGATCATGTACTCACTGAGCTTTAGCATCAACTCTAAGGCTTGTTTGGGATCATCTCCTGCTACATCTGCTAACCATCTTGACATATTGTCCAGATTGCTTTCTACTAGCATCTGATAGGCTTCTTTTATTTCTTTGGTTGTAGCGTTTGGTGCGCCCTTTTTGCGGCCTCCCAAACTATTCCCTTTCTCAAATGGCATGTTACATCATGTTAGTTTAACATATATGAAACCAAAAAAAAAGCACAGTGTACTACACCATGCTCTTTCCCTCGTTTTAAAACCAATAAAACAAATGCAATATCCTACTCCGCAGTATAAATACTAGCATTCAATTCCAAAGGTAACTAAATCATTTAAAAGAATGTCAATTAGTTCTCTTTTTTTGAACTGACTAATGCCCACACCACAGTTAGGGCATACAGTATTACCACGATTATAATCTGAGCCATTTTCTTCTTCTTTCATATTTGCGTATAAGTCTAGCATTGTTCATAAGGTGCTCTGTTGCATCATCTAGGTTGTTTAGGTGTGAACATACTAGGACAGTGTTAATAGTGTCGTAGCGTAGTTCTCTAAGCGTTTGGCGTACATATCGCAGGTGCTTACCTTTTCTTCTAATGGTTTGTAAGATCATAAGGCTCCATGTATGTAATAATCATGGAGCATGTCTTGCACCTCCAACTTTTCTTTACCTGCAAAGAAATGGTTGTACTGCTCTAATGCGTAGTGTACTTTCTCTTCACCTGCATTATAGAAATCGGCTGTGCAGGAGTACACACCGATATCACACGAGGCTTTATCTATTACCAGAAAATCAAAATCTGTGTAATCACAATTGAATAACTGACAGTAGATGTAGACTTGAACTCCATACGAGAATTTAAACCTAGCTGAGTACACAAAGTTTTTAAGGTCTGCGGTAGTCTTAAGATCAACGATACCTCCAGAGTTCTTGAGTATATCTGCTTTGCCTCTAAAGGGTATACCCTCTATGTAGCCAACGGCAGGAACCTCAAATCTACTATTGCTTAAAAGCTCTCTGGCTTTCTCATTCTTAAATACAGCATCTGCAATACGCTCTGCATTGTATTTCTCTTTATTGGTGTATAGCACATGTTTAGGATGTTGTGCGCTCATCTCTTTCCAGACCTTAGTGGTTTTTGTTGTGGTTTCACAAAAAACCAACTCATCAAGTCTATGGGGTTCTAGTACC